>Ga0097681_1003210_pt1 | contig 13499 bp, 8 predicted proteins | sample ThiBiot_750_plan_FD_72845 | JGI IMG/M metagenome (GOLD analysis project Ga0097681, IMG submission 72845) | Wastewater bioreactor microbial communities from Cape Town, South Africa - Thiocy_cont_750_plan - 1398105538144 (version 2) (version 2) ... | reverse complement strand
TGAAATGTTTTACAACCCCAAGCGCCGGCACAGTTTCAACAACGGGCTATCGCCAGTAGAGTGTGAGAAGCAATATTTCGAGAGGCTCGAAAGTGTCTAGAGAAGCCGGGGCGATTCAGTGGGATGGCCGGCCAGTGGCGTGAGGAGATGGAGATACACAGCCTCAACCTCAACCTCGAGAGCCACCTCGACTTCGACTTCGATGTTCATCGAGCACCGGCCCGACATCGAGAGCCACCTCGAAGATCTCCCTTCTGGCTGGCCTCATTTCTTCCCAAAAACCGACGTTTACACGCCGTTTTGCACGGTGAGACGCCCGAACCCAGTGATGGCGGGCATCCTGCCGGATGCGTAATCCACTGTTTCAGCTAAGGAGGGCAGGCTGATTTAATTCCGCACATCCGGGCAACGATTATCATCCTCCCCCTGTAGGGCTGGAACCAGTCTACCTCCCTCGTAAATACTGGTCGTCGATGACCAACTTGACCCATTCTCCTATGCATACACAAGATTCCCCAGACTGGCACGGTATCGAACTCGCGTACTGTGCTGGACGCCAGAGTGTGCGCCAGATAGCGATAGAGCACAGCATTTCACATACCGCCATTAACAAGCGGGCTAAGACGCACAAATGGTCAAGAGTCACAACACCAGCTAACGCTACCTCATCTTCAGGTATTCCTACGACTCCTATAAGTGGCGCTGATCATGTGAACGCCACAACTCAGGTTATGATCCCAGGTTGCACTCCTCAGGTTTCCACTGTGGAAACCAATACGTCGAATTCCCAGTCGGTAACTAGAGGTCGTCGGAGTGCATACACGAACGAGTTGGGGGAGGCCATATGCAGCGCCATTGCTGATGGGATGAGTCTACGCGCAGTGCTTGCTCGTCCTGGCATGCCGTCCAAATCCATGGTGATGCGCTGGTTGGCTGATGAACGCTACATAGAATTTAGGGACCAGTACGCGTGCGCGCGCGAGGATCTGGCGGACAAACTGGCCGACGAGATCCTCCAGATTGCCGATGACGGCAGCAATGACACCTTACTCGACGCCAACGGGAACGTAAAAGTTAACCATGATGTGATTGCTCGTGCCCGCCTGCAGATCGATGCTCGTAAATGGCTGGCCGCAAAGCTGGCTCCCAAGAAGTACGGCGATGGGGGGCCGCGAGACAATTCGGGCGTTAACCACGGGAGCATGCAGGTGAAATCGACAGTCACGTTTGTGAATCCACCCAACTGGGACGCAGATAGCGAGGTTTATAAGGATGACTGATTTTGTAAGATTGAATGAAAGCCCCAAAGCCATCGTGGCAATCTCGTTCGGGACGAAGGGGTCGGAGGTTCGAATCCTCTCACACCGACCAAATTCAACAAGGGCTTAGCTTCGGCTAGGCCCTTGTGCTTTTCCGGCCCCTCAGTTATGTGGGGCATTTGTGGGGCATTTTGATTTGCCGCCCTGTTTACCACATCTGTAATCGCCAGTTCTTGGCTCCTCATCAGCAGTTTCCCCCTTCAGGGAAACGTGCTAACTATTTCCTTTCATACAGATTGCCCGACCTTGTTGTGGGTCTCACATGAGTGGCTCGCTTCAATGTCTTTGAATATCAAGATTCGACGGCAGGAAAAGGATCACCAGATATGCAGGGCCAGGATCGGCAGTGCCAGGAATTTTACCAAACTCTCTTTGCTGGATATGTGGAGCAGTTTGCCCCATTCGCCGCACTTGATGAGTGCCTTCACGACTTTCTGGATCAACGCCCGAGCGGCAAATATACCACTCGCAATCGTGCTGCCGGGCTAGCTGCCGCGACCTTCTGGTGGGCACCAATCAATCTTGAAGGTGCTCAGCTGGCAAGCTTGGCGCTGGGGCGTATTCTGCATTTTGAGGACGCTATCAGCACTGCGTTGCTGGATCATCTGGCAGTTAGTCATCCAGATGTGTTGCGTTGGGCGATTCGTTACTCGAAGCTGTTTACGCGCACAGATTCACCGCTCTGGCGGCATCTCCGAGACGGTCTCGGCAGCGAAGATTGGTGCGAGTTTTTTGGAGTATGTGATCGGCTACTTGAGCAACTCGAACCCTTCGACGAAGTTATTGCTCTGGCTGAGTCCCACCTGAAGTCGCTTTCGCTGCTTGAGTTTCTGTCCTATTTGAGCGTGCTTGCTTTTGAGCGGCTGGGCGAAGTTAAGGATAGTGAAACATCTACCGGGGATTGGGATGTCTATGAACGGATCATACTGCGCAAACTGTCAAACTGCTCCGAGCGCGATTTTCGATTGACCGAGGAAGCGCTTGGGCTCTCTCTCAAGCGTCATTTGTCGCCAATTCTTTTTCCACAGCCAGGTGTAGGGCGAGAGTCCGCTGCCAATCTCGAATCGCTCGCCTTGCTGATTGTCGCCATGCGCGAGCGTATCGACTACGAGGGCTCCATCAATTGGTTCTGTTTTGACAGTGAATGCGGTTACCAGCTCAATCCGGGACAGCCGGTCATCTTCAACAAAACCGATGCGGGTTCACGGCGCTGGCAGCGTACCGAGCGCAAAAGCCGGTTGCTATGGCACTACTGGATGTATCGCGCGATTGACCAGTTCTCAGTTTCGGAAATGGCTGGCAAGATCATCGGTAAACCGGAAAACCACGAGGCGAATCAGATTGCCTACATCAAGGCCATCCGCAGTCAGCTTTACCTGCAGACGATTTTCGGTCTGGGTGAGCGGGTCAGACTCAACGATGGAACTGAGATAGCCCTACATCACGCTGTATTGGCCAGTGAGTTGACGACTGTTTTTTTCGAGCAGGAGTTTCTTCAGCCATTTCTTCGCTATATGGATGACTCAGGTGTAGTTGCGAATGCACTTGGTCGATTGGCTCTTGAAGGGCTTGTGCAAGGCGAAAACCGCTTCCCTATAACCTGGTCGGAGCCGAAAGAAAAGATCCGTCGCATTTGTGGTTGGACCGTCAGCCCTGAACATCCCGAGGGCGACGCCGAAGCGGCCGGTGCCATCCTGAAGTTCTGGACCAGTGACCTGCTGGCACTATCCGAGCAGATGAGGCAGACACCTAACATGCCGGCCCCACGACTGTACGAGCGCCCGTTCTACAAGATCGGACGCTACAGCTTTCAGTTTCCCTGGGTTGCCGGTCAACAGAACAACCTGACCGCAGTAGTGAATAACCTGCGTCGCGTTGATCAACGCCGGCCTGCTTTACGCAGCGAAACGGAGCGTATTGAACACACCCTCGCCGAAACACTCAGGCAGAGAGGATTCCGAGTCGTCGTGGGCTACCAACCACCATTGAGTGATAAGCGCGATGCCGGTGAGGTTGACCTGATCTGTCACTTGGATGGGGTAATGTTGCTGTTGGAGGTCAAGTCGGGGTTCATCCGTTCAACTGACCATGAAGTCTGGCTGCATCGAACCAATACTCTGCGCAAGGCGGCGAGGCAGTTAAAGCGCAAACACCCGGTTGTGCTTCAGGCCTTGCTAAATGATCATGGTTTGCGTTCGGAACTTTGTCTGAGTGAATTCAATCCGCTGCCAACCCTGCATGCCTGGATTGTCGATACTTCGATTGAGTTTGATGGTGAGATCGTTGATGGCTTCCACGTCGTCTCCCGCGAGATCATGGAAATCGCCTTGCGCGATGAAAAGCATTATCTGCAGTCGCTTGAGCAGATAGATGAGGTTGAGGAGGAGACACTGTATGCCGAGGGATTCAGTGCCCAAGCTCTTGTTCGGTTGATCGAATCCGATGGGGTTTGGCGTGATGTGACCATTTGACATGAAGCAGAAATGGATAACGAGCAACTTAACTAATTAGGCTAGAACTGCCCTGGTCATTTTTGCCACTTTGTAGTGGCTCGCAACGTGTACTTTTTGAACCATATAATCAGCCCTTCAAGAATATAGCTCAAAGCTGTTGTTTTTATTGTGAGCCATGCCTACATTTAGAGCCATAGATAATGAGCTAGGCATAGGGGCATATCGTGGCAGTCATCGGGTATCTCAGGGTTAGCACGGGCGAACAGAGCGTTGGTGCTCAACGGCACAGTATTGAACTAACGCACAATGTCGAAACTTGGTTTACGGACGAGGGGGTATCGGGAGGAGTGAAGGCACTACAGCGCCCTGGCTTTGCCGAGTTGTTCAAGTTCATACGCAAGGGAGACACGCTGATCGTTCCTGCGGTAGACCGTCTTGGGCGCAATACCATCGACGTGTTAAATACGGTTGAGGCACTTCAAGGCAAGGGCGTTTCAATCATCAGTTTGCGGGAAGGGTTTGATCTGTCAACGCCGATTGGCAAGGCCATGCTGACAATGTTGGCCGCTGTTGCAGAATTGGAACGTTCAAACATCAAGCTCCGGCAGATGGCAGGGATTGCCAAGGCGAAGGCAGAAGGTAAGGCGCTGGGGCGGGAGAAGACAATTGACGATGCTGCCGTTTCCATTTGGCGCAAAGAGAATTCAGCGAGCATCAAGTTGACGGCTGAACACTTCGGGATTTCGCTTGCCAGCGTGAAGCGTGCTTGTCGACCTCAAGGTCTGGAGGACTGAGTCGCCAAAGGCTCACTCTGCGACCGGCCATCATGACACCAAATCTTGGTCACCACATCGACTCCATTGATTCAGCAGTCTTTCACTCTAATGTGATTGCCAGTTCTCATTGAATTTGACGAACTCAGCCTCACTGGTCGTAATCGCCCAGTTTGCCAATGTGTCTGCCAACTCATTGCCTTTTATTCCTGTGAGTACTTATGCACCACTCTTTCACAGACGCTCTGTTCTAGATTTTATTAAGTAAGATTAATAGTTTATGCTCACCGGGCCCTGCCTGTACCACCGGCGGGTAAACTCGTCCGCAGCAGAACCCTGCACGGGCAAAATTCAAAACTATGGAGATTAAGCCTATGGCTTATGAATACCAGGAAATGAAAGGTGAACGATCTTATGTCAATCAAATCAGGGGAAAACCCAAACGGCGAAGTTAAACAAACATCTGAAGCTTCTGTAAGCTCAGGCATGAATGAACAAGATAAGACAGCTCTCGAGAAAATCGGGCAGTTGCAGGACGATATGTTCCAGCAATGTGGTGAGATTGTTGCCGCAGGAACGGAGACGTACCGGCTTCAACCGGGTGACCACGGTGGAAGCAATGTCTTTTTCAATCGTAATGGTAAGGATTACCGTTTTAGTCTGACCGATGGTGAAAACGGGTCGATGTATCTTGCCCGGGCTCCCGATACAGCGATGAAAGAAGTCTTCCAAAACAAAACGGGGCTCAAAGAGTCGGACCTCGATAATTACTTTATGGGTACCGTAATTATTGAACGAGATGTAAAAGTCCTACAGGTCACTACGCTAATCAAAAAAAGCGGCGTGACTTTGCACGACTTAACCACTGCAACGCGGGACGTTACTCGTTTGCTGGCTAAAAAAGTGCACTCAGCAGGATTTGATGGAATGGAGTTTCTATCAAATGTTACCGGTGAGTCATGCCTCGTACTGTGGCATGGTGAGCCGTCAGGAGCCGGGTTGGCCACAACCCGTGACCAGACCAGGCTAAGTGAGTTCAAACACGGAGGTCAGGAAGCTGCTGACATCCTTGTTTATAGGCTGGGTATTCCGGTTGAAGAATAACTAAAAGGGGGGGCAAGCACCCCCTTAATTATGCTGCATCTTGGGTTCCGTAGATGCGCGCCAGGCGCTGGAGCTCAGCTTGGAGTTCCTTGCTAGGATTGTTTTTCAGGACCTCCGCTACCGTAAAGGTCCGACCGGCGGGCGATAGGCCATTTAATACGGTGTTACGTTCTTCCATAAAGAAGGAGTACTGCATTCTGTCACTGAACTTCCTCAGCATTGGAAGCAGCTCAGCGATCCCTCTGAGTACACCTTTTTCTGATACTCGCTCGTCATCGGTGAACTGGAATACCGGAAAGTAAAACTCACCGTCAATGTCTAGGGCAAGCAGTTGCCCAGCATCCTTCCAGTTTCTGACCGTTGTTTTGGTTTTTCCCAAGATCTTTGCAGCCTGAACTGAGTTATACACCCCACCATCTTTCTCAAGCGCTTGAAGAAACAGAGCCTTGCTATACAGGCGTCGCTGCTGACGGCTCTTTTCTTTGGTCACACTGTTAACTGCGCGGTGTTTCAAATACTGCAGAATGATATCCATGGCAAAAACGGCATCAGTCTCAGCCATGCTTTCCTGACTGATAGGGGTATAGCCTGACCGGATGTCCTCAGCCAGTTCCAGAATAAAGTTCTGCAGACGTGCCGCCGGAATACCGACGTCAGGGAAATTGTTCTTGGCGGAGGAACGATCGCTACCGTTTCGTTTTTGTGCTGTCGTGGTCATTTTAACCTCCTTTTCGATTTCACATATTGCATTGTACGACAAATCGAAAAGTTGCACAACTTTTGTCCTGTTAACTCTATGCAATAGTTTTAACTACGTTGCTGATCAATCGATGCGGTTTGAATGGAACCAACTGAGGGGACGGTGATCTGATTACCACCATGGGCGACTTGCCGCAGCCAGCTCTTATCGACGAACCCATCTCAACCTTCATGATGCTCAAAGGGACTTTCAGTCCTCACTCTGCGAGCAACCAAGAGGCAACTCGACACCCTGTTCAAACTGATGAATGTGCGGCTGTGCCGCCCCGAACTATAGCTGTGTCAGCATTAAAAGTTATGGCGGTCAGACCGAACTACGTTCGGGCGGCGCAGTGTATTTTACTTCGGCAAATCAGTACGATGGTGATTGACGGAATTGTTCAAATCGATCGAAATGATTATCAATAAGGGGTGGATGTGCAGCACAGAATCAAACGCACCGCAATCCCAGCCAGTGGCTACATATATCAGACTCTTGTCGGAATCCGATTGCTTTGTGACTGGTTGAGTAACCCAGCGTTGTACGATTGGGTCCAGTTCGAGGCTGACGATCAAGAGGATGCTAAAGGACTAGATGATATCGTGGCGCAACGGCCTGATGGGCTGCTGGAGCTTGTTCAAGTCAAGTTTACAGTGGATCCTCATGAGCCCCGAAATGCACTCTCTTGGTCTTGGCTACTTCAGCGGAAGGGGACTAAGGGAAAATCGCTGCTTGAGAAATGGTCCGCTGCTGCATTTCGTATTGGTTTGGACAGGCTTGGTAAGGTCAGCCTGACCACAAATCGACGCCCTGACGCTAGTTTTTCCTCACAGTTGTATGGTGCTAAAGTAGATCTGACCGTGCTGCCAGAAGCACTGCGAGATGAGGTCGTAGAACATGTTGGTGGTGCCTCAAACGCCACGCTGTTCTTCGACAGGTTCGAGTTTTCACACAGCTACGTAGGGTATGAAACACTTGATAGGCATGTGAGTGCCGAACTAGAGAGACGTCACACCGATCATCAAGGGTGGCTCGCGCTGTACCGCCAAGCAATCGACTGGAGCATTAGACGCAATTCACCTTCGCCGGATGGACGAATCACGCTCGAAGTACTGCGGGCCACGATATCAGAGCGGCAACCACGGCCTCTTGATCAAAATTTCCGAATCCCTACTGGCTATCTTCCACCTGATCCAGAATTTGCAGATGCCTTCGTTGAGGAGGTTGCATCTGGGGCCTGGAATATTCGCATTTTGTGGGGCTCTCCGGGCCAGGGGAAAAGCACATTTCTGAGCTACCTGTGTAGTCGAATGACCGAATATGGGTTGCCATTCGTTAGGCATCACTACTTCCTAGATCTTCAGGATCCGTCTGACAGATTCAGCCTAAAGAGTGTCGCCCACTCCTTGATCGTGCAAATGCAAGCGGCCGATGTAGTTATCCTCCCTCCAGCAGGACATCAGCCTGAAGACTTGAGGGCATGGTTTACTGCCTGCGGTGATGCCTATGCGGCAATCGGGAAGCGCTTCGTCGTCATCATTGATGGCCTTGATCACGTGTGGCGAGAGAATGCCAAGATAATCGAACCGTTGGAGTCGCTCTTTGTACAGTTGCTTCCGTTGCCAGCGAACACATCCCTCATCCTAGGGACTCAGCGCGTTGAACTTACACAGCTTCCAGTGCGTCTGAATAGGTACACTGAGCGGGAGCATTGGGTGGAATTACCACGTATGCGCCTCAGCTCTATACGTGCTTGGCTGGATGCACAGTTTGTCGCCAACACGTTCCGACTCGAGAGTACTAGTGCTACGCCGCAGCTAGATCAATTGGCGGAATTGTCCTTAGCGTTCGAAAACGTTACTGAAGGACATCCGTTGGTCCTGACCTATACCTTCCTTGCCCTTGTACAGCTCTCGCCGGTGCTGACTGCGCGGCGCATCATCGAACACATACCACACCCTTTGGGTGATGCTCGCGCCTATTATCGAGCGCTATGGCAAGGTTTGTCATGGCAGGCCAAGGACGCTCTGCATCTCATGGCCGAAGATGGCTTCATTTGGCCAATTGGAGCGCTGGGCGTTTGCCTAGGTGTTGCAAATTCGAAATTGGAGGATGAGGTAGGGCATTTATTGGTCGCCGTAGACGCTGGTTTAATAGCGTTTCACGGTAGTCTTTACGTCTTTGTCTCCAGTGAGGCCGATCATCATGCGCGATTACAGTCACTTTTACCCAGTGTGAGGTGCTGGCTTGCGGACGAAGCGCCAGCCTATTTACGGTGGGCTTGGCTCTGGTTGTATGAATCACGCCTCGGTGCACACACAGCATTACTTGCAGGAACGACTAGAACCTGGGCAATAGCAGCTTTGACCCGAGCGTACCCCGTTGAGCAGATTAGTCGCATTCTGGCGGCAGCGGAGGAAGTCGCTTTTACTTCGGGTGACTATGAGCAGGCGATCCGCAAGCGCTGGTTAAAAATTCGGGTCGATAGTGGTCTAACCTACCAACTAGATGATCCACGCATACTTGAGAATTATGCACTTCGAGTGACACCCGATCCGTATCCTGCACTCTTGTTAGCGTCCGAAGTTAATCAGTACAGCATCCTCGGCCTACATCAGTTTGCCATGCTCTGCCTGTCCTTAGGACAAGCAGAGCGTGCAACTGAAGTTCAGGAACGAATGCGGAACAAGATCAACGAGCGTCTTCGATCGGGCGTGATGACTTCGCACGAGCGTGACCAACTGGTGGAGTTATATCTGGAGGTCGCAGCCGGGACTGGGCACTATGAACCGGCAAAAGTTCTGGGACTGATACGTCAGCATAATCGCGAAGTGGAAGTCTTCGAAAACTTCTTACGCGATGCCAGTCTTGCTAGTGACCTGAATCCGATCATGGCATTCGTCCGGCAACCGATGCCCTTGAGGTTACGACGACTTGTCGAGGTCGAAGCCGTGCGTACAGGAGCTTGGATTGACGCGAAACTACATGAATGGGATGACTTTAATCGCTTTACGAAGCATCCATTGTCGTCGTGTTGGCAAATAATTTATAAGCATAACGCTGTCATCGATAAGATTCCTTCGACTCAGCCTCATGACGCGCTTGTCCAAAAATTTGCTAGCTACGACGAAACGGAGTTTGCCAGATATCTACATTTCATTTTTTTCGCTTTGGTCGGTAATGTGTTGTTGCTTCCAGGGGCACAACTTCCCGGCGGATTGGGAGTTAGTAGCGAACGCACTTGGTTGAATTCGGCTTTAGGCAAGTTGGCAGTGGCTGCGAACAAGTGTGGCTTGCTATTCGCACGCGGCGAGTACCCAGATTTCTCGTTAATTTACCGACTGATCGACCTCAAGCGCCCAGTGCTTAGTGACCATGAGGCTTGGGCTGACCTACGCTCGTTGACCAAAGCGCTCTCGATGATTGCAGCAGACCTTTTTTTCCTGGGAAAGCCGCGCTCACGGCTGAGCCATCTTCCCTCCGGAGAATGGGAAAGGAGTTATCAGAGCGAATTATTTGATCTTCATGATTGGCAAACGCTGTTCCTGATACGCCACTTCCGCTTGCTCTCTGAAGACGTTGTGCGTGTTCAGATCGAGACGCAGGCGCAAGCCCTCCTCAGTACTGTCGGGCTGTTTAATAGACACGGGAGCGAGCTGACAGAACTATGCGGTTGGGCTACAGCCTACGGGATGTCGGAGTTGGGTGAACGGCTGTTAGCAAATGCGTATCGCTACGGTCTCGCCTATGGCTGGCGCAAAGACTGGCGATTGCCTTCGATCTTGGATGCCGTGGCAGAAATGTCGCTCCATGATCCGCAGGCAGCTATTATCTTGCTCGAAAAGCTTGCGCCAATCTACGCAGAGATCGGAGAAATGACCGAGAAATCCGGCGCTAGTATATCCGACCTCGCAGGCCTACTACTAAAGCTGATGCCAGAAACCTACCTTCGGTTCTACCGATTCTTGCTTGACCGAAGTGAGTGGTGTGAAGCTGAACGAGTCTTCGCTGCTTTCATCGAGACTATCGATGAAAGCACGCCAGCCGCAGCTGTAGTCACGGCATTCCTGTGGGATGGAGAAAGCCGGAAAAGCGTGAAGAAGGGGGCGAATCCTCAGGTAGATGCAATGTTGTCAATCTGGGGCCAAGGCTGTACTGAATCGCAAGATGTGAGCAGCGAATACTTAGGTTCGAAAGAGGAGGTCTTGGATGAAGCCTTGATGCCGTCGATCGAGATCTATCCTCCCTCCATATTTCCTGATTTTGTTGCTGCGGTCCGCGAAATGAGACTCTACACCCAATCAGAAACATGGTTCATACGGTGGTTCGAGTATTGGTGTGATCGAGGAAAAGGTAGAGAGTTACTGGATGCACTGGGAACTGCACTTGGCAGCACGGAGTTTGGTGCTGAGTCTGCACTGCTTGATCGAGCTTTTCACCTATGCCTGAAACTGCACGGGCCAAACAAGGCCTTCCGCTGGATTGTAGAAGCTCATCGTCATCGCAGGGGGTGGGCTGAGCAATACCATGGGGCAAAGGATTCCACGCAGCGTATCGCATTGGTTGCACAGCACTACCCAAAAAGATGGGCTGAGTTCGTCACCCAAACCTCAAGATCCGTATCGAAGATCTATGAATCTGAACGTGTGATTCCTGATGTGGGCCTGATGAGCCTTCTCCTTCACGTTGGTGAAGTTCAACGTGCTCTGAGCGTGTTGCAAACTATCGTGGACCTTGTGGTTGAAGAGTTCGAGGTTCAACCACTCACTAGACCTGTGTGGCTAGATAAGGGGAGTGCATGAATCTACGACAGGTCGCAGATTTGGCGGTTGCCCGCCTTGGTCTTCCTATTCCGATGGCCAAACTTGCAACGATACAAGCTGTTGCACAGGCTCTAGACTGTGAAGACACGGCGCTAGCCTTCGCCGAGGCTCTTGCCGATTGGGCTTCCACTCGCGAGTTAGAATCACAATGTCTCGAGGCTATTTGCCCGCTGTTGATTGCGACGCCCAAGCCAGAAGTGATTGCGTTGATTCGCCGGGCTATTAGTCGACCGTCGGTGGCATCTGATGCGCTGCTTTCGCTTGTGACTGGGTCGCCGGCTCTGGTCGCATCATGGACCTGCTGCCATTCAGGCCCTGCAACGAGCTTCTCAAAACTAGATGAGGAAGAGTCCCAACTTCGTTCTGGTACTTTTATTCCCCCAAGCTTTTCGGATCAGCTTGAAAGACTAGAGAGCCAGTCTGGTCGACCCTTTATTCGCCAGTGGGCATATGAATTTAAGATTCTCAATGATCGCCATGGTGGAAACGGTGATGGCCATCTCGACTACTTTTTCAGTTCTGATCGAAAAAACGTTGGGCACTTCGTCGCACATCGTAGCCACTCAGCGAGATCCGCCTTCCTCCGCACACTCGCATTCGCGGTGCAGTATTGGGGTATGCCAATAGCTATTGCTTCTGATTTCTCCGAGTTGGCATTTCCGATCGAGCCCATATTTCTACGCTTTCCTCCGCAGAACGCCCCCATTTGGGCAGACAAGATTCAGTGTCATGCGGCATCAGATGCTGAGGATGGCCCAATTTTTGCTGAGTCGTTGATTAAAAAAATAGAAGATGAGCTAAATGGGCGACTTATGCACTGCTCACTTGCTGTAGTCGATGAACCGAGATGTCATGTCGAATTCGAAGTCTTTGCAATTGCGAAAGCACGTGATGACTTAGATACTGCACAAGTGATTCATTTCTATAAATATCTGCTTGGAGAGATTACACCTGACCGCGACTCACTCAGGGCGTTCGTTTCCCCAGACATGGGATGCGATGCCTTGGAGCCCCTCGGTTTTACACCGCTGTTATTACCACTTATTGGGCGCAGTGTTGGTTATTTGCAGTCTGACATTGTTAGTCGAGTCCCTTATGTACCAGTATCATCAAGAGGCTTACCCAACTTGAAACTTGTACCAAAGCCGGAAGGTGCAGTGTTTCATGCTTATGGTCGAGAAGTTGGTTTCTGGGGGTGGTGGAACTGGAACTGGAAGCCCTCAAGCCTAAGACATCAGCCATCTCCAACCGCTTGTTATACCTCATTGGATCAAGATGCAGCGCGACAGTTGCTCGAACCCTTAGGTGGCAGGATGGAGTACGTGTGGCAAATTATGACTTGGACCCGTGAGTCTGATTATGGTGATTGGGCTGAGACAAAAAGAAGCGGTCACTATAAAGGCTGATTGTAGTTCTACAACAGAGTTCTTAAAGGTGACTCGGTCTTTGGTTGATGGACGTTGCGAAGTAATCGGCGTGAGGTGTTGGCGCCGGAGAAGCCAAGGGCAGAGGGCTGACTTGCATGGCTTGTAACCCCAGCGTAACCTCAGACTTCAAATGAACAAGTCCTACATCGCTGCGAGCCTTGCCGTATTTGGTGCTGGTAATACAGAGTCGAACCTACGACCTTCGCATTACGAAGAGACCGGCCTGACTACCCATCAAACTGATAGTGAATCGCCCCCGGGTTGCCAAGCCTCCAATCCATGGCTGTGAGTCATGAATTTAACTTAGAAGTGAGACACCAGCCTATTCAGTCGGACGATACTCATCGAATACCTTGTCAGGTTGCCTGAACCTGAGACATTTCCGAGGCCGCCAGTTGAGCAATTGCTCCGCTCGTCTAACCTCCTCGTCCGTGCTCTCTCGCAGGTCTGTTCACTTTGGGATGAACACGTCCTTGGTCTTTGATTTGATATGCTGGGACCCCGATTCGGGCCTCTGTTTTGCCTCCCTTTTTCGTGCAATTTCGTGTAATTCAGTGCAAACCACCAGAAACCGTACGCAACCAAAAATAACCAAATCGGCTTGAATCAATGGGTTATAACTGCCACAGTTATATCTCAACCGTTGTTTTGGGATTCAAAATCCGCCGTAGCAATACGTGTCGGTTCGAGTCCGACCCCGGGCACCATCAGATTCCATGACAAAAGGCCATCCTCGCGGATGGCCTTTTGTTTTTCCGGGCGGTGCTAAGAGGTGTACCCACAGACCCACAGACCCACAGACCCACAGACCCACAGACCCACAGACCCACAGACCCACAGACCCACAGACCCACAGACCCA
>Ga0097681_1003198_pt1 | contig 13539 bp, 14 predicted proteins | sample ThiBiot_750_plan_FD_72845 | JGI IMG/M metagenome (GOLD analysis project Ga0097681, IMG submission 72845) | Wastewater bioreactor microbial communities from Cape Town, South Africa - Thiocy_cont_750_plan - 1398105538144 (version 2) (version 2) ... | reverse complement strand
TTAATGGCTTTGATAATTTGTTCTTCTGTGTAACGTTTTTTCATTTTGAGTTCTCCAATATTGTAATTTTAATGGAAATCTCATCAATGTCATGGTCTTATTTTGGGGGGAAAGGTCAAAATAAATACCACAAATATTGAAAACACATTGGAAAAGCCAACAACAAACCTATAATTAAAGGGCATTGCCGTAATTTATTCGACAACCAAAAAATCTAAGTTTGAGGCAAATCTCTATCTAATTGTGATGAACCATGATGAATCAATGGTGAAAAACACAAAAAAACACCATTTACCATAGGAAAATAAATACATTTTCATTTATTTTCCGTTCACCAAATCATTCACCACAATTCACCGCATTTATTGCATAAATTTTCATGAAATTTTTTAACTAATAATATAATAATCAATAAGTTATAATGAATATTTATGACATGCGAAAGGTGTGTTATCTTGATATTTATTAAAAAATTATTTTGTTGTTTAGCCTTTATTTTAATTTAAAAATTATCAAGTTTTTAAGTGCATACAATTGCACGTTGGTGATTGATAAATAGTTTCTATATAGTTGTCTTTGTACTTAATTAAATTACTTTTTATCGCGATCTGCTTTTCAAAGTAATCAGACTTAAAATGATTATTTGATGATTTGTACTCCCCTTCTCCTCTTTAAGCCGCACTTGAAAGTATGTTGTGGGTCTAAAATTTTATTTACCCAAAGCTTAATCAGGTTATGCAGAGTAACTTTCCAAATTGATAATTTTTTACTAAAATTAATATGGATAATCTTACCCAGGCTCAGAAATGAAAGGTACAACTAACGGAAAAAAGATGAAATATATAACAGAAAAGGATTTTGAGATATTCGATGAGAACCGACGTCTTTATGATGAGCATATTAGATTAGAAGAGGAATGGCTAGATCAAGTAAAAAGACATCATAATGGTGAAATGTCATATGAGGATACTTATCCAAAGTTCGAAGAAAGTTTAAATGCTTACAATAAATGGAAAGAATTCCATGATAAAAATTTGGATATCTTATTAGCCAAAGTGCGAGAGTAACTTTTAATTACATCACTTAGTATTATAATTTCAAAATAAAAAAAGGACATTCAAGATATACTAGAACAAAATGGTGATTAACTTACTCATTACTCAGCTATTATATTCAACATGAGATTAACTGGGATAGGGTAACGAATGTGTTAGGTTATCCAAATAAAGAAAACAGAAAATTTTTCGACATAATTTACTAGTTTAGAGTTGTAGGTCAGTTTTTCAAAATTTTTAGATAGTCACTATATATCTCTTTTTAAATTCTTACATTTAGAAAGCTTCTCGAAGTATTATATTAACAGACGATTTAACCACTTTTTTCGATACGGACACTCCAAAATCAAGCCAAAAAATGACATTGTAGTAACGATAATCTTCTTCCAGGTATTCATTCAGCAATTTATTTATTTTAGTTTGACTAAACGCTTGAATAATTTTTAGTGATACGTATTTCCTAATGCCATCATGCTCATTATTCAAAAGTTTATTAATAGTAGCCTGTGAGATTTCTAAAAATCTTGCTGGATTGGATTGTTTTATAACTTCTATCAGTACTGTAAAAGGCATTTCCAGATTAAACAAATCATCAGGGCGATCTTTGCCAATGTTATAGATAGCACCACCCAGATGTTTATACCAATTATGATCCTTTGCCAAAATAGTTAAAACATTTCGTCGAGAGGCATTGTCTCTTTCCAAGTTAATAATTAAAGGTATGTCCTCCCACTCTCCATGTTTTTGTAAATACGAAATCTCATCATATGAGCTTTGTATATAGCCAGACTGTAAGTTTGCTCTCACCCTTTCCAAATCAGCTACCTGAGAGTTCCTGCATAAAAGATCCAGCCCTCTTCGTGTCAGTTTCTTTCTAATGTATTCTTCCAGGTTACGAGTGTCTTTTATGGTTTCTTCACTAGCTCCAATACCTTCTAAATATTTAATCATTTTTTCAAACTGTTTCTGAAATCGATTGTCAACATTTTCTCTGAGAGCACTAGCATATTTTTTGAAGTATTTTTCACAAAGAGCCAAATAAGGAATATCATGAAAGGGAAAGTCGTCTTTAATTTCTCCTAATAACTTTTCTTCAGGCATTTTCATGTATTGAGAAAATAAAAGCGAATAGTAACACGCCTCAGCCTCAGCCTCTTCCTCAGATTGCATATACCCACCAAGAAGTCCCGCACTATTAGAAGGTTTAATAAGTATGCTTTTTAGTTCTTTTTCACTAAAAGTTTCGCCTGCAAAAATTGTCAGTTCAACAGCTCTTTTACGAACTTGGGCACTAGGATCATCATAAAGCTGTTTCAAATCACCTTGCTTTAGGGAGTTGCTATTTACTAGCCTGTTAAGGCTTTCCAATCTAACTTCTTTATTTCTATGTTTAAGTCCCGCTCTGAGCAGGTCATCTGAAACGGGCTGCGGTAAAGAAAGAACCTCACAAAGAAGTTTCTTATCAATAGTTTCAAATGAGTAAGTGAAAATCGTGTTAAGAGCATCTGATTTTTTGTATCTAAGTTGGATTGCTATTTTAGCTTCTAACGCAATTTTAAAAGTTTTGGAATTGGCTCTATCTAGCTCTTTTTGAATATTATCCAAGTCCTCATTTTTTCCATGATATTTTAAATATCGCAAGGCAGAGACCTTTATGTCGTCTGTATTATTCTCACTTAACCAATGATCGATAAAGAGCTTACGATTTAAATCTTTTCCATCTGATGGTAAAAATGCACCTATAAGTCTCATAACTTCTAAAGCGCCAATTGCAATTCTATCTTCCGATAGAGACTTGAATTGTAAGCCAATTTCACTAACTTCGTTATGAAATCTGCTATACCAATGCCATAAGGGTATATTTTCATGTTGAAAACTTTGCAAACCAGCATCAAATAAAGTTGAAATCTCATTTACTCCATAAGATACCAATCTATTTCGAAATAATATATTTGCGTCATGGGGGCCTATAGAAGGCTTATCATTACCGGAGACTGTTATAGTATTGGATAATAGTCTTAATCGAGCAACATCTAATTGAGATATTTCTTCTCGATTTGAAACTTTTGTTCTCTCTAAAAACTCTTCTAAAAATATATGCCCTTCCGCAGTGAACAGACTTTGGGCAAGATCATCTACTCCATGATCACTTTTTGCTGCCATGTTTTTTGATTGTGACCTCTCAACTTCCTCATGCTTCTTTTCCTTATCAGCAAGAGCCAATATATAATTGGTTAGTTTATGACGAACAAGGGATTGCAGATTATTTGGCTGAGTAAATTCTTGGAACAATACATTCTTGCCGTTTATTAAGGTATCTCTAAAAGCTAAAACTTTTTTTAAATCGTCACCTGGATCATTTAGAAGCTCTTGATTAATTTTTTTGAAGTACATTGCTATTTCAGGTGCGCGCTCTTCTTCTGATTTATTAAGGACACGCATAAACTCCTCTTCAAAACCAGAAGTGAACGGCCCAACTTTACTAGGAGGGGTGCCCCATTTTTTCCAGATCATGCCAATAAATAGTTCACATTCGTCGAGTTCTTTATTAATTATTTCTTGCGGCCTTCCCCTGCCAGAAAGAGTGTCTTCCCATCCTTTTAACTCAACAATATAACCGTGGTAACGACCAATTTGCTTATTGATTTCTACAACTGCTTCATTTACCAGTGCGCGTTCTTCTCCCAAGTCTCCAGGTGAGGCTAGAAATACTCTTACGATCCGAACAATTTCAGACATATACGCTCAATACACTTTTTAAATTCTATATTTCTCTAAAATACCCTTTATAAGGCCAAAAGCCAATAAAACTTATAAACTGAGAAGAGATTATACCCAGGGTGCAGATTGCAAACTCCCTTCTATTAAAATCTTATCTATCCCAAATTTTTGATTTTTCTGATTTTAGAGATCGAGCTATTTAATAGATTCTGCTTTTGTTTTTTTTCGATAGATTTATGTTTGAGATAGATAAGATACGTTATCTATCTCAAGAAACACGCACTTATCTAACATGGATTGTTATAGTTTGTGTAGATTAAAAATTTAGATATGAAAATTTGATAAGTTCTTAACATTTATTAAAAACTTCAAATTATTTTTTGCAATAAAATTTTACATTCATTTTGCGTGTAATTATTGTAAGTAATCTATGTATGTAATCTATGTTATTGCTAGGTGCAATTTGCACCTACCGTAGGATCAAATTGTATCGACCGTAGGTACTATTTATCACTACCGTCAGAGCAATTTGTTCTTATCGATAGGTACCAATTGTCACTATCAATATTCACCTGCCTGATCGATAGATCAATTTAAAAGGTGTGGATTAAATTTGAACTGCATTGTTTTTAAATGACCAGTCAATTTTCTTAACTGCATTGATTTTATATTCTGGTGCTAAGTGAGCATATCTTAGTGTCATTTTAATGTCGGAATGTCCTAATAATTCACGAACAGTATTTAAATCAACACCAGCCATCACTAATTTACTCGCAAAATGATGTCGTAAATCATGCCATCTAAATTGAGCGATTTCGGCTTTTCCTAAAACTGAAGCCCAAGAGCGCTTCACGTGATTAAAGGGTTGATTATTTTTACTTGGGAAAACAAGTCCTTTTTTAAGCTCACTTTTGCTGTACAGTTGATTTAAAAGATTATAGGCTTCGTCATTTAATGGAATATAACGAGAACTGCTATTTTTAGTAATTTCACCACCAAGAATAAGAGATCGTTCTGAAAGATTTATCATTTCCCAAGTTAAATTAAATAACTCTCCTCTTCGTAAGCCAGTATTGATGGAGATAAGTACCATTGGCATTAAATAATCAAAAAGCTCATTATCTGCAAACTCTGGATACAAGGAATGACCTCGCACTTTGCGCCATTCATTTGCACTTATCCTTTCTTGCTTCAATTGCCTTTCTCGCTCTAAAAGAGCTTGGCGCAAGCGCACTTCCTCCTCCAAAGATAAGTATCTGACCTTCGGTGAGCGATCAACTTTGAATTGTTTTAAATTTCTTAGTGTATTCTCCTTTAAAAATCCCCATTCAGTCGCTTTCGTGATTAAAGATTTAAGAGTAGTAATATTTCGATTAATTGTGGCATGAGCTGTACCCTCATTTAAACGCTTAACACGCCACTGCTCTAGAACAGCAGGGGTAATTTCAGCAAGAGGTTTAGGATATAGGTTCTTAAAGCATCGATTGAGGGCTGCGAGTGTTTCTACTCCTCGTTTATGATGAGACAAAGCCCAAGGCTTATATTCGTTCTCGATAAACTCTTGGAGCGTTTTGGGTTTGTTAATTCCTTTTTTGACTGTCGGCTCAATTCCTTTATGAAAATTGCTTAATACTTCAATAGCTTTTTCTCGAGCTTGTGCTGCCGAGATTACGCCTACCTTTCCGAGGTTAACACGTCTTCCCCTTTTATACTGACAAATGTAGGCCATACTTCCGGAGGGTTGAACTCTGATAAGAAAACCTTTCAGATTAATATCTCTGACATCATATTCTTTTTCACGAGGAACTAACTGTTTGATTAGGGAATTGCTGATCTTAGCTAACATCTGTCACCCTTAAGTAAATAAGTCCATATTATTAAACCAAAACAGACAAACCTTTTTGAGCAACTAAATTCAATAGCTTTAAAGATGTACCTCGAGGATGCTTTTCCCCCTGCTCCCATTGCTTGATGGTTGAAGCAGAAGTATTTAAATATTTGGCAAATACAGCTTGGCTCACTTGTTCTTTTAAGCGAATCAATTTAATTTCTTTTGCTGTAAATTCCTTTACTTGCGGTAAGCATAACTCATCAAACTTATGCATTGTTGTCGCGTCGACAAGTCCTACATCATATAGCCCTTTAGCTGTTTCATGCACCACTTCTAAAATTGATTTATCCATTTTGCATCTCCACCCTAAACAAGGTACCTTCTTGAATCGCCTTATTTAACTCTTCATTACTAAAACTAAAATAAACCTTTGCCAATTGTTTTAATGCTTTAAGTTCTTTTTCGCTTATATTGTCTTGGATATTTTTAGCAAAAGCATAAATAAAGAAAGCCTTATCATTCATTTTGAAAGCTAAAATGGTTCTGGCACCACCACTTTTACCCTTGTTTCCTAGAGAAATCCTCTTCTTGTAAACATTGCCACCTAAATTAGCTTCAAATGCGCCTGTGTTCATTTCATTCACTGCTTTAATTAATATTGCATCAGCAATTCCATAATCTTCCGTCCAATTGTGGAATGCCTTGTTTTTAAAAATATCCATGAATTAACTCTTTTATATAATTATAACACTAAGTGACATAGATTTTAAATTTTTTAATTTACGATACGTACTTTAACTGTATCTTTAAATGAGTCAGGCATTGCCTGACTCATTTAACAGAGTGCATGTAGAGTGCAAATTTATTGTAGAGTGTAACACGACGATAAATGACAATGCATCAAAAACAAATATAACACCATGAAAATAATTAATATTTTTACAATGGAGATACATGGGAATGCATTGAGAATTAATTTAAATCGCCTTCGGGAGGCAGGGGTCGCAGGTTCAATTCCTGTCACTCCGACCATATAAATCAAAGGGTTATGCAATTCGCCTTTAAAAAATTTTATAGGGTGTTTACAGAGTGCAATTTTAATGGGTCTTGGTGCTGAAATTTTCTGCAAATGGTGCCTCTATTAAAAAAATGTTTAGTCTGCTTCTAATTCAATATGAACTTCTAAATCTATTTCAAATCTCGATTTACTGCTATAGACGTTCGACTATATGGGTGGTATAGACCATCACTGCTCGATAATCAGCAAATTAAACGTATGATTGAAATGTACAACGAACAAAAAAATACAGTGGCTGAAATTTGTAAGATTTATAAAATTGGAAATCCATTGTTTTATAATTATTTAAAAAGACAACAACCAGAGAAGGAAGATAACTAACTTACAAAAAATTCGTGGAAATGTAGGCTATAATTTTAGTATTTGCTAAAACTTGGTAGTATAGACCATGTATGAAGAACTTTCTTTTGAAAACTATTATGCTTTTATCTGTATAGATAGTGCAAATTCCAGCGAAAAAAGGAAACTTGTTCGAGAAGAACACGTGGCAAGATTAGAAAAATTGAAGAATGAAGGAAGGCTTTTTTTAGCTGGCCCTTTGCTTGATACAAAGCATCTTGGAGTCCCAATGGGCGGATTAATTATTGCGAAATTTAATTCTCTTGAAGAAGCAGAAACTTGGTTGAATGAAGAACCTTATTTAAAAGTAAAAGCCTATCAACAAGTAACCATTCACGCTTATAAAAATGTGTTGACTGGCTTCCCATTAGCGAGCACTCACTCATGACTAATAAAACAATAATTCTTGTCAGCTTAAGTATTTCTCCTGAAAAAGAAGCAGATTTTAATGAATTTTATCATCACCGCTATATTCCAAATTTAATGAAAATTATTCCTGAAATTAAGTTTGCAAGACGTTATCAAGAACATAATGTAGAGGGTACGCTTCGATATTATAATAAACAATTTCTTACTATCTATGGATGCGATAGCGAAACGCCTTCCTCTTCTATTCTTGAAGCCATTAAAGAACGCTCAGGCAGAGAAAAAGAAAAGGCTGAATGGAGTAAGTTTCAAACCAATGACTTGCACCATTTGGAAAGTGCCTGTATTTACACTCAGCGTTATCAACATCCTCGAGGTATGGAAAAAACGCTTTTTAACAATCCATTTTTTATGGTGAGTGTTGAAGTAATACCTAAAAAAATAGCACTTTTTGATGATTGGTATGAAGATCATTATTTACCCAGAAATCTTTCGGATGTACCAACCTGGACGGCTTGCACGCGATACAGTAGTCAAGGAAGAACACCTTCTCGACATCTTACCCTCTATGAAGCACAAGATTTAGCTGCATTACAACAGAGTTTGGATTTGATGCGAGCGCAACATCGTTTAAAAGAAAATGCTTCATGGAAACAATGGGATACTGGCAATGATCCTGCTATAACGTGGGAAGATGCGACGAGCTTTAAGCCAATATTTCGTTACCCTGATTAAAATTTTACGCAGGCAGTCAAGATACGTGTGCAAATGGGTCACTTCACTTTTAAAACAAGCCTGTAACCCATGCCACATAAGGGCTACAGCGTACCTTTTCAGGTTTCTTTGCAATAGCTGTTCTTTCAAATAACATTTCATCAATTTTTTTTGATAATTCTCTTGTGCTCCATTTTTCGACACACACATTTCGGCATAAAACTCTCTTTTAAACTGATTATTTATATTTAATAAAGATACAAAATGAGTCCACTTAAGATGTTGGCTTAGCGATAAAACTATTTTCTCCTCGGAAAAAAGCCTTTCAAATTGCACGCAACGATGAATAACTCGTAATCCAAAACCTCGTGCAAATTTTATTTGTAATCTATCCGCCAACGTTTTTATGATGCCTGCGCCATACTCTGCTCTATTGCAATTTAATATGTCGTGATTTATTCGGCGACCGGCTCCGTTGCAAAAAAGAATCAACATAAAAAATCTTAACTTTTGGACGGATCTCAGCTGTATAGGCCAAATTGTTCATTAATAATAGACACTTCAGTCCGTGTTCCATACATCCAAATACTGAACTGTCCTTTTTTAAACATTCGCATGATTTCAAATCCCTTAATAGTAGCGTAAGCAGTCTTCATAGACTGAAATCGTCTTACTTCTCCATGAAAATGACGCCATTTAAATGCTACAGGTTTTGTTGAGCGCATTCGGTTTTCCGGTTAATAGTATACCTTGAAGTATAAACTAGCCTTCGTTTTTGCAACGGAGCCGAATTTTTCGATGTTACTCTAAATAATAACCATGACAAGTCATCCGACATCTGTTGGGTGTCCTTACTAACGAATTTTGACGTCGTTGGGCCGTCAATGAAACAAGCAACAACAAGCTTGATTTGAGGTCACAAAACAGTGACCTCAAATTTACCTACGTCAGCACGCAAAGCATTTTTTCAGCTACCAATAGACGAGAGTCGTTGTTCTCTTTTCGGTGATATAAGCCATAACGGTTCTCTCCCAGTAAAGGAATTTCATCTTTATCATCCCGAGTATTTATGCAGGCTTCAGGATTTTTGTTTTCAGGGCATGGCACGATTCTCTTGGTTGGAATCAAATCAGGAATTTCATCTTTATCATCCCGAGCATTTATGCAGGCTTCAGTATTTTTGTTTTCAGGGCGTGGCACGATTCTCTTGATTGGAATCAAATCAGGTATAGGGCCTTTTTGCGTCGCAAAAATATAATAAGTAATGCTTGCTCTCAGTTCGAGCCCTGCTCGCATATCAAAGATATCCTTGGCGTCAAAAGTCGCTCTACGCCCCAAATCCCCGAATACGTTCAAAGGAAAGTACATTTCTATTGGTAACAAAGGACATTGTCCCATAAGGAAATTAAAAACAAATTTTAATCGCCTATTCTGAAAATCAATAATCTCAACAGATGAGCAAGTGCCTTTCTTATATGGATAATAACTGAACAATAGCCCGCCTAATTTGACTCTATTCAAGCTTAAGGAGCCGTATCGATTGATAACAAAATCCTCATCCCCGTAAAGATAAGTCTCAAGCTCTTCGGGTTGAATTGTTTGTAACTGCTCAATGTCAAACAACTGGCCATCAAAGATTTGACTGGCATAATGCTTTGGATCCCGAGGCCCCCCCAGATTATTTTGGGGATAATTCACTAAATAGGGGTTCAACACTGAATTGTGAGCGTTTATGAAGTAGATCAGTTGAAGAAGAAAAAAATGATGGCTGGATAACTGACAAATTTGATTCACGTTAGTTAATTTAGGAACCTGGGAGAAACATTGAGCAAATCGGTCTTCTAAGTCCAACAATGAGATGCGCATACCACTAGAAGAATTATCAATACGATACTGAAGTTCATCTAATATGGAAATTACTTCATCTTGCAAGGGACGCTCTACCTCCTCCATTGAGTGATCCACTTGGGTTAATTCAAATTGTTCAAACAGATATTTAAATGGATGCTTTTTGATAAAAATAGTGCTTGAGAATGTTTCAGGAGGATAATGAGCGAGTATTTTTTTTAAAAATAGCATCTTTGTTTCAGGCTTGAGTGCAGATGGAATCATTAATCGTTTCAGATCCTTTAACATCTGGATACGCCATTTCATTCTACTTCCAGGAGTATGAGTCACAAGATTTTTTTCAAATGAGTTAAAAAAATCTTCCAATTTCTCCGGATCTTCAAGAGCTGCCTCAGAAACCAGACGCACCTTTTTCAAATAAGTCCATTCAACATTGAGTTGACTTAAGTCTATTGTGCGCATATCCACGTTAATAAACCGAGCATAGGCTAAGTTTGTGCCTGTAAAATCAGCCCCCTCAATTAAAGTGCCCTCAAACACGGCACCACTCAAATCAGCCCATCTCAAAATTGCCTGCTTCAAATTTGCTTGTCTCAGTTTGACGTTCCGCATATTCGCATGGCTTAAGTTTGCTTTTTCAAGCAGAGCATTATCCAAACAAGCTTTTACCAGAATAGCATGGAGAAGATTTGCTTGCCGCAAATTTGCTTGACTCAGTAAACTTGAGTTCAAATCCGCATAGCTTAAATTTGCGTGAAACAAGATCATTGCAGACATATCCTGCCAGCCAAAACAAAAATGGGATAGCGAGGCATGCGATAAATCAGCTCCAGCCAGATCTACCTCCATCAAGCTGATGAAAGGTAAAAGATTGAGGTAAGTTTTAGGAAAATTTGTCTTAAATAAATCGAATAATGCAGTTGATTTTTCTCTATCAACCTCTGGGGCATACACATATAGATGCTCTCTCGTCTTATCATCGAGATATGGTTTATCAACCTTCTGGGGAGGTTGGATAAGCTCTTGTAGATACCTTATCGTCTTCGCATCGAGATAATGCTTATCAACCTTCTGGGCAAGTCGGGTAAGTACACGTAGATGCACTCTCGTCTTCTCATCAAGATATGGCGCATTCGAGACATTTATTAACTGTTCGATGTCAGGGAGCGCTTTATGGTGTCGAGTCAGCATGTAACATGCTACTTCGTGATCAGACATCGGCATTTTATTCTCAACCAGGCTTTTTAGAGCCTTGTATTCACTTGTACATCGATAACCTTCAACAAAGTCATAAGCTTCTTTGGGTGCTATTTGACTTAAATGAGATATGACCTGAGCTGGATTTTTTTTAAAGCGGACCGCAAAAGCTGTTGCTGCCACTCTCGATAAATTTTTTGATGCAATCTGGGCGGCTAATAAATCTTCTATATCACAATGAGTCAAAATACTGACTAGTACTTCTTCTGGCATCGAAAAAAAAAGATGCTCTTCATGTGATGGTATAACAGAAGAAACTGAGGTTTTTTCTTCAGTTAATTCATAAGCGTTCAAAAACACAATTAATTCATGAGTTTTTAACTTTAACTCCCTGATTTGACTGTAAAGATGTGTTATCAATTGGCACAGCTCATCCTCAATACTCGGCTTGGATATGTCTCCTGCGTTAAGACTTTTATCAGTAAAGCGAAGTCTATTATCAAAAGTGTTGACGATAGTTGTTTGGAGTTCTTGGCACACTAAAAAAAAATCAGCCCAATGTTTCCCAAGTTGTTCTTTATCAATTATCTTTTGAGAGGCAATCTTAGCAAAAAAAACATCTTGGTTATAAAATTTATTTGGATTGTCTATCCTCTTTTTTAAGGACAGAAAGATATGAATATTTTTATATGATAAGAGTTCCGTACTTTTATTGCTTAGCTCATCGCTCAGAACACCATAAAAATCTAAAAAGGCATGCAATTCACGTAGATCGTGAACCATTTTGGATACCCGTTCCTTAATAAAAAAAATAAAATATTCTTCTCTAAAGTCAAATTGACGATTTTTTTTCATTACTTAATTCCTTGCAATACATAAAGACGTAACGTGACATCGATTACACAATTTTCTCTCTGCTTCGGATTGTGAAGACAAACAAGAGTTCGCTCAGTTGACGAATCGAATAAGAAAATAAGCGTTAACCGCTTTTAGATTTCCTGGATAAAACGAAAAGGTTTTTCATCGGGAACCAAGAGGATGGATAAACTTATAATCTTTTTCAACAGCCAAGCTGCATTTTGATAAGATTGCTAAGTTACCTGTCCTCCAGCATTACCAATATTTTTAGAAAGTAATGAAATAAGTTACAAATTAATCGGATTATAATCGCTTCATGACCTAATGTGTACTTACGTGGTTTAATAGATTTGACCACCCGAGTTAAGAGATAATGCACTTAACTGGAGAAAGTAATGCCGATAAGAAAGAAATACCCCCCAAATTTAAGCCGGATGGAATTAGTCTCGTTTTAGAACAAGGTTATGGGGTAACAAAAGCAGCAAATAATTTAGGCATTGCTCAAGCGCGACTAAGTCGATGGATAAAAGAACACAAAGAACAAGATGGGCAAGCATTTCGAGGAAATGGCAAGTTAACAGCAGAACAATTAGAGATACGTCGCCTGCAGGAAGAAAATAAACGCCTGAAAATCGAAAAGAAAATCTTAAAAAAGTCGGCGGTCTTCTTTCCTGCAATATAGCTTGATGCAGAGTGGATTTATAAATCTATTGCAAAACTAGGCGGATGGACAGACACAAAGAAATTAGGAAAAGCCAGTTGGAAAACGCTCTGGGGTGGTTGGTTTAAATTCCAAGAGCGTGTAGAAGGCTATCTCTTGATCAAAAATTTGACTGAGATCTGATCAGCAGGCAACCAGGCTTGCTTAGGCTATTTTAAGGCAGCGTGAGGATCTAATATAGGAAAATCCGACCAATTGTATTTATCCACAAGAAGCAACCAAAAATACAAATTGTTATAGCCATTCTCAATGGCAAGAATGGCTGATTTGATTATATATTGCCTCAGGTTTAACTATGCAGCTGTTCTAATTTCTGAACATCGGATTGTTTGTTATGGATTGATTTCAAAATTTCTCTAATCTTGGGATCATGGCTACATTTTAGTAAGTAAGCCGTCATTTGCATGCCTCCTTTAAAGTGATCACTCATTTCACTTATATACATATCATCAAACTCTTTGCCTGAAAGCTGGTCAAACGACTTCATCTCCATAGGTTTCATTCCAGGAATTTGATAATTGGCTGCAGAGGTAGCGGGTAATTTACTGAGTAGTTCTTTCATTTTAACAACTTCCCTGCCTTGCCGCGCGAGCATTTTCTTTGAAATAGCCACTATTTTTGGATTTTGAGATTTTTTTATAGCTAGCTCCATTATTTGCATTCCTTGTTGGTGATGAGTAAGCATCATTTGCAGGTATTCTTTTTCAAGTGCTGCAGTTTGTTTTTTATCTTTAGGACAATGATTTTCATTCACAGACATTTGTCCCATATTTGATTGATCCATTGCAAAAGCACATGAACTTATTAATGT
>Ga0097681_1003129_pt1 | contig 13847 bp, 10 predicted proteins | sample ThiBiot_750_plan_FD_72845 | JGI IMG/M metagenome (GOLD analysis project Ga0097681, IMG submission 72845) | Wastewater bioreactor microbial communities from Cape Town, South Africa - Thiocy_cont_750_plan - 1398105538144 (version 2) (version 2) ... | reverse complement strand
TTTTTTTTGTTTAGAACTGATCATTTAATTCAACAAACAATTCGAGAACAATTTCGAGATTCAACGGTGCTCACTGTTGCTCATCGTTTACGAACGATTATTGACAATGATCGAATTCTGGTATTTGAATATTTTTTTTCTTTTATTTTCAATTCATTCGTTATTTTTTAAGGTTCTTGGAAATGGTCGAATCTTAGAATTCGATACACCGACTGCATTACTTTCGAATCCAAATTCTCAGTTTACACAACTTGTTAAACAGACAGGAACAGCTGAGTCTGAATATTTACGAAATCTTGCCAATATTTCAACGAAAGTCATCAAAAAAGAAAATCAATCATCAAATTCTGACGATGAATCAACGCCAGAAGAAACAGATCCTCTTCTTTCTTCACATGAAAAAAATGAATAAAACTTTTATTTACAAACAAAAAATATCTGACAATTAGATTTCAAATGCATATTTCGCAGTTCTATCTTTTTTAATTGTTTGACAAGGATCGAACACAATAGTATCGAGTTTGTATTTCCAATTTGTAACTAATCCAGCTTTGACCCATGGATCATGACGTGCAAAATCTTCTAAATCCGATCGATTAGCATGATCAAAATAGAACGACATTTGAACAGAAAAGCCTCGTTGTTCTTCTAATTGTTTCAATGATTGAACGAAATACGAGTTGAGTTTTGCATTAGGTTTAAGTGATTGTTCTTTCAAATATTTCTTATGATCTGATCGAAGTCTATCGAGTTCTTGTCGTGTATGCTTGTCATTCGAATACTCGTAGGTTAAAACTTGCATTGCACGAGGAAATAAACTCGTTTCGGCGGCATTTGGACTAATTTCTACAGAATAAATCAAAATCAACGATTGATCGTTCATCAATTCGAAATATTTACTTGATAAAGAGGAGTAATGCGAACCCATTTAGTTTTCATAACCATGATGCAAGGTTATATATACATCGATATGTCGTCATTTTTATGACATCGCCTACCGTTTCCCATAACATAAGTAATACGAATATGTTGCGTTTTTTTTTCTTCGTTCGTCATATTCTATTTGAAGAACATGACACAAATACGTGACGTTACTTTGTTGCTCTTTTTGCGGTAACCAGCTGAGAAAGTTAATACAATTCACCACACGTTTTTTTTTCTATTTCTTTGAAAATGATTAGAGTTTTTAATTACGGAAATGACAGTAAATTCTTGACTAGAAAACAAAAATTTATTTCAAAAAGAAACATGATAACAATAGTCTTGAATAAATTATTCTTGCTCGAGTAAAATGAGCAAAATCACAATCGCTAAATACGCATATCTTCCTTGTTCATCATAAATTGTCATATTATATTTTTTATTCACTCTTGAAAATGTCTCCATCACTTCGAATAACATTTCGGGCTGCAATGATGAACGCGATGGCGTCATGTCGAGAATTGTTAAATGACGATTTCTTAAATCTAAACTTCGTGTTCGATAACGTCGATTTCCGATGTCAATCGTGTATTCATATTGATTGGAATTATCCAACCGATAAGATATTTCCCCAAAAAGATTTTTCTTTTCGTTTTTTAGATAGATTGAATAGCTTCGGGCTCGATCAGGATTCGGTTCAACTAAACAAATATCCTCTCCGATATATTTATTCTTGGGATTGGATACCTTGATACTGAATATGAAGAAAACGAAATAAATCAATCAATTACAATTGAAGTCAATATTTACTTAAAACGGCCTTGAAATTCCTTTGATCGTGTTGCGATAGCTGAACAAAATGCTTTTCCATGACAATTGATTTTGAATTTTTGATTTCGAAATGAAAAAACCCGTTCGATTGTATACTTTGTCATCTCTTTTGACGCTGACGTGTATGTGTCTGTGCGACGATAGACTTTATACAAATATTCTCGTTCTCTTCGTCGATGTTTTATTATTACTTCCACTCGTTTTTTTTCTCATACAAAACAATACTTCTGTTCTCTTGTCGTGTCGCTTAAAGTGATTCTCTTTCTCTTGATAATTGTCAAATAAATGTAAATATTTATGGTGGAAGCTCGATTTTTCCTCTTTTTTTCGTCTTCCAAATGTTATTTAATCCGAAGGCATGAAATTGCTTATCACCTATCTTTTCATGGATTATTAAATATCACAAAAAATGTATTTATGTTGTTGTTGTTTTTTTTAATTTTTATATTTAAATATCAAGAGAACAGAAAGAATGATGTGTTTGTGTGTTTTTTTTTCTAAAAGAAAAATAAATTAAAAGAAGAACGAATGCACAAAAGACACAGAATTAACAAACAACCGAACGAACGCGAAAAGAAAATCGATTTCTCCTGATGATTAACATTTAAGACACGATTGAATTTGAGTGCGCGCATGTGTCTTTCTGTACGTTGAACAAAGAATAAAAATAAAATGGATGTAATTCATTCTAATAGCGATCCTAAAAATTTCCCCAAATTATGTTTTGATTTTGCATTCAGATTCAATCGTACCTGTATACTTGACATAACACTACTTGCCAGAGAGGATAATTTGCCAGCAGCTTTCGAAACACCTTCTTTGAAATCTTGTTTCATCGTAGCTATGTCTGGACCTTGATAATTCGGATGACTTTGATTCTTTCGGTTTGGATCACCGAAGTAATCTTCACTTGAAATACTTGTACTGCCTTGAAAACGCGACGCTGCGTTATTACGATCAGCCTAAAGCAGATTATTCGAAGCGCTTATTCGTTTTTCTTCTGCACCTTACGCTGGAGTCATTGTTAAAAAATTGATCACTTGATATGGCTTTTGCATTGGAAAAACGTTTCATCGCATCGCCATTGTTATTATTACTTGCAGTATTGTTACTGCTGTAAGATTTTGATGATGAACTGAAGAAATAGATATTTTTCAAATGATGTTTTTTCTTTCTTCTTCGATTGCTACCTGTAATCATTTGTAGGTTTTTCATAGGTTGAATAAGAAGGTTCTCTTGTTGGAGTTTTACGATCGATAACATCCCATTCGGAACTGAATGTATCCGCGGTTTTCGATGTTGATTTTGGTTTGAATAGATCATCGTCAAGCCTAAACACAAATATTCATATTGACAGCTACAAACAATCTATTGACATGTGTCTAATCCCTTCTCCAAATATTGACGATTAATCAATGATGACTCATTTGGTAAATAAACTTTTGGTTTTTATGCAAAAACAATAGCGCTGCTGTTAGTAGAGCAAATGATATATGGATAACAGATCCAGTACCTTTTCTCAATGATCGTGAACTTCAGGATGAAAACTAGACAATAGGTCAAATGTTTTATTTTTCTACGTACTTCGATCGAGTGTTGAAACCAGATGATGATGATGATGTACCGTAATCATCGAAGAAATCTCGGTTCTTCGCAGCTAATGAGATGTTTCGTGTTGATGTAACGCCTTCTTGTTGAATAGTTTGCATTTCAGTCATCGCACTATGACTCACACCACTAAATCGAACGTTTCCAATGAGTTTATTTTTCATTCCAATGAAATAGTTTACCTTCGACTACCGAAACCCATTCCGAGACGTTCCATTTGCTCGGCTTTTTGCGGATTCGATTGTTTTAATCTCGCTTCTTCGACTTCACGTTGTTTGTTGATGTCTTGATAGGCGAATTTCAAACCTGCCCTAGAAATCCAATCGAAAATGATTATCAATAAGATCATTAGACGCAATTACATTTGTTTTTCAAGTTGTTTCTCATTTTCTTCTCGAGTTTTCAGTTCTTGAAATACTTGTTGTTCACGTAATTTCTCTTGTTCTTGAACATTTCGTTCGATTTCATTGAAATCAGTCGATACCTTTTGTGCACCGAATCCTTTCTGAAAAACAAAACGATTTTTACGAGTTAAAATGCAAGACAAATCAAATGACTTTTTTCGGTTGAGGTGCACGTCGTTGACCAATCGTTGATTTCTTTGGATCGAGCGATTTATTTGATGGATCATTGAGTGCATTCGGATCAACCGATGGTCCTTGTCCGTCAGACTGTTGCTCGTCTAAAATCGAATGAGAATATATTCGACATGAAATCTATGAAGTCGAAAATACTTCTGTCGAAATTTTGGTTATTTGATAGGGTAACATTTTCTTCCAAATTTGGTTTTAATGATGCTTGGGAATGTTCGTGAAAGAAATCATCGTCTTTCTTATCGTTTGTTGATTGATTATGTTCCGTTTTATGATTTTCTTCAATAAAAATCTTTCAAAACAAAAAAAAACAAACATCAAAGTCAATTTCATAATGAGATCGTCGTTGTTTGATCTACCTTTGTGCCGTATTGTTTCATTGCTTTAGTAGCTAATTGATGAAGTTTGTCTCGATAGAGTTGAGCAGCTCGACTGTTATACTTCTGTTGCGCATCTTTCGAACTACATCCATGTTGTTGAAAAAAAGCGTCCTAAGAAAACTCAAATTCGAAAAATCTCGTCTCCTTTAGACAAATCGACATACAGCATTTGCATTGCCACCGACTTGCATGGCACTAGAACAGAAAGCAATTGAATGAACACGATGAAATTCGAAAATCAATCTACCGAAGTTGAAGCCAACCCCAGCTGGTATCGAGATTTATTGAGCGAATAAATGATAGATGAACACCAAGGCCACGATGTCTTGCCGAACAGTCGATACATAAAAAGACTCCATAAGTGACAGATGCCCACGTTGGATTCTTCGCTTCACAATCGAAACATACCTATAAGCGAGAAATTTAGACAAAAACAAAACATTTGAAAAAGTTTCGACGGACTTTATTTGCTGGAAGTGTTTTTAATCGTTTGAAAATAGCGTCAATATCGGCTTTGGTCGGGTCTTCCATGGATTCGAATAGTTTTTCTTTTCGTTTACGTTTAACCTTGATTAGTTTTCACAGTTTTGTTTTATTTATGTGAAGAAGAAGAGAAGCAAATAAACTGCCAACAATCGATAGTTATTGTAATTCGTTGGTTTGCATCGTCAGCAGCATGACAATTGGTTCAATCAGAAAGTTTTCCGGAAAATTAATCGAACGAATTTCGAATAAAAATATCGATGAATTTATTTTTGTATCTCGAAAAAACGAGAACTCAATTTATTTCGAACTATTGAAAAAGTCAGACGACATCTAGATAAGATCTAATTCGTTCGTTGACTGCATCGATGAGCACGAGTCAGAAAAGAGAGAATTTATCCCGACGAGCTATTTTTTCTTCATTATTTCTATCTTCTGTTGAAATTTGATTGACTTGAAACATGTTCGGAGGTACGAGTCAATTCACATTTGGTGGTGCACCAGCGTCAAATCGTATGTTTCGCCGAACAATTTCATCTCGTTTTATTTTGATTTTTTTTCTCGTTCATTTCACTAGCTTTCGGTACAACTACAACGACGACAGCAGCTCCGGCGACATCGGGATTTATGTTTGGTTCAACGCCAGCTGCAACTGCAGCACCGACAGCATTGAATTCAACATTTACATTCGGTACATCGCCTGCAAATACCGCAACGACAACTCCGGCTGCAGCACAGCCACTTTCATTCGGTACGGGTTTACAAAATACATCAACCATTCGTCCATTCGGCAGTACGACAGCGTTTGGCACAACGTCAGCAGCTACAGCACCTGCAACTGGAACAACAGCGTTCGGTGGAACTTCGTTGTTCGGTGCAACACAACCAGCTGCTCAAACAACGTCGATATTTGGTTCGACTACATCGACATTCGGCGCGACACAACCCACGCAAACAACGAGCATTTTTGGTTCGACTCTCGGAGCAACAACACAAACGGGTACAACAGTTAAATTCGAAGCTGTTTCAGCGCAAGATACAATGCGTACGAAAAATAATACCTTTCAAACGATTAATACGAAACTTCAATGTATCTGTGCGATGAAAGATTACGTCAATAAATCTATGGAAGAATTACGTATGGAAGATTATCAAGCAAATCGAAAATTTGGAACAACAACTTCTGTATTCGGTGCAACAAGTTTTTCTTCGCCAACGCCATTTAGTCCAAATCCATCACCATTTGGCGCTAGTACAACATTTTCTACTGCACCAGCTGCGTCAACAACAACAAATATTTTCGGCGGTGGTACTACAACAACCGCTAGTCCATTCGGCAGTGCAACAGCTACATCGGCAGCTCCATTTTCCATTGGAACAAGTACAGCACCAACAACAAATATTTTCGGTGCGCCTGCAGCGACTACAACCAGTCCGTTTGGTGTAGCAACATCGACAGCACCGGCGACAACATCGATTTTCGGTGCACCACAACCAGCACAAACAACGAGTATCTTCGGTTCGACAACGACAACAAGTCCATTCGGAGCTAAACCGGCTACAACTCAACCGGGATTCGGTTTCGGAACAACGACAACAACAAGTACAGCAAGTCCATTCTCTTTCGGTTCTCAACCGGCGACAAGTACGAGTATATTTTCTCAACCATCGACAGTCACACCATTTGGCACGACAGCACCAACGTCTACAACCAGCATCTTTGGCGCGCCAACCGCAACAACAACCGCAACGAATCCATTCGGTACTCAACCAGCAACAACCAGTATTTTCGGAGCAACCACAAGTACGGCCGCGCCTGTGTTCGGTGCTGCAACAAGCACACCTGCATTTACAGGCTTCGGTACAACAGCTCCAGCCTCAACAACGACAAGTATTTTCGGCGCTCCGGCTGCTTCAACTGCAACAACAGCTCCGATTTTCGGTGGTTTCGGTGCACAAACAACAGCACCGGCTGCTGCTGCAGCACCATTTTCTTTTTCAACAACAGCAACAAGTGCAGCGCCAACAATCTTCGGTGCGACAGCTCCTACAGCATCAACAACATCGTCCATCTTCAATCCTCAACCATTTACTGGTTTTAATTTAGCACAAACTCAACCAGCAGCATCAACCGCCACTCAATCATTCGGTTTTCCGACGACAACATTTGGTTCAACACCAGCAACTACATTCGGTGCTCAAACTCAAGTTCAACAACAGACGATCGTTCAACCAGCTTCGGTTGCTCAACAACGTTTTCTTGCTGTATCACTTCTCGATCCGTTTGCTAGTCGAGGAAAGAAAGATTTCACAAATATCGATCAAATCAAACCACCAACAGATCTAATCGTTGTTGCAACGACTTCAACAGCACCAACAACGACAACAACAACAACTGCAGGAACAGGATTAACATCTGCTCCAATAACTCTACCTTTACAATCGAATTCACGTAAAGCTTCATCAGCACGTCCGTTAGTTGACATACGTTTTAAATTAAAACCGAACACATCAGCACCAACATCTGTGATTAATAATAACGAAGAATTGAAATCACCTAATCAACGACCAACAACACCAATTGGACAACCTAAAAGTCCATTGACAGCTGATTTCAGTGAAGAAGAAGAACAAGTTCTCATCGGACGAAATAAAATGTCGAAATTACGTCTATCAACTGAATTCAACGACACATCATTCCAATCCGAATCGATTCGTTCGCTCTATCCTCTACGACGTCTCGCCGAACTTGAAACACTCGCCAATATGAACAATAACACTCATATCATTTCAACTGTTCATACAATTCCATCGTCAACATCATCATCATCATCGACAACAACCGCAACTATCGATACAGCTTCTGCTCATATCTCATCATCAACAACAGTTAATAGCGAACAAACTCTACATCCAACGAATAATTCTCGTGGCATTCTCCCACTTCATCATTCGACTCCGCTTATTGTTCATAAACAAAATTCTCCAACAATATCACATCCATTGACAACACATGTTCAATCAGTAACAACACCTCCACCACGTTCGACAACTCCTCCGCCACCGCCGATTTCCTCGTCGAATTCAAGTCAACGAAATCGATTCTCATCGAATGTCGATTCTCGAGCATATCAACTACCGAAATTAACTCGCGAGGATTATTTTATGGAACCATCAGCAGTCGAATTAAAACGTCTGTTCAATGACAAAGGTCAATGTTTAGTTAAACAATTTCGAGTTGGTCATGAAAAATACGGTTCAGTGACGTTCTACGCTGAAGTCAACGTTGCCGGTCTCGATCTCGATCAAATCATCGAAATCGATCGGCACGAACTCACCGTCTATCCCGATGATAATAACAAACCGTCGGTCGGTGAAGAACTCAATACTCCAGCACGTATCACTTTACTTGATGTTTATCCAACCGATCGAACGACTCGCGAAGAAATTCGCGATATCGAACGAATCAAAGCGATGAACTACGCGGATTATCTACGCGAAGTAACTAAGAAATTCGACGGAGAATTCATTCGTTATGGGCCCGAAGATGGCTCATGGACATTTGCTGTCAAACATTTCACTCGTTACGGTCTCGACGGTAGCGACGATAACTTCGTTGTCGCAAAACCTCCCGCTGCTGCTGCTCAGCAGAAGCCAATTAATCCGAATTTTCTCGATCAAACTATCGCTTTGAATGATACTTATGCATTATCATCGCCTAAAACTCAACCGATGGACATGGAAGAAAAAGAAAATGCAACGCTATCGCAACATCATCAACACATTTCTCAATCGAATGTTCGATTTAGTAATCAATCATTGATCGGCCTACGACCGAATATCGTCGAGCAATTAGCTCAATCGATATTCTGCGATGAAGACGACGATGATTTCGGTGCATTCGAACAGCCAAATGACCGAATGATAACATCGACTAAGATTATCACGTCAACAAACCGACCAGCACCAATTCTTCCTCAACCGATCATCGAAGATAATTCAGCAATGGAACAAGACAAAACTCAAATGATCTTTCGTGCTCCGCAGAAAGTAGCTCGTGAGCCGATTCATTCGAAACTTCCGAAGAATGTTGCGAATATTCGAGGCAGATATTTTCGAACAAATTTCTCTTCTCAACTTCGATTCAGTTCAATCGATCGTAAACGAACAAAAGCTCGAATCCTTGAAAATCAATTTCGTTTTGTTTTCTTGTTTAGCTTTGAACGAAAAACGGATTCTCCTTCGAACGCCAATGAACTTTTCAGATCAAAATCCACATGAAATCGATGAATTTCTTGAAATTTACTTTTCATCATGCGTTCAACAGACGACTGCCGCAGCTAATCTCCCGTTTTTTCAAGTTCGACAAGATGCCAATGTCGTTCAACAATTTATCGAATTTTACACGAGAATTTTAGATGAAAGTCAGTCGAATAAAATCTTGAGTTGAGTCGCAAAATTGTTCGTATTTATTTCGTAGAACATATGGATGACGATACTCCGATTCAAGTCCTAACCGATTATTCATTGCAAGTCTTAGAATTGTGTCGTTTATTGTGGGGACCGATTGATATTCCGACGAATAATTCGTCGATTAATCAGGCGTATTTCGAAGAACAAAAACGACGGCAAATGCTTTCGAATTGGTTGCATCAATGTATCCTCAGTCAACCACAACAACAAGTAGAATTCTTTTCTTTTTTTTTCCGTTGACAAATAAAAGATAAAAATCTTCTAGCAATGGGTTATGCAGAATTGTGAACTACTATCTCGTGGTCTTTTCAATGATTGTGTTCAATTTGCGAGTGATGAAGGTGATCTTCGTTTATCGGCACTTATTTATGCCGCATCGGGCAGTAATACAGTTCGAGATATTCTACGACATTGTGCACATGAAGATGTAAAAAGAAAATTTGAATTCGAACGAGAATTGTTGTTTGTACTGTTTGAAATTAGATTGTTGATGTTTATACGAATGATTTTCAACGAACAATTGCGATTCTATCGGGAGAATTTATTGTCAAAGGACAGAATCTAGTCGATCAAAATCGAACTATCTATTGGCAAATGGCGTTAGCATTGCATCTTTGGTAACCGAAAACAAAAACGCTGCATCATCATATTCTTGGAATTCTTCTCGTTCGTAGGTTTGCCAATGCATCATCCGATTCAATTTCTACGATTGTTCATGATTTTGAAACTGCCTTTCAAGAGCATTTTTGGCTCGAACCCATTGCTCACTACGGCAATACAAGAGCGCTCGATCTTCGTTGGAAATTACTCAAACTCTACACTGATGATACATATCCAATCGATAACGTATTTGATGTTCGTTCCTACACGCCGAATTCATTCGATTATCGACTCAGGTAGATCATCGATTCATTTTTCTCAAAAAAAACAACTAACTTTCCGTTTAGTTGGATGTTGTATATGACCTTACAATCATTAGGTAGTTACCCATTGTCGATCGAAAACGATACACGTTTGCACGTGAATTTCGCTCAACAACTTGAGGGTGTTGGATTTTGGCAATTAGCAGTATTTGTTTTATTACATATCAACGAACCGACAAAGTAAAAGAGAAAAACTGTTACAAAAAAAACGTTCTTTTATTTAGCCGAGAGAAATTCGTCAAAGAACTTCTCTCACGTCACGTCACATCCGACGTTGAATTGACGTCCAACGAGCAAATCCTTGTTGAAAAATACAATCTACCATCGAATCTAATCCTGTCCACGAAAGCACAACGTGCTGAATACGATAAACAATGGACGAATGCCGTTCGTCTTTGGATTCAAGCTAAACAATGGCGACGAGCACATGAGACCTATTGCACCAATGTCTTTCATGAAACATTATTAAAAGGTTGACTATATCATCTCGTGGGAAATGTTCTTCATTTGTTTTTCGTCTAGGAGACTATGATTTTGCCAAAAATGTCTTAGATTCATTGGATCATCAACGTGCGAACATCGCGCATTGGAATCGTCGTGGTGCTTTTGCGAGACAATATGTTGAATTATTAATCGCGTTTGATAGAATCCGACATGGACAAGTTGGTGATCGAGATTTTAGTTTTCTGTTCGAATGAAAATCGTTTTTATTTTTAGACATCACTTGCGAATCGAACTCAAACGAATCTTCTCACTCAAGTTCAACGATTATGCGACCAATTAGGCGATGTGATTGCAGATAAATATTTCAAAAAGTAGTTTTTTTTATTTTGATAGCAATCGAAATGTTCGTTTGTTTTAGAATAAGTTTAATTGATATTAGTCGTCGTTTATTATCGTATTTAAATTATTCATTAATATGCCGAAATATTCCAAATTTCTCAAACGAAAACGACGAGGATCTTTCGAAGAAACTCAATCTTTTCCACCAATCGATTCTTTCAAGTGTACCATGTTCATTCCCACTTGATCTACTCGTTGAACAAATTGATTTCAAAATACATTCACATCGTCATTAAAACAAAAACAAAAAACTTTAGATTTCCAAACTTTCATGTGTGTATATATATATATCTACTTGATTATTAGTTAACTTCATTTTCTTTTCTAAATAAACTGGATGATCTTTGAGGGCAAATCTAACTGTGTGTGTGTGAATAACTTTGTTCTTCTTCAGATATGCAATCTGCACTTATTTTATCGATTGTTAAACAAGCAAAACAAACATTTACGAGTCTTTTATCAAATACCGATGTCGATCCAAACGAACAAGTCGATTCATTGCGACGTTCCATGAACAAATTGAGTAAATACGATCTTAATTTTACGTTATTCGACGATTTAAAATCCACACGAACATTAAATCCAATTGAAAAGAAAAATCTCGATAAATTCTTGCAATCCGATGCGCCCGTATTCTACATGAAACTTTACGAAGATAGCATCATCTCAGTCGGTATATTTATCATCAAAGCACATCATCGTATTCCTCTGCATGATCATCCTCAAATGTTTGGTTTGATTAAAGTTTTAGATGGTCATGGCCATTTGAATGCGTATAATGTTTCTGTTGAAAAAAATGCTGATGAATTAATTTGTACGAAACATGTGTCAACATCGATTAATTCTCAAAGTGAAACAGCTGTACTCTATCCGAATAAGTCGAATATTCACGAAATCTTTGCAATTAATGATGAACATTGTGCGTTTTTGGATATTTTAAGTCCACCGTATTCAAATGAAAACGATTGTACGTGTTATCTTGCATTGCCATTAACACAATCGACAACAGATGTTAATGAAAATGAAAAAAAATTTCTACTTAAACGTATATTTGACGAAGAATATTATACTGAGTCACTTCAATATATGGGCCCAACGATATTATTGTGATAGAAAATGAACGGATGTTTGATTTCAATTTGTATATTAAATAGATTATTTTTATTTATAAGAATTCATTCGAATAAAAACAAGCAGCGTGTGTTTAACATTTACATATGAGAAAAACAAAAAGAAGATTTATTTTTATTGACTGACAAAATGTTTCGAAATGTTAATTTTTCATGTATATTTTCAAATAAATATTCGTCATTTTCTTTCGCTCAATTCTCAATGGAATCAACTTCTGTTCAATTGATCACATATATCAAGTTAATCGTTAAATACGATGGAAAAATGTCCGCTATTTGAACATCGATCTAGTCGATACAGTATTTTGTAATTGAATTTCATCTTTTATATCCGTGTTTTGACAAGCGATATAAATAATGATTTTCTTAATTATATTTGTAAGTAATTGTTTGTGAAATGAAGTTTAATATGAATAGAATCTGTTAATAATTCAAGGAAATATTCTTTTAATCAACTAAGACAAAAAACCGATCTGTCATCACATTATTTTTCTAATCATCGGCAAGTATATGAATAATAGTGTTCATTGCCTTCTCGCATATTTCAACAGATGGAAAATGTGTTACTCGATTTCTTCTTCTTTTTCTGTTTCTCTTTTTCTCTTTCTCTCTCTCTCGAGATAACAATCGATGCTCTACTATGATTCTGTTCGTTGAACAACGCGTGTGCACTATTACTACAACAACAACTACTACTATTACACAGAAACATACAACGATAGAAAATCGACAATGTCTATGATGATGATGATTGATCGGTATTGGCGAGAGCGCAGCAATGTTATTTCTCTTTGCTCGTACTAGTGCCAAGCTAACGTCATTGACCTGTTTATATGAGCATTGACAACAGTTCGATGCATTGCTCGTGGCATCATTCGAACGTTACTGAGGTTAAATAAGTGAGACCTCTTTCTGTTTCCTCATTAATACTCGCCCGGCTAGCTTTACATTGTAAATACTAATAAAAAAGAAGAAGAAGAAGCGCGCACTAAATTCTAATGCCCGTTTCACGACATTCATTTCGTCGTGTTATTGGCGATATTGTCAATCGACAATCGACGAAAACCGATGGAAAAAATGGATTTCATCGAACAAATAGTCGATCGAACAAGAAAATCGATCGAAATTCTTTGATTAGTAACGAATCGATCTCGGTAAGGTCCTTCTTTTTTTTTCGTAATATTTAAATAAACAATCATCTTCTTCTTCTTTGACATTTACTTGTATTTTAGTCCTCGCAAACTTATTACGAACGTTTACATAAATGTGAGAAAGAAGTTCACAAATCTTTGAGTTATCTCGATCAAGTTTTAACGCATAACAAACTCGAAATTCTCGCAAATATAATCACATCAATTATTGAGAATATTTTTGATATCGATAGTATTCTTAAAGGAATATTCGAACATCAAACTGAATCATTCAGGTAGAAATAATCAACTTTGCATGTTGATTGAAGTTTGTTTGGCTTTTTTTTCTTTAGAACCAATTTTCTTGCTGATGTTTACTCATTACTAGCAGATTTAATCGAATGGTCAGATAAATTTCTTCTTTCGAAACAAAATACCGATGATAAATATCGAAAAATTGCTAAAGATCTCATGCAAGCAGTTAAAGTAAATCGATTTTTCGAAAAAAAAAGTCACTTTGAACACATTTTTT
>Ga0097681_1003125_pt1 | contig 13858 bp, 9 predicted proteins | sample ThiBiot_750_plan_FD_72845 | JGI IMG/M metagenome (GOLD analysis project Ga0097681, IMG submission 72845) | Wastewater bioreactor microbial communities from Cape Town, South Africa - Thiocy_cont_750_plan - 1398105538144 (version 2) (version 2) ... | reverse complement strand
GCTGATGCCCTGCACGAACAGCGGCGGCTCGCCGAAGCCGCCGGTCACCTTCACCGAGGGCAGCAGAGTGGGCGCGTTGACCGCGAGGTTCTTGTCGATGTAGTTCGGGCCGGCGGTCGTCCACGCGACGCTGCCCTTGTTGAAGTTGTCGACGTTGGCGTTCGCCGTGCCCGCGTTCTGCAGCGCCTCGGGGCTGACCGCGCCCTCCTTGTAGAGCTCGGCGTAGCGCTCGACGATGGCCTCGGCCTCGGGGGTGTCGAAGACGAACTTCCCGTCCTTGACGAAGTCGAAGGTCTTGCCCTGGTCGCTGATGTCGATCTGCATCGACTTGGGGCTCGGCACGTCGGACAGGGTCGCGATGCCGAGCTTGCCGAGCTTGGCTGCGGCGTCGAGCGTCTCGTCGAAGGTCTTCGGCGGCGCCGTGAGACCGGCCTTGCCCAGCAGATCCATGTTCCAGTAGTTCAGCTCGGTGCCGAGGTACCACGGGAAGGCGTAGGTGCCTTCGAGCCCGTCGTACGTGTAGGCCGCGACACCGCCGTCGACGTAGTCGCCGATGATCTTGGAGTCCTTCTTCAGATCGGCCAGCTGGCCGGCCTTGGCGAGCTCCTGCGCGAACTCCGGCGGCAGGTTCACGACGTCGGGCAGCTCGTTGGACTCGGCCTGCTGCAGGATCTTGTCCTCGTAGCCGTCGGCGGGCTGATCGATCCACTTGACGGTCGTGCCCGGGTGCTCCTTCTCGAAGCTCTTCGCGATGTTCTCGAAGTAGGGCGAGAACTTGTCGTTCTTCAGCGACCAGGTCTGGAACGTGACCGTGCCCGTGATCTCGCCGTCGGCGGATCCGCCTCCGGAGGCCGCCCCCGAACCGGTGCAGGAGGTGAGGGCGAGCGCTGCGACCGCGGCGATGCCGACGGCGATAGTCGATCGGATCTTCATGGACGTGTTCTCCTTCGAAGTGTCCCGGGTGCATCGCCGGCCGGCGCTGGCATCCCATCACTAAAACGATATAGTGTGCCTAGCATGCCATAAGGGCAGGGTGTCGTCCAATATCACCGTGTTCTCTGCGCACGGTGAACCAAATCCCTTCAGCGACTCAAGGAGGAACGCGATGAGCAGTCCCCGTCGCCCGAACATCGTGTTCGTGCTGACCGACGACCACGCCGCGAATGCGATCGGCTGCTACGGATCGGTGGTGAACACCACCCCCGGCATCGATGCGATCGCGTCCGCCGGGATCCGCTTCGACCGCGCCCTCGTGGAGAACGCGCTGTGCACGCCGAGCCGCGCCGCGTTCCTCACCGGCACCTACAGCCACACCAGTTCCGTCACCACGCTCGCCACGCACCTGACGAACGACCACGAGACCTTCATCACGGCCCTGAAGGCTGCGGGCTACCGCACCGCGATGTTCGGCAAGTGGCACCTCGGTCACGGCCCCGACCACGACCCGGTGGGCTTCGACCACTGGGAGGTGCTGCCGGATCAGGGCGAGTACTTCGACCCGGAGTTCTTCACGCCCGACGGCCCCGTGCGCTACGAGGGCTACGTCACCGACATCATCACCGAGCACGCCCTCGCGTGGATGGAGGCGCAGGGCGACGAGCCCTTCTGCGTGCTCGTGTGGCACAAGGCGCCCCACCGTCCCTGGCTGCCGCATCCCCGGCACGCGGACCTGTTCACGGATCCGATCCCGCTGCCGCCCACGTTCGACGACGACTACGACGGCCGCGGCACGCCCGCCCACCACGCCACGATGCGCATCGCCGACTACCTCACCGACGTCGATCTCAAGGAGGATCCGCCGGCCGAGCTCGGCTACGCCGAGCGCGCGGTGTGGAAGTACCAGCGCTACATGCAGGACTACCTGCGCTGCGTGGCCGCGGTCGACGAGGGCGTGCAGGCCCTCACCGCCTTCCTGCACGAGAAGGGCCGGTTCGACGACACCGTCACGATCTACGCCTCGGACCAGGGCTTCTACCTCGGCGAGCACGGGTGGTTCGACAAGCGGTTCATGTACGAGGAGTCGCTGCGGATGCCGCTCGTGCTCAGCTATCCGGCGCGGGTTCCCGCGGGCGCGAGCACCGAGGCGCTCGTCTCGAACGTCGACATCGCGCAGACCCTGCTCGGCTTCGCCGGGGTCGCCGCCCCCGAGGGCATGCAGGGGCACAGCCTCGTCGACCTCGTGACCGCGACGGATCCGGCCCCCGTCCGCGACGCCCACTACTACCGGTTCTACGAGCACGACGACCACATGCACCACGTCTGGGCGCACTACGGCGTGCGCACCGACCGCTACAAGCTGATCTACTACTACGCCGACGGAATGGGACTGCCCAATACGGGTGACACGTCCTATCCTCCGGAGTGGGAGCTCTTCGACCTCGAGAAGGATCCGTACGAGCTCACCAGCGTGCATCTCGATCCCGCGTACGCCGGCATCCGGCGTGAGCTGACCCTGAAGCTGTGGGATCTCCAACAGGAGCTCGGCGACACCCCTCACCCGCGCCAGCCCGTCCCGGAAGGACGTACTCGATGACCCCCGACACCGACGCCGCACACTCCGCCGGTGCGCGTGGATCCGCCCCGCTGCGGTTCGGCGCGAACTACACGCCGTCGAAGGACTGGATGCACTCCTGGCTCGACCTCGATCTCGACGCGGTGCGCCGCGACTTCGCCGGCCTCGCCGCACTCGGCCTCGACCACGTGCGGATCTTCCCGCTCTGGCCGGTGCTGCAGCCCAACCGCACCCTCATCCGCGACAAGGCCGTCGCCGATGTGCGCGCCGTGGTCGACATCGCCGCGGAGTTCGGCATGGACGCGAGCGTCGACGTGATCCAGGGGCACCTGTCGAGCTTCGACTTCATCCCGTCCTGGCTGTTCACCTGGCACGACAAGAACATGTTCACGCACCCGCAGGCGCTGAGCGGCCAGGTCGCGCTCGTCGAGCGCCTCGGCGCCGCGCTCGCCGACGCACCGAACTTCCTCGGCTTCACCCTCGGCAACGAGGTGAACCAGTTCTCGGCCGCGGTGCACCCGCACCCGTGGCCGGTCACGCCCGACGAGGCCGCCGGCTGGCTCACCGCCCTGCTCGACGCGGCGGAGCGCTCCGCCCCCGGCCTGCCGCACGTGCACAGCGAGTACGACGCAGCCTGGTACATGGACGGCCACGGGTTCGTGCCGGCCCACGCGAGCCGCATCGGCGCCATGACCACCGTGCACTCGTGGATCTTCAACGGCACCGCCCAGCGCTACGGCGGGCGCAGCGCCGCGAGCGACCGGCACGCCGAGTACATGATCGAGCTGTCCCGTGCCTTCGCGACGGATCCGCACCGTCCGGTCTGGCTGCAGGAGGTCGGCGCCCCGTCGAACTGCCTGGCCCCCGAGCAGACGCCGGACTTCCTCGAGGCGACGGTGCGCGCCGCGGTGCGCACCGAGAACCTCTGGGGCGTGACCTGGTGGTGCTCCCACGACGTGGGCCGCGAGCTCGCGGACTACCCGGAGCTGGAGTACTCGCTCGGCCTGATCGACCAGGCGGGCGAGGCCAAGCCGATCGGGCGCCGGTTCGCCGAGATCATCCCGTCCCTCCGCGAGCGGCGGCCGGCGCCCGCCCGCACGACCGCGATCGTGATCGAGGTCGACGAGGACGAGATCCCCGTCAGCCGCGCCGCGATGAGTCCCGGAGGCGCGATCTTCCAGGCCTGGGTGGAGGCATGCGAGGCCGGGCGCGACGTGACCTTCGTCACGTCGCGCACGGCGGCGGATCAGGCCGATCTCGCCGCCCGCGGGATCACCGACCTGATCCGCCCCGACCTGAGCACGGGATCCGGCACCTACTCCTCGAACAACACCGTCGTGGACCACGCCGCACCCGCCGCGGGGGTTCCCGCATGACCCGCCCGAATGTGGTCGTGATCTACGCCGACGACCTCGGGTACGGCGACGTGGGCTGCTTCGGGGGCGACGACGTGCGCACCCCGCACCTGGACCGGCTGGCAGCCCGCGGCGTGCGCCTGACGAACTGGTACTCGAACTCGCCGGTGTGCTCGCCGTCGCGCGCCGCGCTGCTCACCGGGCGCCACCCGGTGCACGCCGGAGTGCAGGAGATCCTCGGCGGCAAGCGCGGCACCGCCGGCCTCCCCGCCCAGCCGACGCTCGCCTCCCGGCTTCAGGACGAGGGCTACCGCACCGGCATCTTCGGCAAGTGGCACCTCGGCACCGGATCCGGTTACCGCCCTCTCGATCGGGGCTTCGCGCAGCACTTCGGATTCCTCGCCGGCTGCGTGGACTACTACTCGCACATCTTCTACTGGGGTCAGGGCCAGAACCCCGTGCACGACCTGTGGGACGACGAGCGCGAGGTCTACGACAACGGCCGCTACCTCACCGAGGTCATCGCGGAGAAGGCGGCCTCGTTCATCGCGGACGGCGGCGCGGAGCCCTTCCTCTGCTACGTGCCGTTCAACGCCCCGCACTATCCGATGCACGCGCCGAAGGAGTACGTCGACCGCTTCCCGGAGCTGCCCGACGATCGCCGCATCATGGCCGCCATGATCGCCGCGATGGACGACGGCGTGGGCCGGATCCTGGACGCGCTCGAGGCCGCAGGGATCGCCGACGACACGATCGTGTTCTTCTCCTCGGACAACGGTCCCTCCACCGAGAGCCGCAACTGGCTCAACGGCGAGGAGATCGACTACCAGGGCGGATCCACCGGCGGCCTGCGCGGCAACAAGGGATCCCTCTTCGACGGCGGGATCAGGGTGCCGGCGATCATCTCCTGGCCGGCCGCGCTGCCGCAGGGCGCCGAATGGGCCGAGCCCGCGGCGATGATGGACATCCTGCCGACCGTGCTGGAGGCAGCGGGCGCTCCGTCCTCCGCGGAGGCGGACGGAACGAGCGTGCTGGGCGCGCTGCGCGCGCTGGCCCCGTTGCCCGACGAGCGCACGCTCTTCTGGGAGTACGGCCCGCAGCTCGCGGCCCGGCGCGGCCCGTGGAAGCTCACGACATCGGCGCGCGAGCATCTGGGCGGCCCGTTCACGCTGGGCAGCACGGTGCTGGCGAATCTCGACGACGACCCGGCGGAGGCGGCGGACCTCTCCGCCGCGCATCCCGAGATCGCAGCCGCGCTGCGCGCCGAGCTCGAGGCGTGGGCGCGCACGTTCGACTGGGATCCGGCTCCCTGGCTCTAGCCGGGCGCCCGCCCCGTGCGCGCGGGTGCGCGCGGTGCGCGCGGGTGCGCGCGCGACGTCGACCGTTGTGCAGGGAGCCCCGTCAATATGCAGGACGAGCGGGCACCGCGGCACTCGGATCCCGCGGAATCACGGGCCTAAGGCGTGCTCGCCCGCCGATCGCACCTGCAGAACGGCGCGCGGCCTCGGGTCAGGCGCAGCGTCGGGTCAGGCGCGCGCCTCGCGCTCGGCCTCTTTGGCCGCGACGATCTTGCGCAGTCCGGAGCTGGAGAAGCGGTGGTCGCGGCTGTTGAAGTACAGCTCGATCCCCGCCTCCTCGCAGTAGGTGCGCCCGGTGAAGTCGCGGTCCTCGTACTCGTCGCCGACGATGCGCACGTCGAGCTTGAACGAGCGGAGGATGTCCTCCAGATCCTGCTCGGTCGAGTAGGGCACGATCTCGTCGACGTACTCGCAGCCGCGCAGCTGGATGTAGCGCTCGACCACGGTCTGCGTGGGAGCGTTCTTCTCCGGCCGGTCCAGGGTGGGATCCATCTGCAGACCGCAGATGAGGTAGTCGCACTGCCTCTTCGCCTCGGCGAGCATCATGATGTGCCCCGCGTGCAGCAGGTCGAAGGTGGAGAAGGTGATCCCCACGCGCGGCCCCGGGTTGTAGTCCTGGTGCTTCTTCACGGTCTCCGGCGTCATCTGCGAGTCCTCTCGTCGGCCCAGAGCACTCTATCGAACGCGCCGGGACGCGCCCCGTGAGAGTCGCTCAGCGCGACGGCGCGGCGGTGCTCTCGCGGATGGTGAGCGCCGGCGTCGGCCCCCGCCGCGACGGCAGCGGCTCCGTGGATCCGATCCGCTCCAGCAGGAACGCCGCGGCCTGCTCGCCGAGGGCGAAGGTGTCGCGGGTGAGACAGGTGATCGACGGGTGCACGAGCCCGGTCACGACGGAGTCGTCGAAGGACGCCACCGACAGGCCCTGCGGCACGGCGACCCCCATCTCCTGGGCGACGCGGAGTCCCGCGATCGCCATCACGTCGTTGTCGTACACGATCGCGCTCGGCCGGGCGGCGCGGCTCAGCAGCGTCCGCGTCGCGCTCGTCGCCGCGGCGGGCGAGAAGTCGGTGACGAGGGTCTCCCCGGCCACCTCGCGCTGCGCGAGGGCGGTCAGCACATCGGAGCGGATGCGGGTGTGCTGGAACTCGGCGGGCCCGGACACATAGGCGATCTCGCGGTGTCCGAGCGCGGCGAGGTAGTCGAACAGGGCGTGCGCCGCGGCCTCGTCGTCGAGCCAGATCGCCGGCGGATCCCCGGAGGTGTCGCCACTGCCGATCACCACGGCCGGCAGCGGGAGGGAGGGCAGCAGCTCCAAGCGGGGGTCGTCGTCGCGCGGGTCGATCACGATCACACCGTCGACCTGATTGGCGCTGCGCCAGCGCCGGTAGGTTGCCATCTCCTCGTCGATCGAGGACACCACCACGAGCTGCAGCGCGATGCCGTGCAGCGCGAGCGCCGACTGCACGCCGGCGATGAGGTCGGTGAAGAACGCCTCGGTGCCCAGCGTGCGCGCGGGGCGGTTCACGGCGAAGCCGACAACGCCGGCACGGGATCCGACCAGGGCGCGGGCCGCGGAGCTCGGCTGCCACTGGTGCTGCTCGGCGATCTCGAGGATGCGCTGCCGGGTCTGCTCACTGACGCCCGGTCGGCCGTTCAGCGCGAAGGAGACGGCCCCGGGGGACACACCGGCGAGCCGGGCGATATCGGCGATGGTGATGCGCTTCGCCTGTGACATAGACTCACCGTACTAGATCGTTTTAGTGGATCCCGGGGAACACGATTTCCCCCGGCGTTCCCACATTCTCGCACCGCGAAGGAGCACCCCCGTGCACGAAGAGACCTCGCTCACCGTCGGCCGCGTCACCCGCGTGCTCGCCGAGCGGGTGCGCCCCGCCGTCCACTCCGCCCGCGTGCCGCTGGAGATCGCCGCGCACGCCCTTCCGGGGGAGCCGATCACCGCCGCCGAAGGACTGGCGCTGGAGTACGCGCCGTTCGCCGCCGGACAGCAGTGGGGACCGGCCTGGGGCACCACGTGGTTCCGCCTCCGCGGCTCCGTGCCCGCCGAGTGGGCAGGCCGTCGTGTGGAGGCGCTCGTCGACCTCGGCTTCGACATCAACATGACCGGCTTCCAGTGCGAGGCGCTCGCCTACCGCACCGGCCCCGAGGGCGAGCCGGTCCCGGTGAAGAGCCTCAACCCGCGCAATCAGTGGCTGCCGATCACGGAGCGCGCCGAGGGCGAGGAGGCGGTCGAGCTGTTCCTCGAGGGCGCCTCCAACCCGGTGCTCCTCGACTACCACCCCTTCCTGCCCACGCAGGAGGGCGACATCCTCACCTCCTCTCCGGATCCGCTCTACCGCGTGCGGCACATGGACCTCGCGGTCTTCGAGCCCGAGGTGTTCGAGCTCTCGCTCGACCTCGAGGTGCTGCTCGAGCTCCAGGCCGAGCTGCCCGAGACCAGCCCGCGCCGCATGCGGATCCTGCAGGCGCTCGACGACGCCCTCGACGTGCTGGACCTGCAGCGCATCGTCGCGACCGCGGGCGACGCCAGGGCGCAGCTGTCCGACGTGCTCGCCGCCCCCGCCGATGCGAGCGCGCACCGCATCGCCGCGATCGGACACGCGCACATCGACTCGGCGTGGCTGTGGCCGCTGCGCGAGACGGTGCGCAAGGTCGCGCGCACCACCTCGTCGATGACGACCCTGCTCGAGGAGCAGCCGCAGTTCCGCTACGGCATGTCCAGCGCCCAGCAGTACGCCTGGATGAAGGAGCACCGCCCCGAGGTCTACGCGCGGATCAAGGCCGCCGTCGCCGAGGGCCGTTTCCTGCCGCTCGGCGGCATGTGGGTCGAGTCCGACACCGTGATGCCGACCGGCGAGTCACTCGTGCGCCAGTTCTCGCACGGGCAGCGCTTCTTCGAGCGCGAGTTCGGGATCCGCTCGAAGGGCGTCTGGCTGCCGGACAGCTTCGGCTACTCCCCCGCCCTGCCGCAGCTCCTGCGCCGAGCCGGCTTCGAGTGGTTCTTCACGCAGAAGATCTCCTGGAACCAGCGCAACGTGTTCCCGCACCACAGCTTCGACTGGGAGGGCATCGACGGCTCGCGGATCTTCACGCACTTCCCGCCGATGGACACCTACAACTCGCAGCTGAGCGGCATGGAGGTCGCCAAGGCCTCGCGGCAGTTCAAGGAGAACCGCGTCGCGACCCGGTCGATCGCCCCGGTCGGCTGGGGCGACGGCGGCGGCGGGACGACCCGCGAGATGACCGGCAAGGCCGCCCGCCTCGCCTCGCTGGAGGGATCCGCCCAGGTCGAGTGGATCCATCCCGACGACTTCTTCGACGCCGCCAAGGCGGAGCTCCCGGATCCGGCCGTGTGGGTCGGCGAGCTCTATCTGGAGCTGCACCGCGGCACGCTCACCAGCCAGCACGCCACGAAGGCCCTGCACCGCTGGGCCGAGCAGGCGCTCATCGAGGCCGAGCTGTGGGCGTCGACCGCGGCGGTGCGCCTCGACGCCGCGTACCCGCACGACGAGCTCGACCGCCTGTGGGAGACCGTGCTCCTGCACGAGTTCCACGACATCCTGCCGGGGACGTCGATCGCGTGGGTGCACCGCGAGGCGGTGTCGGTGCTGTCCGGCGTGCTCGACGAGGCCCGCGCCCTGTCCGCGGCCGCGCGCACGGCGCTCGCGGGCGAGGGGGACGTGGAGCTCGTCTTCACGCCGACGTCGGTCCCCACGGGTTCGTCGAGCGAGCGCAGCGAGACGGAACGCGGTGCCTCGACGGAGCGCGGCCTCTCGTCTCGCGCCGCCTTCGGCGGTGCTCGCTCGACGACCCCGGAGGAGAGCGCCCCCGTCTCGCTCGCCGAGTCCGCGGACGGCTTCCGCCTGGAGAACGACCTCGTCGTCGTCACGGTCTCCCCCGAGGGCCTCATCGTCTCCGCCCTGGACAAGGCCTCGGGCCGTGAGACGATCCCCGCGGGGAAGCCGGCCAACCTGTTCCAGCTGCACCAGGACTTCCCGAACATGTGGGACGCCTGGGACATCGACAAGTACTACCGCAACCGCGTGGACGATCTCACCGCGGTGTCGTCGATCTCGGCGTCGGTCGAGGACGGCACAGCGACCATCGTGGTCGAGCGGCCGTTCTCGGAGTCGTCCCTGCGGCAGACGATCACGCTGCGCCCCGGATCCCGCACGGTGCTGCTGCGCAACGAGATCGACTGGCACGAGACGGAGAAGCTGCTCAAGCTCGCGTTCCCGCTGGACGTGTTCGCCCGGGAGACGGCCGCCGAGACGCAGTTCGGCTTCCAGCGCCGGGTCACGCACGTGAACACGAGCTGGGAGGCCGCGAAGTTCGAGACGTCGATGCACCGCTTCGTGCTCGTGCAGGAGGACGGCGGCTTCGGCGCCGCGCTCGTGAACGACTCGATCTACGGCTTCGACACCGCGCGCGACGTGGACGGCGACGACGTCACCACGACGGTGCGGCTGTCGCTGCTGCGCGCCCCGCGCTTCCCCGACCCCGACACCGACCACGGCCGGCACGAGATCCAGGTGGGCCTGGTGATCGGCGCCGACGCCGCGATTGCGACGGCCGAGGGCATCGCGCTGAACGCCCCGGCGACCGTCGTGCGCGGCGCGAACGAGGTCGAGCCGCTGGTCTCCGTGTCCGGCGAGGGCATCGTCGTGTCGAGCGTGAAGCTCGCCGACGACCGCTCCGGCGACGTCGTCGTGCGCGTCTACGAGGCGCTCGGCCGGCGCGCGACCGGATCCCTGTCGGTCGGCTTCCCGCACGCCGGGATCCGCGAGGTGTCGCTCATCGAGGACGAGCTGGAGTCGCCGCGCACCGGCGAGGCGCTGTCGCTGCGCCCCTTCGAGGTGCGCACGCTCCGCATCGCCCGGGCCTGACGGGCCCCGTCCGCACAATTCAGGCTGGACGTCGCGTACTCCTCCGGGAAGGCCGGATTCACGGGAGAGGCGGAGGGTCCAGCCTGAATTGTGCGGTGGCGTTGACCCCGACTGGCGGCGGCGCTGACCCCGACCGGCGGCGGAGCGGCTCAAGCCAAGGAGCGGCTCAAGCCAAGGAGCGGCTCAGACCAAGGAGCGGCTCAGACCAGCACGCGGGTGAACGCGTCGCGGCTGATCCCCTGCTCGAGGATCCGCGCCGACCATTCGCGCGCTCCGTGCAGGCTGTGGTCGCGGTAGTTGCCGCACTCGATCGCGCTCACGCCGGGAACATCGCTCCACTCGGCCTTCTCTGCGATGAAGCGCAGGCTGTCCGAGATCGCCTCGACGAGCGCCGGGATCTCGGGGCGCCCCCAGGTGATCAGGTGGAACCCGGTGCGGCAGCCGAACGGCGAGATGTCGATGACGCCGTCGACGCGGTCCCGCAGCAGCGAGGCGAGGGTGTGCTCGATCGTGTGCAGCGCCGCCGTCGGGATCTCGCCCTCGTTCGGCTGCACGAAGCGCACGTCGAAGTTGGAGATCTCGTCGCCCCGCGGGCCCTGCTCGACGCCGATCAGACGCACGTACGGGGCCTTGACGGCGGTGTGGTCCAGGGTGAAGCTCTCGACCTCGGCCATGACGGATCTCCTTCGGGTGGCGGATGGACGGACCGGATCCGGCCCGAATCAGAGGCTACCCCGCCGGGTTCGGGCGGGGGCCGCCGGCCGCAACACGATGACGGATCCGCACCGCGAACCCCCGGCACAGCGCGATGCGCGTCGGGGCGCTACGGCGTCGGGGCGCCACCGGGGCAGCGCGTCACGGTGTCACGTCGCAGGGCGGTCATGGCGTCGACGACGAGTACACCGCGACGGATCCCTGCTCGGCGCGCGTGCCCAGCACGATCGCGACGACGCCGAGGAACGCGACCGCGAGTGGATTGAGCAGCATGAGCACGTCGAACGCCTGGAAGAGCGGGGCCACGTTCTCGCCCGAGCTGAGCAGCGGCGACCAGAACGGCGCGGTCGGCAGCGCCCGTGCGAGGACGACGGCGATCAGCGCCCAGAGCGGCGCCCAGTTCCAGGGTCGGGGCACGACGGCGGTCCGGCCGATCTGTACGACGGCGGTGATGGCGAGCAGCAGCATCGCGGACTGGACAACCGGGAACACGAGCTCGAGAGGGGATGCGGAGTTCTGCAACGGAACCTCCTGGACCGAGGGCGAAGCGAACGCCGAGTAGATCAGACGCTGACCGACCATGACCACGACCAGCCCGATGACGGCCCCGGTGCCGAGCGGTCGGCGCGCCGTCACGCCGCCCGCCCGGCCGATCCCGACCGCCAGCACGAGCGCGCCCAGCGCGAAGAGCGGGTCGACGACGGGGATCAGCACGCTGAGCCGCCCTAGCGCGGCGAGCATGGCGGTCGCCGATGCGATCAGCAGCGCTCCGCCGAGGACCCACGTGCGACGACGCTGCCGGCCGGCGGATCCGAGATCGACGGTGACCATGCCCCGACCCTACCCCCGACCGCGGCTGGGCCCGTGGTCCGGCATCGCGGACCACGGGCTCTGCCGCTCAGCCCGCCGGCTCAGTCCTCGATGGCTCCGGCGAAGAACGCGCGGATGTCGCCGGCGAGCAGGTCGGGGCGCTCGAGCGCCGCGAAGTGCCCGCCCTCGTCGAAGCGGCTCCAGTGCACGATGTTGTCGTTGTCGCGCTCGGCGAAGACGCGGATGGTCTGGAAGTCGTCCTCGAAGACCGCGACGCCCGTGCGCGCGTGGCTGACCTGCGGATCGTCCTGCGCCTGCGCGTTGTCGAAGTAGCTGCGGCTCATCCCGGCCGCCGCGTTCGCGAACCAGTTCACGCTGACCTCGAGCAGGATCTTCTCCAGCGGCACGAGCGAGGTGCCGTTGCCGAAGCTGTTGAACAGTTCGCTGTAGGCCAGGAGGCCGATCGGCGAATCGCTGAGCCCGACCGCGACCGTCTGCGGACGGGAGGCGTTCATCGTGTTGTAGCCGCCGACCGACTGGAACCACTGCATGTGCTCGAGTCCCGCGTAGTCCGCCGGCTCGAGCCGCTCGAACTCGCTCGGATCCCCCGAGGGGAACGAGAACAGCTGCAGCACGTGCAGGCCGAGGAAGCCCTCCGGGTCGAGCAGGCCGAGCTCGCGTGCGACCATCGCGCCGTTGTCGGATCCGTGCACGCCGTAGCTCGCGTAGCCGAGACCCCGCATGAGCGCGTCGTAGGCCCGGGCGACGCGCGCGGTCGTCCACCCGCTCTCGGCCACGGGCTGCGAGAAGCCGTAACCGGGCGCGTCCGGGATGACGACGTCGAAGGCGTCCTCGGCACGGCCGCCGTGCGCGACCGGGTCGACGAGGCGGTCGATCACGTCGAGGTAGTCGACCGAGGATCCGGGGTAGGTGTGCAGCAGCAGCAGGGGCGTGGCGCCCTCGTGCGCGGAGCGGACGTGGATGAAGTGGATGTCCTGGCCGTCGATCCCGGCGACGAAGTGCGGGAACGCGTTGATGCGTGCCTCGGCGGCGCGCCAGTCGAAGGAGCGCCAGGCGGCGAGCGCCTCACGGAGGTAGTCATTCGGGGTGCCGGTGGTCCAGTCGTCGGCGGGCGCGGGCTGCGGCAGGCGGGTCCGGGCCAGGCGGTCCTGCAGGTCGGCGACCTCGGCATCGGAGACGGAGACGGTGAAGGGGCGGGGAGCGAAGGCTGCGGTGCTGTTCATGTCTTCGACACTAGGAGCCGATTAGGATGGATTCGTTCCTAATGAAAACAGTTCTTCGAGGATCCGATGACAAGCCCCTCTGCGCGCCTCCTCGCCCTGCTCTCGCTGCTGCAGACGGGCTCCGGCCGCACCGGCGCCGAGCTCGCGACCCGACTCGGCGTGAGTCCGCGCACCGTGCGCGCCGACATCGAACGGCTCCGGGAACTCGGCTACCCGGTCGACGCCGTCCGCGGATCCGTGGGCGGATACCGCCTCGGCGCGGGAGGGCAGCTGCCCCCGCTGCTGCTGGACGACGAGGAGGCGGTCGCGGTGACCGTCGGCCTGCAGATGGCGGCGGGGGTGACCGGGGTCGAGGAGGCGGGTGCCAGAGCGCTCGCCAAGATCGAGCAGGTGCTGCCCTCGCGTCTGCGCCCACTCGTCGACGCACTGGGTTCGACGATCGACCGCGGCCAGGAGAACGTCGACACCGACGCACCCGATCCCGAAGTGGATCCGGCCGTGCTCGCCGCCGCTGCCGCGGCGATCCGCGACACGGAATGGCTGCGCTTCGACTACCGGGACGCACCCGTGCTCGTCGAGCCGTACCGTCTGCTCAGCTGGCAACGGCGCTGGCACCTCGTCGCCCGCGATCCCGGTTCCGGCTCGTGGCACACCTACCGGGTGGACTGGATGTCGCTCCGCATGCCGACCCGGCGCAGGTTCGATCCGCAGCCGCTCCCCGGCGGCGACTACACGGCTTTCGCGATGCGCACGATCGCCGCGAGCGGCTGGGCCGTGCACGCCCGGCTGCGCATCGACGCCCCGGCGCAGGCCGTGCTCGACCGGATCAATCCCACCGTCGGCGTGGTGGAGCCGATCGACGCCGACCACTGCGTCCTGGTGACCGGCGCCGACAGTCTCGACACGGTCGCCGCGTACATCGGCATGCTGATGATGGACTTCACGGTCGAGTCCCCGCCCG
>Ga0097681_1003121_pt1 | contig 13873 bp, 11 predicted proteins | sample ThiBiot_750_plan_FD_72845 | JGI IMG/M metagenome (GOLD analysis project Ga0097681, IMG submission 72845) | Wastewater bioreactor microbial communities from Cape Town, South Africa - Thiocy_cont_750_plan - 1398105538144 (version 2) (version 2) ... | reverse complement strand
GGTCGAGGTGGCAATGGTGGCGAGGGCGGCCGCGGAGGCGACGGCGGTTCCGGAGGCGATGGCGGCGTTGTGACTCTCGAGGTGCACGACCCTCGGCTGCTGGTATGGATCCTCACGGTGAGGCACACGTGCCGTCGTCATGATGTTGCCCGTTGACCCGCTCTTGCGATCATGTGTGTGAGTAGATGCTCGTTGAAGTCGATGTGTCGCCGGGAATTGGAGGCACAGGTGGCAAGGGCGGGCCAGGTGGCCGTGGTGGCAGCGGCGGCAAAGGAGGCGATGGCGGGCCGGGTGGCAAGGGTGGCCCAGCGTGGACCGAGCCGAACGGCAGACAGCACTCGGCCGGCCGCAAGGGCGAGATGGGCCAGAGCGGCCTCACCGGAGACCCAGGAAACCGAGGCGTCGATGCCATTGACGGCTACGACGGCGCCAGGGGCCAGTATGGCGCGGTGATCTTTCGCGTGGTTGGCAGTGGCCCGACTCCAGCGCCGCCATCGTTGACAGGCTCGTTCGGAGCCAACTCGTTCACCAAGGCGCCCAACACGTTTGTCGGCTTCCGACGATTCAACTGCACCATGCTGGGCTTCACCGTGTGCTCGAGCATCGAGGGCATCAGTGACGGCGATGGCGATCAAAGCTGGTACATGCCCGGCACTCTGGTGCTGGTGCGTGCCATCGCCATCGCCAACGACAGCGATGCACTGCCATTGCCTGCAGGAGTTCGACTCGAGATCGAACCTCACGAGAGCCTCATTCCCACGCCGTATTACATGGAGCTTCCCGAGGTACGCTCACCCGCTGCCGAGCTAAGCACCGCCGTAATGTTCGTCCGAGACTCACGTCGCGTGATAGATTCCGCCAAGCACCTCTGTGGAATGTACCGCAGGAGCACTCTGGGCACGACTACGCGACCCGGGAGAGCCCGATGCTCCGGGTCCGTATCGTGGTTCGGCAACGATCTCCACCAAGGCCACGCTCTTGGGCAGGGTGTTCCGAGACGCCGCCATGACTCACGGCATCTCGCTCCGATATCCGGTGCACCTGTGCAATCTCAAGGTGCCGAGTTGTATCTCGCCTGGCGAGGCGGGCCAGCTTTCGATCGAGGTGCACAACACATCGACTGCGAGCTTTGGCACCAAGTGCCAGCTGATGCGCTTCTTCCCGTCACCTGTCGATGCCACGGTGGCGAGCGAGAGCATCGCGGCAGACCTCGTGGTGCGCGTCCTGGTGCATCACGGCCTGAAGATTGAGTCGGTCAGCGCGCAGATCTCCGACGGCGGCAACCAGGCGTCCAACAGCACGCCGCTGCCGCTGCCACTGCCGCTCGTGAGTGCAGGAACCGACCGCACAGGTGTGTGGAATCTCTACAGCGTACCGATCGAGTGCCTGCCGGCCAAGAGCTCGATGACGTTATTGGTGCGCGCTCGTATGGGCGAGGAGACGGTGCCACTTGCGGGCCACAGCGTGCGAGTCGAGCTCGTGCTACAGAATCGCTTCATTCAGTACGAGATCGATGCCATTCGCTCGGTGCCATGGTACCGGCCGTCGGGAGCCACGGTGCTGTTGATGACGGGCCGCAGCACGACGGCGCCGCGATACAAGATTTGGGGCGACATGCTGCACGGGCTCGGTCTCGAGTTCGACACGTGGGACATTGATCGACAACGTGGCGTCTCGTTCGATACGGTGACCGGCGAGAGGCATGAGCCGACGTGGGTCGGGCACACGCAAGAGCGCCTGATCGTGATGCTGGCCGACCATGCACAGCAGTTCGAGCTCATGTGTGCCTACGACCTGGCGTCGCACTTTCTTGGACTCGAGTGGGAGCGGCAGCTCTTCACCGGCGGTGGCGTGCTTCGCTCGAGCATGGTGTGCTTCAACACCTCGCCGTACTCGGTGCGCGATCGAGCGGCCGCCGCGTGCTCGGACGTCATTGCGTTCGGAGGCGAGGAGTTTAGTGACACGTCGATCACCGGCAAGATCGGCTTCGGCGGCAAGCTCGACGAGGCCACCAAGGCCGCAGCCTTGCGGCTGGTGGAGAAGCTGCAGCAAGGCGACGAGCGACACCACTACAGCGTGCGTGCGATCGCGCCTGCTGACGCCGCTGGCCAGGCCAAGCGCCAGTTTGGCACGTGCTACATTGGCCGCTCGGCGCTCGATCGTATGACGACCAACCTGCTGGCATGCAGCGATGGTGCGGCACTCGCGATCGAGCGTGAGTTTGCAGCTGGCTCGACGCTGCTGCACCAATCGACTCCCTTCACGCGTGCGCTGTTGTACGTGACGTTGGCCCTCCCGCCGACGGTCAAGATGCAGCTCCTGCTGCGCCTCGGCACGGCGGGTATCGTCGGCAGTACACCGAGCGCCACGGGCGCCGCGACGCCGCCAGGCGTCAGCGCCATGAGCGAGAATCCGCAGCATCCCGGCAACGCCTCGAGCTGCACTTCGGTGCCCAAGAACTGGTTCACCGAGGCGGCGATCGTGGGGATCGAAGAGCAACAGCAGTCATCGGCACCGTTGCCACCGATTCCGTTCGTCGACCTGCTGCTGGGCTCGATCTACTACGACCTGGCAGCCGAGTTCGTGCACTCACCCACCGAGCTACCACTGGCGTCGCAACTCTTTCACGCCATCTGCACCGACTCGGAGCACTACTTTCCGATCCGCGTCGATGCGTACCGCTTGCTCAACACATTACAGCGCAAGCACGCGCGCAAGTCGGCGATCGCCATCATCCAGGTCGACAACAAGCCCAAGCGCAAGATCGTCGAGAGTCTGATGCTTTGCATGCTGACGTCGCTGTACGGTGCCGAGGCCGCAGCCACCAAGCCCGACCCCAACAGCATGCTCGAGTGCGACAAGGCCGAAGCCAAGCGCCGCGATGAAGTGCGCGATCTGTCGTCTCTGGCACCGATCATCGATAAGCTTCTTGCTGGAAAGTGGCCGTTGCGCGATGCGCTCGAGCGAACCGATCACATCTTTGCGCCTCCAATCGTTCAGGGCCAGGGCCAAGGCCCGCTGCAGCCATTCCCGTGCCTCAAGTCGAGCTGCGAGAATCTCTCGGTGGCCATCACCGGCATCGTGGTTCCTTTCCATCCCAACGACAGTGCGCAGTTTGTGATGACGGTCAAGACCGATTCTCGAACATGGGAGTGCCGTCGAACGTACGATGAGTTTGCCGAGTTGAACAACAATGTACGATGATAGTATGGATGAGCGTGATGCGCGTAATGGTCACGTTGGAGATGACTCACATTCGCCTGCTGCCATTGGCCCAGATCAAACGCAACTGGAACATGCCTTTGCCACCACTACCCAGCTCGTGGAGCCTGTTTGCGCGCAAGAACTCTGACAAGCTGCTACAGTCACAACGTGCCGGATTGGACCAGTTCATCACAGCGGTCGTGCAGGACGAGGAGCTACGCCAATCGTCGTTTGTGTTCTCGTTCCTCAAGGTCCGTCGAGCCGACGGCCACGATGACGACCACGACAGCAAGCGACCAAGCGCACCAGTGAGTGCTGGAGAGGCCGCCGTAACCACCTTAACCACCTCATCCGCCGGCTCTGAGGCAGAGGAAGCGGCACAGAGCAACAGCGAAGGCCCGGCGATGGCAGGCTTCCTCACGATGCAGGAGGCAGGCCTACTGCGCACGACGTGGACCTGCTATTGGTTCGAGCTTCAGGCAACGGAGCTCGTGTACTACGAGGCGTCAGCTCCACTGATTGTCGATCGCCACCTCGAGACTGCGCCGAGCAGCGTCCGAGACACGGTGCGCGGTAGCGTGATTCCGGGTGCAGCGAGTGCCAGCAGCAGCTCGTATGACCTGCTACTCAAGAAGCGCAAGGGCGCCATCGCACTGAGCGACATTGTGAACGTATGGCCGTTCCGCCACGAGGGCTTGCGGCTCGTGGGACGGCAGTGCTTCAAGCTCGTCATCAAGGCCAAGAACATTCCGCTGTACGCCGAGCGGCCCGACGAGGCCACGAGGTGGGTGACCGAGCTGCGCAACGCGCTGCGGCTGCCCGACATTGTCATGCTGCCGTTGGCCTACACGGAGGTCGTCGGCGACGCCACCAAGGCCGTGTACGCCAGTGCCGCCTCTCACGAGTGATGCACGCCATGTACATAATCGATCGATAGCGAATAATCATCATGACGCATCTCGAGTCAAGTCAAGTCGAGGCGAGCGTGTGCTTGTGGTAGCGCACGTGGACATTGTGTGGTTGAACGGGAGGGAAGCCGCGCTTTATACATACTCACTCGGCAGCTGGTCTGGTTGCGTTGCGTGAGTCTCTAGCGATCGATGGAGTGACAGGAGAGTGTGGGTCGACGTAGTGAGCGAGCCAGGTGAGAGAGAAGGTGGTGCGTGGAGGTAAGCAGGTTACGTCGCGCGCTTGAGATTGCCCTTGGCATCGACGTCCGAGAAGTCGTCCTGCGACACGGAGTGCATCGTGTACACCGCCACGCCGGCAACGAACAACGTCAAGGCACCAGCAATCATAAAGTTGCCAGCACGCTTCTGCTTGTAGATGGGCTCGTACACTGGACCGGAGAGAGAGAGCAAGTCAGCACGAGCAACGCGCACGCGCGAACGACAAGGCCACGAACGAACCAGTAAGCGGGCACGGCTCACGGAACGGCCGCCATCGAGCAACGGGCGATTCTTGTGCTCGAGAGAGAGGTGGAGGAACGATACGTGGCTCGGCAGGAGTAGGAGCGGGACCGGCACCCACGCTAGCGGCCGACACGGGGGACTTCATCGAGAGAGCGAGAGAGCGGAGGAGGAGCACGAGCAACGAGGCAACGACGCGAGTGATCGATCAATCGATCGATCACTCGCTTCTCTCCTTCGCTCTCCACGCATCTCTCTCTCTCTCGTGCGAGCTGGTGTCTCTATTGTCAGTGTGTCACACACACGCACCCATCATCGAAGATGCCACCCGCCTCACGCTCATCCAGTCGCAAGATACTCGCTCCAATGGTGAGTATTCACAAGCTCGCTGCTATCAAGGCAAGAATCCACGAACGCAAGGTCGCCGAGTTGCGCGAGCAACGTGAACGAGAACAACGGCTCTTGCAACAGCAGCAACAACCCTCGACCGAGATGGGTCGCGCTGAGCTCGAGGCTGCGGCGGCGGCTGCTGCGGCGGCTGCTGCGGCTGCTGCGGCGGCAGAGGAAGAGAGCCTCGCCGACAAGATCCATGGCTTGGAAGCCAAGCTCGAGCAGCTGCAGTCGCAGAAGCACCATCTGTTCCTCAAGCTCAAGCAAGTACTGCTCGAAGAGGACAAGAAGAAGAAGGCCGACGAGGAGCAACGACGCCTCGAGCAGCTCAAGCAACAACAGCAACAGCAACAGGAGCAACAGCAACAACAGCAACAACAGCAGCACCAACAGCCGCAGGACATCGAGCAGCAACGAGACCCGCGTGGCCCCGGCGCCTTGATGCGCTCGGCTCCTCCGTCGCTGCATCACGCGCACCAGCAGCAGCACCAGCATCAGGTGCTACAACCGCAGCAGCCACAGAGCCTCCAACTGCACCACCAGCATCACCCGCCTCCTCCCATATCACCGCAGTTGCATCCGCATCACCATTCGCCACAGCAACACCTCCATCCGTCTCAGATGCATCCGTCGCAGCAGCAGCACGCCAGGCACTACCTGCCGCCCGACGGCCCGCTGCCTCCGCACGAGCGAATGCATCAGGGCCCCTACTACCATCACAATGCACCCGACGACTGGGCTGCCAAAGACCAACGAGGCGGCCCGTCGTCATTGCTGCCACCTCGGTCGTCGGCAAGCCAGGGCGGTTACGGCCACCAGCCACCGCCTCCGCGAGCCTACTCGCCGTCGCCTTCCACTGGCTACCGAGAGCAACAACCGTCGCCGTCGCCTTCGAAGCCGCATATGCTTGGCCCATCGACATCGTCATCGTCAGCATCGGGCTACTATCAGCCGTATCACCAATCGCGGCCGTCTGGCGGGCCACCGCTGCCTCCTCCGTCGTCGTCGTCACGCGGATTGCTGGCCCCTCCATCACAACACTCAGGCTCGTCGTACTACTCATCGAGTGGTGGCGGTGGTGGCGGCGGTCCGTCGGTACTGCCAACTCCAAGTGCCGACGGCCACGATTCTCGACCATATGCGCCACCGAACAACGACCAATACCTCTTGAACTCGCCTGTCGCTCCACCACCGTCGTTTGGCCCATCGGGTCGGCGCGACAGCGGAGGTGCGCCACTGCCTCCACCACCACCCTCGTCGCAACCTCCAGGCGCATACCCGCCACCTCGTTCGCCACCGTCAATGCCGCAATACGAGTATCGCCGCTCGTACGATCGAGATCGGGAGCGCGACCGTGAGCGCGACCGCGAGCGAGATCGTGAGCGCGACCGCGAGAGAGATCGAGATCGTGACCGAGATCGCGAACGTGATCGCGAGCGACAGTACACGCCACCACCGTATCGCCGCAGAGAGTCAGACTATGACCGCCGAGATCGCCCGCCACCGCCATCATCTGGCGGCGCCATGGTACATCTCTCTCTCTCTCGCTCGCTCGCTCGCTCCTGCCCCGCTTGTCATTCACTGGTGCTCCAAACAGTCATCGCAGAGAAGACCGGTGCCGCCGCCATCATTCTCGCGTCCACCAGGCCAGGGCTCGTCATCGTCGTCCTCTTACATGCCGCCGTATGCAAGCCAGCCCGGTGGCCAGCAGCAAAGTCAAGGCCAGCAGTCGTATCTAGTGTCGCAGCCACCGTACTCGAGCCAGCAGTCGGGCATCGTACCGCCACCGCTGATGACACCACCGATGCAGCAGCAGCAGCCACCGCCGCCGTACCACCATCACCAGCAGACGATGGGAGGCGGGCCGCCGCCACAACGAAGCATGCTGTCGGGCAGTGGTGGAAGCAGCGGTGGCTCACACCGGCCAAGCAGGCCACCACCCTCAGGCCCGCCTCCGCCGGGACCTTCGAGACGCTGGCAGAGGTAAGGCCTGCTTCTGTAGTTGCAGTTGTAGTTGTAGTTGATGTTGTAGTTGTCGTTGATGGAATGAAGCGACAGCTGACCCACCATTAGCCGCCAGCACCCATAATGGCGCTTGATATAGAGCAGTGAGGGCTTAGTGGTGCCTAAGCTCGTCAGGCCTCAGGCAGTAGCGGGCTTTGCTCTACGCTCCGCTCGTCTCCTCCTCTCGTCTCGTCTCTGCGCGTCGCCTCTCGTTCCCTCCTCGCCCTCTGCCTCGCCCCACCTCGCTGCCCCCGCGCGCCAGCCCACCATGTCTGCCGGCCGCTTGCTCCTCGTCGCCTTGGCGGCCTTCTTGCTCGCGCACCTTGTGTGTGCCACCTCGACCGAGGCCGAGCAGCCGCTCGTTGCCCACATCACGGTCCAGACGCATGGCTCGTTGATCGAGGGCCGTTCGGTGCACCTCGAGGGCCACCTGGCCTTCCCCGGCCGCGAGACGCCGCAGTTCCTCGTCGAGCAGTGGCACTGGGATCTCGACAACGACGGTGCCTTCGGTGAGACTGGCGCCGAGGCCCTCCGCGGCCAAGAGACCGAGCGCTTCACCACGCTGCGCCTCACGCACCTCGCCGGCGCCTCGCGCCTCACGGTCTTCGCCAAGGCCACGCTCCTGATCGGCGAGCAGCGCCTCGAGATCGAGGGCTCGCAGGAGCTCTTGCTGCGCAACGCCAACCCGCAAGTCATCATCGACTCGCCGACCTTCGAGGCCGTCGGCTCGACCGCCTCCGTGTCGGCCTCGTGCGTCGACGCCGGTGACGACGAGACCACCGTCGAGTGGGACCTCGACAACGACGGCATCTTCGGCGAGACGGGCACCGCCGCTCTGGCCGGCGACGAGCGCGGCTCCGACGTGCGCTGCGTCTCGCCCTCGGTCGACGCCACCTCGCAGCGCCAGTTCCGCGTGCGCGCCCAGTGCCGCGACGCTGACGGCGGCAGGAGCCGCATCCAGTCGGCGGATGTCATCGTGCCGGCGCTCAAGCACAAGTGCGCGTGTGCCAACCCGCAGCCCGTCGAGCACAAGCAACTCGTGCTCGTTGGCGACGCCAAGTTCCACAAGAAGGACAAGGCCGCCGTCGTGCTCTCGAGCCAGAAGATGCCCTCGACCGGAGCGCTCTTCTACCCGGAGCCGCTCTCGACCGTCGCCGACTTTGAGCTCTGCGCCAAGTATGTCACGCTACTGCTCGATCTACTACGGCGGCGATTCGTGGTCGGTCACGTCGTCGTGCTCCTCCTCCTGTCTTGTTGAGGCCTCGGTAAATTCGAGATCTCGCTCACTCACTCACCAACGATCGCATGGCAACTCTTGAATGTCTCAGGTACCGCATGCAGAGCTACAAGACCCCGAGCGCCAACGGAGCCACTAGCTTCGTCGTCGAGTTCGCGCCTGCCAAGCCCTCGCCAGTCTCGGAGTCGGCTGCGTACTCGCGTCTCACCATCAACTTCTCGAGCGCCAGCGCCGATCCCACTCTCTCGCTCTCGAGCGCCACTGCCACCTCGAGCTCGCCCGCTCTCGCCGGCTACCCGACCCTGTCGGTCGGCTCGCACCACCTTGCCATCCGCTCGAAGGCTGGCGTCGTGAGCGTCTGGATCGACGGTGTCGAGGTTCTGTCCGAGCAGTTCGACCTCTTCCCCACCAGCGTCTTTGGTACGAGTGCTCTCTATCTCTCTCTGTCCCCTCACTTCGCTCGATACTGACCGCGGGCTTTCATGCTCCCTGGACGACGCAGGCGCCCAGGCGTTCGTTGGCTTCCGAGGCACGTCGAGCGACTCGTTCGCCGCCACCTTCTCGGTCGACGCAACCGTTCGCATGTGCCAGCTCTAAGCTCGTTCGCGTTCCCGCTCCAACACTCAACCTCTCCCGCTCCTCCACTCTCCCCTCCTCGTGTCCTGGGCTGTGCCGCCTCGAATCTTGTCCCTACCCCCTCCCTGTGCGTCCAATCCTTGGGCGGTGTTGTATTACCACGCACCTACTCCCTCGCTCCCATCTCTCTCTCATCTGAACCTCCTCCAACTCCTCGTCAAACCCAGCAACAACAACAATACAATCACTCGCTCGTGCGACTGCACTCCGGTCTCAGTTGCTTGCTTCGCTGCCGCCGCTCGCATCTCTCGCTCCTGCTGTCCCGCTGCCTTCCGTGCGCTCTGCCACCATGACCAGCACCGTGCTTGATCTCGCCGCGAGCCACGGCCTCGAGCTCGGCTCGCCCGAGTTCGCCGCCGTGCTCGACGAGGCCGACGAGCTGCGCTCGATGCGCGAGCGCTTCCACATCCCGCCAGTCGATCCGACCGCGGGTGCCGAGTCGGCGCGCGTCGTGTATCTCTGTGGCAACTCGCTCGGATGCCAGCCCAAGAACACGAGCGTCTACGTCAATCAGGAGCTCGAGGCTTGGCAGCGCCTGGGCGTCGAGGGCCATTGGGATGCGCCGCGGCCGTGGCTGACTACCGACGAGTTCGTGTACAAGCTGGTGCGCGGCCTGCCGACCAGTGCGTGCAGCACGTCGAATCGCTCACTCAGGAGACCTTCCTCGCGTGTGTGCGTGTGGGTTTGTAGATGGCACACGTTGTGGGGGCGCTGGACATGGAGGTTGCCATCATGAACTCGCTGACGGCCAACCTGCACCTGATGATGGTGCCGTTCTATCGGCCGACTGCCGAGCGCCACAAGATACTCATCGAGTACAAGGCCTTCCCGTCCGACCTGTATGCCGTCGAGTCACAGATCAAGTTCCACGGCTACGATCCAGCGACGTCGTTGATTCAGCTGCGCGCTCGCGACGGTGAGGCGGCGCTGCGCAACGAGGACATTCTCGAGGCGATCGAACGCGAGGGCGACTCGATCGCGCTCGTGATGCTGAGCGGCGTGCAGTACTACACGGGCCAGCTGTTCCGCATCGCCGACATCACGGCCGCCGCGCACAAGAAGGGCTGCGTCGTCGGCTTCGATCTCGCGCACGCGGTCGGCAACGTCGTGCTGCGGCTGCACGAGTGGAACGTCGACTGGGCCGTGTGGTGCAACTACAAGTACATCAACGCCGGCCCGGGCGCCATCGGCGGCTGCTTCGTGCACGAGCGCCACGCCCTCGCCGACCTGACACACTTCAGCGGCTGGTGGGGCCACGACCTCAAGACGCGCTTCGATATGGATGCGCCCTTCACGCCGATCGCCGGCGCCTTCCGCTTCCGATTGTCGAACCCGCCCGTGCTGCAGGTGGCGGCACTGCTCGCGAGCCTCGAGCTGTTCGAGGAGGCCACCATGGAGCGTCTGCGCGCCAAGAGCGAGCGTCTGACGGCGTACCTCGAGCTGCTGCTCGACCGCACGATCGACGCCAAGCACCTCTCGATTCTGACGCCGCGCACGCCACAAGACCGCGGCTGCCAGCTGTCGCTCTTCTTCCACGACGAGCACACGGTCAAGCGTGTGAACTCCAACCTCCAGAAGAACGGTTGCGTGTGTGACTACCGCAAGCCGAATGTCATTCGCGTCGCGCCAGTGCCGTTGTACAACTCGTTCTCCGATGTGCAGCGGTTCGTCTCGATTTTGCGACAATCGCTCGAGGAGCAGCAGGAGTAGTGGAGTGAGCGTCTAATGCACGGACACCGCTCCATTCGGTATGATATCATTCGCTCAAACGAGCATTAGTTAGTTAGTTCAATAGACACGAGATGGCTTTGGATAGATGAGCGAATACAGCGTGAGTCAGATTTATCAAGCACCATCACGTGTTGGTTGAGGGAGGTGGTCGCAAGGAAGCCGCTCTGCTCGGTCGGTTGATGCTGCTCGCTGTCGCATTGTCTACTGCTGCTACTATTACTACCTCGTCGATACAACACTCAATACATATACAAACACAAACATGATGAACAGTGGCTACTTGGCTTGCTCGAACTTGGCCTTGAGACTGGAGACCGCGTGTGCCTCGGCGAGTTGTACCAATGACTGACGGAACGCGAGGTTCTTCTCGAGCGCCACCTCCGACAGCTCGGCCTCGGCATCCAGTGGTAGCTCGCGTGTTCGTGATCGCCCGGTGCGCTTGGTACCACCGGCCGGCGGCGCAAGCGAGGCGCTCGGTGCTGGTAACTCGTTCAACGCCACGACGGCAGCCGCTGTGAATTCGCCCGGTTGCGCAGAGCGAGGCCGCCGAATGGTCGTGGGCGACTTCTTGGGCGACGCTGAGCCTGTGGCTGGGCTGAGTGTCGCGCGAGCACTCGGCGATACGCCTGCCGCCTTGGGCGTGGATGGCGACGCGGAATTGGCTGTGACCGTGACCGTGACCGGTGGCTGCGGTCCGCCCGATCTACGTCTGGGCGACGAGGGCTCCGAGTTCGGTGCGCTGGCCGGCTGATCGGGCGCTCGTGCCGGCAGCTGGAAGCGCGAGTCGCCGAGCGTATCGAGCATCGCTTGCTCGGGAGAGCGATTGACGTACTTTGCGAGCTCGGGCAGTGGTCGACCGAGCTTCGCGAGTTGCTTGACGTCCTGTGGCACGGCAGTGTTACCGGCGCTGCAGGTCGAACGACGTGCTCCCGAGCGCGGCGACGGGTTGGTCGAGTTGCTCGGGCTCGTGGAGCTCGAGGTCGGCGCCGAGCTCGTAAGGTCCGAGGCCTCCTCGCCGCTCGAATGTCGCTCGATGATGCCGGACATGTCGGAGGCACTTCCGCTGCCGGTGGCCGACGCGCGATCGAACGTCGACGCAATGCGAATCGTCGTGTCGAGCGTCGGCTTCGGTGCGCTGATGGCGACACTCGGCAGTGGCGTCTTGGACGCCGAGGTCGTGCGCTTCGCAAAGCGCTGCAAGAAGCCGCCACCGCTGCTGCTGCCACCGCCGCCCTTCTTAGACTTGCCCGTGTCGGTGGTCGATGGCGGCGCTGTTGGCTGCTGCGCCAGAGCCTTGATCTTTTGTGCCGCGGCCTCGATCGCTGCCTCGCGCTTGGCCTGCTCGGCCTCCTTGAGTTGGCGCTCACGCTCGCGCTGCTCCTTCTCACGCTGCTCCTTGAGCCGCTGGCGCTCGAGCATCTCTTGCTTCTTTTGTTGGCGTTCGAGTTGCAGATAGGCGTCATCGTCGCGGTCCTCGCACTCGGTCGAGACCTTGAAGTCGTCGAGCGCCGGATCGTAGGTGCGCTTGCGCGACGCCTCGGCTAGCAGTGCGCGAATGGCGGCCGTCGCAGCGAGTTGCGCCGGCGAGCGTCCGTCGGCATCTCGTGCATGGACGTTACCGCCGTCGGTGCCGTCGACGGCCGAGATCAACAGCGACACCATGCCTTCGCGTCCAGCCGCAGCGGCGTAATGCAGCGGCGTCAGACCATCCTCGTTGCGCGCGTTGATCTCGGCCTTGTGCTCGATCAACACTCGTGCAATCTCCTGGTCGCCTCGTCGAGCCACGATATGCAACGGCGATAGTTGTTGGATGTCCTAAGTGTACACGAGCGTGTGAGTCCACCAGATAGATCGCGAGCGAGCAAGTGAATGCATGATCGAGGTACCTTGGCATTGACGTCAGCGCGCAGCTTGATGAGCGCCTGCACGACGTTCATGTGTCGGCTCGAGACCGCCAGATGCAAGGCCGTCTCGCGCAGGTCGTTGCGAGTGTTGGGCTTGGCGCCCTTGTGAATAAAGAGATGCGTCAGCGGCTCGATGCCCTTGGTACACGCGAGCTGCAGCGGCGTGAGCTGCCGCTCGTCCGTGTCGTTGAGCGACGCCGAGGCCGACAGCAGATGGCGCACAATGTCGATGTTGCCGGCCTCGGTGGCGTAGTGCAACGGCGTGCGGTATTTGTAGTCCTTGGCCTGCACCGAGGCCTTGGAGTCGATCAGGAAGCCGGCGATCTCGAGCGTCGGACAGTGGATCGCAAAGTGCAGCGGCGTCATGCGCTCGAGCTCGGTGGTCTCGCTCACGACCGACGGCCGCGACGCCACGAGCTCGCGCACCGTGGCGGCGCGGTTCTCCTTGATCGCCACGATCACCTTCTCAAAGGTCGACAGCTCGTTCTCGACGCCCTCGTCGCTCTCGGGTACCGGCTGGAGGCGGAACTCGTCGAGTTGCACGACGGCAAAGTAGCTGCGTCGGCTGAGCGCCGTCGACGTGCCGGCGCTCGCGGCGCCGCCGTGCGACTGCTCGACGTCGTCGCCGGCGCCCACGCCGCCCTCTTCCTTGGTGTATCGCGCAGCTAAGATGCGAATCTTGTCATCGTTTCGTTCGCGTATCGCTGCGATCAGCTGCGAGTACGTGTCGGACGACGAGGGCTTGTTGGCGAACTTGACCAGTGAGTTCAAGAGGCCCTTCTTGCGTTGGCGCTTGACGGTGGCCATTGCCGCGAGAGAGAGAGAGAGAGAGAGAGAGAGAGAGAGAGAGAGATGAGATATGACTCTCAACCACACGCACCGCCCTCGTACACTCACGGAACACTCGTCGCGATCACGATAGAGGGAGAGACCGAGAGAGAGGCCGAGACTGAGGGGAGGAAGGAGGGAGGGTCTCGAGTGTTGGGCAGCAAGCAGGTGATGCGAGCAGCAGAGGAGGAAGAAGCGAATGATCGATTTCGATCTCGCGACTCCACGTCGTCTCTCTCGCTGTTGCTATTGCCACATCGCCATCGGACAACACACACGTCTCTTCGCTCACATCGGAGAGTTTGAGCGCGTGCTCTCATCAGCCTATCTATGCATCCTCCTGCGATCGAGATTGGTATCGGAGAATCTTTTTATGCGCTCTGGGCCTGTTCGCCCGGGCTTGCTTGGATGGAGGGTGCGGCGCGACTTTCATTTCGAAGCCTGCGCTGACTTGGGCACGTGGATCTTCAGGCACTCGGCGCGATGCACCAGCCAGTGAGCTCGCTGGCAATCCTATATGTGATACAGCC
>Ga0097681_1003051_pt1 | contig 14155 bp, 16 predicted proteins | sample ThiBiot_750_plan_FD_72845 | JGI IMG/M metagenome (GOLD analysis project Ga0097681, IMG submission 72845) | Wastewater bioreactor microbial communities from Cape Town, South Africa - Thiocy_cont_750_plan - 1398105538144 (version 2) (version 2) ... | reverse complement strand
TCGTACTCGCGCTTGTTGGTCGAGGAAGCGGACCGGCTGCTCCGCCTGATAGGCGCGGAAACCCGCATCTTCGATCCGCGCGAGCTGCCGATCGTCAATAGCACGGGTCCGGACCATCCCAAGGTGCAAGAGCTGCGCGCGCTGTCGTTGTGGTCGGAAGGCCAGGTCTGGTGCAGCCCGGAGATGCACGGCGCGGTGACCGGCGTGTTCAAGAACCAGATTGACTGGCTGCCGCTGGAAATCGGTTCGGTGCGGCCGACGCAAGGGCGAACCCTGGCCGTGATGCAGGTGTCCGGCGGCTCGCAGAGCTTCAACGCGGTCAACACCCTACGCCTGCTGGGCCGGTGGATGCGGATGGTCACCATCCCGAACCAGTCGAGCGTGCCGCGTGCCTACGAGCAATTCGATGACGCGGGCCGCATGAAGCCATCGGCCAACTATGATCGCGTGGTGGACGTGATGGAGGAGCTGCTGCGCTTCACTTGGTTGCTGCGCGATCGAGCGGATTACCTCGTGGGTCGCTACAGTGAGCGTAAATCCGCCTTTGTCCTGCCAGCGCTTTGAGCCTCTTTCTTGTTGGCCACTTCCTTATGCGGCCGAGTGAGGCGAGCTGTTCTAACCGCACCGCTTCTTAAGCCCGCTTCCTGTTCGACCCGCCAAAGGCTGGTCGATTGTCGGGACGCTTCCCGTCCCGACGCCACCCGGCGGCGACGGCGCGCAGGGACGGTCAAGGATGCCGAAGGCACCGCGAAGCGGCGGGAGCCGTAGGCGACCGTCCTTGAGGGTCCCGAGCACCGTGGCACTTATCCACAGATCGAGATTATCCACCGCCTAAACTTCAAATTCTCTTAGATTCTAATTTCAGGGCGAGAATCCCCCTTCAAAAACAATGGGTTACGGCCTTAAATGTGACTAAACGGGGGCTTCGATGTGACTCAACGGGGGGTCGGTTGTGACTAAACGGGGGCTTCGATGTGACTCAACGGGGGTTGTCGATTCGTCTTTGAACCTGATCGAATCGGGCAGGGAAAAGACTGCGGGCGACTCGGTTTGGGTGCTGGCTGGCTCTCTTGTCCCTACCGCTCCGACATGAAGGGGCGCAGTTGTGACTCAACGGGGGTTCTAGACAAGGTTGTGACGTGACTTGACCTGGTAGCACGTCATATTCACTGTGGCTCTATGTCGCAGACCGTGGCCCAGAAAACCAATCACACCGGTTTCCCCAAAGCTGGCGAGTTGATTGAGATCACGGGTGCCCACGCGTTGGAGGCCTCCGACAGGGCCATCCTGAATCTCCTGTATCAGCACGCTCACGATAGTGGCCGGCTGACTGAGACAGATGCCGAGTGGGAGTTGCCCATGTCGGCTCTCCGCCCCTCTCGGCAGCACAAGGGAAACGAGCGCGTCCGGGACAGCCTGGATAGGCTTATGCGGATTGTTGTGACGGTGCCTCTGCCCGATGCCAAAACAGGCGAGCCGCGCCTCGTCCTGACGAACCTGTTCGAGTTCTTCGACCTGTCAGCGGATGAAGGCCGGCCGGGAGCAACGGTCCGGTTCGGGCTTCCCAAGAAGCTCCGTCCCATCCTGGCCCGGTCCAATCGTTGGGGCCGCATCAAGGCCGAAGTCGTCTGCGCGATGACGAGCAAATACGCCATGGCGCTCTACGAGCTGGTGCAGCTTCGGTCAGGGTTGGAGCGATGCGTCGAGCAAATTCCCATTGATCGCTTCCGCGATCTGCTCGGGGTACCGCCGGGAAAGCTGGTTCGGGGACCAGATTTCGAGCGGAGGGTGATCGAACCGGCCTTGCTGGAAGTGAATGGCCTATCGGAAATGAGTGTCCAAATCGAGCTGACGCGCCTGCATGCTCGCGCGCCGATAACAGGCGTGACCCTTGCCTGGTGGCGGAAGGAAGGTGACGACTTCCGGGCGGCCTACGCCGAACGCCAACGATCAAAAGCGGGGCGGATGGCTAGGCTTAGGGGTCAAGTCGAAGACGTTTCTATCGGTTAACCCGCAAGCGTGCTAGCAGGCTAGCGCTCACCAAAAGGATGTTTACCGCGAGCGCGCATAAGCAAATCAAAGGCTTCACCCATAAGCGCCTGCACCGTGGTGCTCTCCTCGATTGCTAGGATGTTCAACGCCCGGCTCAGTTCTGGGCTGAAGTGGCCAAGGACGCCCTTCTTCCCCTCGCGGGCTGGTCGGCGCTTGCTGCCGGTTTCCGGCGCACCGATTGAAGCAACAGGCGATGGCTCGATGGCTTTCGGCGTAGCTGGCCGTGCTTCTGGCAAATCATCTTTGAGTCCGGCAAATCTCGTCATACTGCAACCGTGCTAGCTGGTTTACCTGCTAGCACGGTTGCATACTTACTGACCCATTTCCAAAGCCGGGCCGCGTCTTCAGCAGCCTTTCCACCCGGCTCAATTTCGGCCGCCGCTTTTCCCTGTGCCACGCTGTGATGGAACGCCGCCCGTTCTGGCAGCATGACCGGTGCAACCTGCAAGCCGATGCGCTGAACCAGCTCGCTTGCTTCGGGGTAGAGGACCGCACCACGCGGAGGACCTGCCATGAACACCACGAAAGCTGGCTTGCCGCTTGCTTTCGCGAGTTCTGCCGTGGTCCGTACGGCATCAAGATCGAAGGCGCGGGGGCGGCAAGGAATGAGCAATAGACTCGCGGCCCGGCAAGCCTCGCGCGCCATAATGTCGGCTGCCGGCGGCGTGTCGATCACGGCAAACGCAGCGCCTGCACGCGCCAAAGCCGCAAGCTTGTCAGGAAGGAGGCTGTGAGAGGCGCAGTCGATTACGTCAGGGTCTTTCCCCGCCCGCCACTTGCCCCAACGCGAAGCTGTCGCCTGCGGGTCGGTATCAACAATGACAGTGGGCAATCCGGCTGCATGCGCCGCGGTACCCAGGTGTATGGCGAGCGTGGTCTTTCCAGCTCCGCCTTTTTGACTAATGACTGCGACGGTTAGCACGTTACCTCGTAACCTCGGTTGCGTGCTAGCACGCTAGGGAACGGGGTCGAGCGTTGCAATAGCCTTGGCTATAGCGGCGGCGGCAAAGCAGGGCTGCCCGGACTATGAACCGGCCCAGCATGTGCCAGCAATCGCCGCACCTGCGCTGCTGACCACTCCTCCTTACCGGTTGGGGTTCGTACGCCCTGCTCATGCAGCGCCGTCGCGATTGCCCTTAGGCTGCTCGCACCTTCCGCCTGCACCTGGCGCACCACGGCCAGCACGTCCGCTGCTCGCGCCTTCACTTGGCGGCTGCGCGCCTGCCGGGCTGCTGCTGCCATCGCTGCCGTCGCCGGGGTAGGGGAGGGATTGCCGAGGCGGACCCCGCGTGCCTTCGCGACTGCCAAGGCCGCGCGCGTGCGCTGGCTGATCAGCCCGGCTTCCAGCTCGGCAACCGCCGCCATCTGCGTGACGAGGAACTTCCCGACTGGCCCGGCCGGCACCCTGGGCAGGTCACAGAAGACGACGCCGGCCTCCCCGCTGCCCTCCACCACGGACAGCAAGAAGCGGGCGTTACGCGCCAGCCGGTCCAGCTTGGCGATGACGAGCACGGCGCGACGGGTGCGGCAGGAAGCCAACGCGGCGGCGAGCTGCGGCCGATCGACGCGCTTGCCGCTCTCCACCTCCTGGAACTCCGCAACCACCTCGCCGCCGGCCTGGGCGACGTAAGCCGCGACGGCCTGGCGCTGCGCCTCAAGGCCAAGCCCGGATCGGCCCTGGCCATCGGTGCTGACGCGAAGGTAGGCGACGAACCGCCCGGGCTGCCGCACGGTCATGCGGGGGTCTTTGCTACCCGAAGTGTAGGGCGATCATTCATCCCAAGGATTGATGATCGCCACGCCCACGCCCTCGAAGTCAGCCACGTTGCGGGTGACCACGCTCGCCCCACGCGCGCGCGCGATTGCAGCCAGCATCAGATCAATGGTCCCGCTCGGCCGCCCGGCATTCCGGCGCGCCGCGAATACCTTGGCATAGGCAGAAGCCGCCTCGATGTCGAAAGGGAGGACGCGCCCGTCGAAGTCGTCGGTGAACATGGCGCGCGCGGCCTCCTCCAACTCGGTGCGCCGCCGGCCGCTTGGCATAACGGCGAGGCCGGAAAGGATTTCTGCCTGGCACACGGCAGCCGTGAACAGCTCTTCCGATTGCTGGCGCACGATCCAGTCCGCGACTTTGCGCTCAGGCTCGGGACGCATGATCTCGGAGAGCATGTTGGTGTCGAGCACCAGCATTAATCGAACCGGGGCGGATCGCGGACCGGCTCGCGCGGGGGCAGTTCGAGGTCAACCCCGCCCAGCGGTGCGAAGCGGGCGCGAACCCGGTCGTAGAGGTGGCGCACAGGCGGCGCTTCCTGCGGCGCGAGCACGGTTTGCAGGATACGGCGCGCCTCCGCCTCCATTGACTGCCCATGCTGGGCAGCGCGGACGCGCAGCCGTTCCTTGATGGCCGGGTCTAGGTTCCGGATGGTGATCGAGGCTGGGACAGGGTGTCTGCTAGCGTGCATACCCTGTTTGTAATCATTGATTGCATTGATGTCAATCGCCATGTATCACTCTGTCAAACGGACGTTTGACAGAGTGATACACCTAGATGTTCGACAAAGTCTCGATAAGGGGGCAGAGCGTCGATACCCCCTTCTCACATTTGACAACCAGGATTTCTAATGCCGCCTCCATGGCCTGCAGGTCAGCAACCTTGGACCGCACGTCGGCTAAGTGGCTCCTTGCAACGCCCATGACTTCCGCGCAGGGCTGCGACCGTTCGTCGGACAGACGCAGCATCGCCCGCACCTCCTCGGGCTGGAAACCAAGCTCGCGGGCTCTGCGGATGAACGACAGCCGCCGTACATCGTCGGCCCCATAAAGCCGGTATCCTGCCTCCGTCCGCATCGGCGGAGCGATCATGCCCACCTTCTCGTAGTAGCGGACTGTATCGATGTTGCAGCCGGTTCGCCGCGCCAACTCGCCGATTTGCAATCGCACGTCAGTGCCTCGGGAGCCCCTTGAATGCCGATCCATTTTTCCTCTTGACCCTGGAGTCACTACAGGCTGCACGGTGCGCAGATGGAGTTGCGTTCGAGAGAGAGCAAGGGTCGATGGGCGTGCATGTAAGACAGGATGTAGAGCGCCTAGCCGACATCGCTGAGCGGGATGGGCAGCGCCGAGCGACCCTCCTGTCGATGGGCGGAATCCTGGCCGCCCTGGGAGCCGCGTCGTGCTGTGTGATCCCGTTCGCATTGTTCCTGGTCGGGGTCAGCGGCGCCTGGATTGGCAATCTGACTGCACTTGAGCCCTACCAACCCCTCTTCGCCGCCGTCTCTCTCGGCTTCATCGGCTATGGCGCATACCTCGTCTATTGGAAGCCGAAACTGGCTTGCGCCGCCGGTTCTTACTGCGCCCGGCCTGCTTCAACCCGCATCGCGAAAATCGGCCTTTGGACCGCAGGGGGTCTGGTCGTGATCGCGGTCGGCTTCCCTTACGCCGTTCGCGCCTTCCTTGGGTCCTGAAAACATGGAGAAAATCATGATTCGCAATACTGCTACCGTTTTGACACTCGCCTTGCTCATCGCCCCGATGGCCGCACAAGCGGCTGAGAGCACAGCCGTGCTCAAGGTGCATCATGCCGGGTGCGTGCTGTGCGGCCCGATCGTCAAAAGCACGCTTGAGCACGTGAAGGGCGTCAAGGCTGTGCAGGTCACGCAGGCCGATGGGATGGCAGACGTTGCGGCCACGGTGACTTTCGATAACACGCAAACCACGACTGAGGCGCTTATCAAGGCCACGACCGATCACGGCTACCCGGCCGAGTTGACGAAGACGGCCAGCAACTCCTGATGAACGAGCGCCCCCCATTTTGGGCTGCCCTTGCTGGCATTGGCCTGGTCACAGTTTGCTGCGGCGGACCGCTGCTGGTTGGTGCGATCGGTGTCCTCAGCGCATCGGCTCTGCTGGGCTGGGCCACATATCTGGCCTGGCCAGCTGTCGCCCTGATGGCCGGTGTGATGGCGCTCGTCTTCTATCGCCGGTTTCGCCGGACGCACACAGTGTCAGGACGTTGCGATGGCAGGATGGGTGCGTCCTCAGAGAGCTTAAGTTGATGGACGCCAACATAGTTCACGATTGCTGCGCGCCCACGCATAACCGCACGCTTGAGCTGAAGGATCATGGCTGCGGCAGCGTTTCAGCAGCCGGGGGCACTCCAGACCTGGTGGTCGTCGGCGCTGGCTCCGCCGGGTTCTCGGCGGCTATCCGGGCCGGCGAGCTAGGGGCGAAGGTAGTCCTGATCGGGCACGGCACGATCGGGGGCACCTGCGTGAACATCGGCTGCGTGCCGTCGAAGACCCTGATCCGAGCGGCCGAGGCGCTGCACCATGCCCGATCGGCTAGCCGGTTTGCCGGCATTACAGGGACGGCGGAGCTGACAGACTGGCACGCGCTCGTGGCGCAAAAGGATAGCCTCGTCTCCGCGATGCGGACCGCGAAGTATGAGGAGCTGCTGCCGCGATACGATCACATCCGCTACGTCGCGGGAGCAGCCCGTTTCACCAAGGGCGGTCTCCAGGTCGCTGACGAGGTTTTCTCGTCTGAGCGCGTGGTGATCGCGACCGGCGCGGCGCCTGCAATGCCAGCCATTTCAGGGTTGGCGGCGGTGCCGTGGTTGACCAGCACGACGGCGCTCTCGCTCGAAAAGCTCCCTAAATCGCTGCTGGTGATCGGTGGAGGCGTGATCGGCTGTGAGCTGGGCCAGATGTTCGCCCGCTTTGGCGTGCAGGTCACGATCGTCTGCCGCTCCCGGCTGCTGCCTGGCTTCGACCCCGACATCAGTGCGGCGCTGGCGGGATATCTGCGTGAGGAAGGAATCGAGGTCCGATGCAGTTTGGCATACGCCAGCATCCGGCAAACCGAGCAGGGTGTTGCCCTGCGCATCTTTGCCGATGGCCAGTCACACGAACTGAATGCCGAACAGGTTCTGGTCGCAACGGGCCGCACCCCCAACACAGCCGGTCTTGATCTGGAAGTGGCCAAAATTGCCATGGATGAGCGCGGGTCCATCGTGGTCGATGAGCATCTGGGGACAACGCGCGCCGGGATCTATGCCGCCGGCGATGTCACGGGCCGGGATGAATACGTCTACATGGCAGCCTACGGTGCCAAACTGGCGGCCGAGAATGCGCTTGAAGGCAACGGCCGGCGCTATGATTCGCGAACCATGCCGGAGGTAGTGTTCACCGATCCCCAGGTGGCGAGTGTCGGCTTGACCGAGGCCAAAGCGCGACATGCAGGCTATGATGCCAAAGCGATGACGGTAGCACTCGACCAAGTGCCGCGGGCTTTGGCAGCGCGTGACACCCGCGGATTGATCAAGCTGGTAGCCGAGGCAGAGACCGGCTTGCTTCTCGGAGCGCATATCCTCGCGCCGGAAGGAGGCGACAGCATTCAGACGGCGGTGCTGGCAATCAAGCATCGCCTCACGGTCAAAGACCTTGCTGAGACGCTGTTCCCCTATCTCACCACGGTGGAGGGGATGAAGCTCGCGGCACTCAGTTTCGGCAAGGACGTGGCCCTGTTGTCCTGCTGCGCGGGATAGCGGGGGCTCAATCGGTGATCGTCCGAACAAGCCAAATCTCGACCCTGGACCACAGCTTACGGTGTTGTCTTAGTTTGGAGCGTTCAATATGGCCGACAACTATGATCTCATCGTCATTGGTTCTGGAACTGCGGCGCAGCTCGCCAGCTCTCGCCTGAAAGCGGCTGGGTGGCGGGTGGCTATAATTGATCATCGGCCATTCGGCGGCACCTGTGCGCTGCGTGGATGCGACCCCAAGAAGATGCTGGTCAGCGGTGAGGAAGCCGTGGAAGCCGGCCGACGCATGCGCGGCCATGGCGTCGATGGAGACCTTCGTATCGACTGGCCCGCGTTGATGGCGTTCAAACGTTCCTTCACGGACCCGGTGCCGGCGAAGCAGGAGCGACGCTATGCGGAGCAGGGCATAGACGCCTTCCACGGCATTGCTCGATTCACCGGTCCGGATGCCGTGGCCGTGGATGGCCGGGAGCTTCGGGGGCGCCATGTGCTGATCGCCACGGGTGCCAGCCCCGTGCCGCTCGGCATCCCTGGGGAAGAACACGTTATCACCAGTGATGACTTTCTGGAGCTTGAAGGTCTGCCCGCCTGCGTCGTCTTAATCGGGGGTGGCTACATTGCAGCTGAGTTCTCGCACCTCGCCGCACGGGCCGGGGCAAAGGTGACTGTATTACAGCGGGGATCTCGGATGCTGCCGAACTTTGATCCGGACCTGGTTGGCTGGCTCATGCCGTCCTTCGACCGGCTCGGCATCGACGTACGCGTTGATGCCGCAGTGACACGGGTTGAGAAGACGGCGGACGGCTTTTTGGTCCATACCGGGAGTGAGCAGCAGGCGATTGCGGCCGATCTGGTGGTGCATGCGGCCGGCCGTGCGCCAAACCTGAAGGCACTCGACCTATCGGCCGCCGGGGTCCAGCTTGATCACGGGTGGATCGCCCTCAATGACTTCCTGCAAAGCACGTCCAACCCACGCATCTATGCGGCGGGTGACGCCGCTGGCAGTGGGCCACCGCTAACGCCAGTTTCCAGCCACGATGCCAAGGTAGTCGCGGGCAACCTGCTGGACGGCAACCAGCATCGACCCGACTACCGGGGTGTGCCCAGCGTGGCGTTCACCGTGCCGCCGATCGCGACCGTTGGACTGAGCGAGGCGGAAGCGCGCGCGCAAGGGCTGCGGGTGCGCGTGAAATCTGCGAACGTGCCGGAGTGGTTTACCGCCCGTCGTCTGGCGGAGCCAGTTTATGCCTTCAAAACCCTGGTCGAAGAGGACTCCGGGCAAGTTTTGGGCGCTCATCTTGTCGGCCCAAGCGCGGACGAGGTGATTAACATTTTCGCGCTGGCGATCCGCCACGGCTTAACGGCTGAAAATTTGAAGGCAACGATGTTTGCCTATCCGACAGCCACATCGGACGTGAGTTACATGATTTGACGCCCTGCGACGGATCGCCAATTCACGGCATCCATTTAGCCTGGATAATTCATGAGGAGTCGCCGAAATAGTCCAGCCTATTGATTAGAAACGATATTCTGTAATTCCACTATTTTTAGAACGGGATTCGTAATGAAGGATAGCCGTCCAAGCTGCGCCTAGGCTTTCCAATTAGTCGCATCCGGTGGCGCATAATTCGGGTTAGATATCCGTGACCACCAAGCTAACACATGGATTTCGCTTACTCTTCAATTTGACAGCGCTGCCCTCTGACCTCTTGATTCCGTACTATAGTACGGACCCATATTAGAGGCGAGGTGGCGAAATGAGAGCAGGTCTGAGCATCGGAAGAGCGGCCCGCGAGGCGGGTGTCGGCGTGGAGACGATCCGGTTTTACGAGCGGCAGAGCCTCGTCCAGCAGCCGCCGAAGCCGGATGGCGCGGGCGTGCGGCGGTATCCCGCGATTGCGGTCGAGCGCATCCGTTTCGTCCGAGAGGCGCAGGAGCTCGGCTTCTCGCTACGCGAGATCAAGGAGCTGCTGGCGCTGCGCGCCGACCCCGCCGCCGACTGCGCCGAGGTCCGCGAGCAGGCCACGGCCAAGCTCGATGAGGTGCACCGCAAGATCAGTCGGCTTCAGGAAATCGGCACCGCGCTGGAGCGCCTGATCGCGACCTGCCCAGGGCGCGGCGGCTTGCAGGCGTGCTCGATCATGGATGCGCTGACGCTCCGGTCAGGCGGGCACTCCGAGGCCAGCAAGACCCCGGCCCATCTTGATTCGAAGCCAGCGAAAGGATGACACCGATGAAGAACACGACATTCAAGGTCGAGGGCATGCACTGCGACGGGTGCGCTGCCAACGTCAAAGCACTCGTGGAGAAGGAGCCGGGCGTAAAGGGCGTTTCGGTCTCCTTCAAGGACGGCGAAGCACGCGTCCTTTACGACCCGGAGGCCGTGACGGAAGATCGGCTCGCGGCGACGATCCAGAAGCCCGGTTATCGGGTCGTGGAGCGCCGGTGACCACAGGGTTCACCCTGACGAGCCTGGTGCTGCTCCCGGTCGGCTTCGGGCTACTGGGCTTCGTCGAGCCGTGCTCGATCGGCTCGACGCTCCTGGTCATCAAGCACCTAGAAGGCAAGGGCGCGGCCAGAAAGCTCGCCCAGGTCGGCGTTTTCGCGGGGACGCGCGCCGTGTTCATCGGTCTGCTGGGCGTGCTCGCGGTTATGCTGGGCACCGCCTTCTTGGGCTTCCAGCGGGCCGCGTGGGTCGTTCTCGGGGTTGCCTACGCCGTGATCGGCGTTCTCTACCTTGCGGGCAGGACGGGGCCGCTGATGGTTTCGCTCGGGCCTGGAATCGCGCGGCTATCTGACGTGCAAGGGTCGGCGGCGCTCGGCGTCCTGTTCGGCCTCAACATCCCCGCCTGTGCCGGGCCGTTGCTCGTCGCGCTACTCGGCGCCGCGGCTGCGGGTGGGGCTTCCGGGGAGACGCTCGCGGGCGGCTTCGTCTCCCTCGCCCTGTTCGGCCTCGCTATGTCGCTGCCGCTCGTCCTGGCCGTGCTCTTCGAGCCCGCCCGCCGCGCGCTCGACTGGCTCGCCGGACTGTCCCGGCGGCTGCCGTTCTGGACCGGCCTGCTGCTCGTCGTCCTCGGCGCCTGGTCGATCCGGCTCGGCCTGCTCACCCCGGCGAGGCTCTAGGCCGGATCGCATCATGAAAGAGATCACCATGACAACCGCAGTAACGGCGGAACCCGACTTTCGGCCGTGGACGGAGGAGCCTGCGGCCCGGCCCGATCGGGCGCGCATCCGCGCCCGCATCGGCGGCCTGCACTGCTCGCTCTGCACCGGCACCGTCGAGAAAGCGCTCGGGCGCCAGGCCGGCGTCGACAAGGTCTCGGTCAGCCTCACCCACGAGCAGGCGCTCGTCGAGTATGACCCTAAGATCGCGCGCCCCGAGCAGCTGCTCCAGATCCTGCGCGAGATCGGCTATACCGTCTCCGACCCGCGCAAGCTGCGCCCCTTCGAGGAGGAGGAGCAGGACCTCGTCCGCGAGAGCCGGCGCTTCGTGGTCGCCGTCGCCCTCAGCGTCGCCTCGATCCCCATCATCGCGGACCCGACCGTGGGCTGGATCGGTTTCCTCCCCGCCCTGGTTTGCCTCAGTCTCGGTGCGATGGTGTTCCTGGTCCTAAGAAAGACCAGCCTCTGGACCGCTGGCCTGGCGACGGGCGGCCTTGCCGTCATGGCCTTGAGCCTGCTCGCCCTTAACCTGGAGGGCTACCTGGGGCGGATTGGGCCATGGCTCGTCGCGACGCTCGCCGTGGTCCTCGTCTTCGGGGTTGCCCGGCACATCCTCCACATGGCTTTCCAGGCGCTGCGCCGCGGCATCCTAAACCAGCACGTGCTGCTGGAAATCGGCGCCTTCGCGGGCATGGCCGGGGGCGTCATCGGCCTCGTTCTGGACCGCCCCGGCTATCCAACGGCGGCATTCTTCGCCGTCTCGGTGATGGTGGCGACCTACCACATCTTCTCGGAGTGGCTCTCGCTCATCGTCAAGACGCGCAGCTCGCAGGCGGTGAAGAAGCTGCTCAACCTGCAACCCGAGACCGCCCGCGTCCTGCGGGGCAGCGTCGAGGTGGAACTGCCCCTCAATGAGGTCGGGGTCGGCGATCTGGTCCGCGTCCGCCCGGGCGAGCGCGTTCCCGTGGATGGCACGGTCGTGCAAGGCCGCTCCGGCGTTGACCAGTCGCTCGTGACCGGCGAGCCGATCCCGATCGAGAAGGCCGTGGGCGCTTCTGTCATCGGCGGCTCGATCAACGGCACCGGCACGCTGCTGGTCGAGGCCACGGCGGTCGGCGAGGGCAGCTTCCTGCACAGGATCGTTCGCGAGGTCGAAGACGCGCGGGCGCTGAAACCCGGCATCCTCCATCTCGTTGACCGGGTGCTACGCGTATACACCCCGGCCGTGCTCCTAATTGCCGCGCTGGCCGTTGTCGGCTGGTTGGCCGGCTCCTGGCTCGGCACCGGGCACGCCGACGTGGAACGGGCGGTGTTCGCGGGCCTCAGCGTGCTCGTGATGGGCTACCCGTGCGCGCTCGGCATCTCCGCGCCGCTCTCCATCGTGCGCGGGGCCGGGGATGCCGCAGAGCGCGGCATCCTGATGCGCACGGGCGAGGCATTCCAGGGCTTCCGGCTGGCGACGAAGATCGTGCTCGACAAGACCGGTACCCTCACCGAGGGACGCCCGGTCGTGCGGGAGATCGAGGTTGTCGAGGGGACGGAGAACGAACTCCTTGCGCTGGCCGCCGCGGCCGAGGCGTCGTCGGAGCATCCCCTCGCGCAAGCCGTGGTGAACGCGGCCTTCAAGCGCGGCGCCGTCCCGCCCGAGGTCGAGTCCTTCGAGGCCGTGCCCGGCAAGGGCGTGACCGCGCGCATCGGAGGACGGGACGTGCTGGTCGGCAGCCCCCGCTTCCTGGCGGAGCACAGCATTGATCTAGCCCCTCTCGCCGGCCGGATCAGCGCCCTTGAAGAGGCTGGGCGCACGGTGATCGCGATGGGCCGGGACGGGCGCACGCTCGGCGTCTTGGCCCTGGGCGACACGTTACGTCCGGACGCGGCGCGGGCGGTCGTAGCGTTGCGCAAGGCGGGTGTCGCGCCGATCATGGTCACCGGCGACAACGAGCGCGCGGCGCGGCGGGTCGCGGAGAGCCTCGGGATCGACGAGGTACGCGCGGGCGTCCTGCCGCACGAAAAGGCGGAGATCGTACGCGGCTTGCAGGCCGACCGGAGCCGGGTTGCGATGGTGGGCGACGGCATCAACGACGCCCCTGCGTTGATGCAGGCCGACATCGGCATAGCTATGGGCGGCGGCACGGACATCGCCATCGAGTCGGCGGACATCATCATCCTGTCGAACCGGCTCGACGCGCTGCCGGTCGCGCGCGAGATCAGCCGCAGCAGCTACGGCAAGCTGCTCCAGAACGTCGGGCTCGCGTTCGTGTTCAACGGCCTCGGCATCCCGGTGGCAGCGACCGGCCTCCTCCATCCCGTGTGGGCGATGGTCGCGATGGCGGTCAGCGTCACGGCGATCTTCATCAACTCGTTCTCGGGTCAGCCGAAGCTGTTTTTCGAGGCCATCGGCAGCGTCGGGCAACCAGTGGGGAGGGCCGTCGCGCCGAGCGCGTCGTGAGCGGCGCCACGGCACCGGGTGCTGCAGCCGATAGTCAACCGGGCGCACGCGACGGGCGTGAGCGCCTCCTGTGGGTGCTCGCGCTGGCCACCTTCGTCATCTTCTTCCAGGCGTTCATGGTGGCGCCGGTCATCCCGCAGCTCTCGGCCGCCTTCGGCGCGTCCGCCGAGAGGATCGGACTGATCGTCCCGGCCTACCTGATCCCCTACGGGATCGCGACGCTTGCCTACGGCCTGCTCGCAGACCGCATCGGCATCCGCACCCTCATGTTCGCCTCGCTTGCCGCCTTCGCCGTGCTCACGGCACTGACTGCGACGGCGCACTCGGTCACGGCACTGGCGGCGTGGCGCGTGCTGACCGGCCTCGGCGCGAGCGGGGTGGTGCCGCTGGCGTTGGTGCTCGTCGGTGGCATGTTCCCCTACGAGCAGCGCGGCCGTCCCCTCGGCTGGCTGTTCGGAGCCATGGCGGGGGGCATGGCCTTTGGCTCGACCTTCGGGGCCGTGCTGGAGCCGTTCGTCGGCTGGCGAGGGCTCTTCCTCATCGTTGGTGCGGCCGGGCTGGGTGTGCTGCTCCTGCTGATGCCTCATCGCGGGTTCCTCGACGCGCGCCCACGCCAGGCGGCCGGAACCCTGGGCGGCCTGATCCGCGGTTACCGCGACCTCCTGGGCACGCGACGGGGGCGGCGGACCTACGGCTACGTGCTGCTCAACTCCGTGTTCCACTCCGGTGTGTTCACCTGGCTCGGCGTCTACTTCGAGCGCCGCTACCATCTCGGTCCCATCGGGATCGGTTTAGCGCTCCTTGGTTACGGCGTGCCGGGTTTTCTGTTCGGCCCGGCGATCGGGCGGGCGGCGGACCGGTTGGGGCGTGGCCGCCTGCTCCCTGTCGGCCTCGGGCTCGGCGCCTTCGCGGCAGCCGCCCTGATCCTCGGCCTGCCGCTGCTCGCAGCC
>Ga0097681_1003039_pt1 | contig 14215 bp, 18 predicted proteins | sample ThiBiot_750_plan_FD_72845 | JGI IMG/M metagenome (GOLD analysis project Ga0097681, IMG submission 72845) | Wastewater bioreactor microbial communities from Cape Town, South Africa - Thiocy_cont_750_plan - 1398105538144 (version 2) (version 2) ... | reverse complement strand
GATAGAGGTAACGATAGAGAACACGGGGACAAAGTAGAGATAGAAAGAGGGATAGCTGCAAAGAGGGATAGAGAAGAAGAAGATGACGCGCGGTGCCAACAAGAGCGAGAGATACCGACCAAGTCACATCGATTCGACAGCCTTGCAAGTCGAGTCGATTTGAGATGGAATCGAACTCTCGTAGTGCAGTTGTGCAAGAGTGCAGTAGGTGGTAGAGAGTGAGGTGGAGAAGGAGGAGGAGATTGGTTGATACGGTCTCGACGGTCAACTAATCGACCTTCTTTGCTGGCGGTGGGGTCTTGGTCTTGGTCTCGGCGGCCTTGGCAGCGCGTCGCTTGACGTAGGTTTGGTAGTAGTAGTTGGCAAAGAGCAGGAAGAAGGTGAAGCCGACAAAGTTGGCGAGGTACCAGGCGTAGATCTCGCCACGGCAGCCGAGGTCGGTGTAGTACCAGACGTAGAAGAAGGGGATCGAGGTCGAGATGTCGATGAAGAACTGGATCAGCTGGCCGGTGGTGATGAAGCGGTTCCACGGCGGGCGGTAGCCGAGGGCCGAGAGGGCGTAGTAGAGGTACATGGGCACGTGGATGGCGGCGTTGTTGAAGCTCGTGATCCAGCCCATGTAGATTTGCGCGTGCACCGCCATCCAGCACACGGGGATGACGATCGCGTGGTGGTACACGTGCAGGAAGATGAGCTTGCGCTTGCGCAGCACCAAAAAGTACGTGTCGAGCAGCTCGTAGTACTTGGAGAGGTAGAAGGCGACACACCAACGCGCCATGCGAATGTCCTCGTCGTCGACGAAGCTGCCGCAGTAGACCTCGAACAGGCCGTGGTTCCAGAACATGCGCAGCGCCTCGTAGCCGCTGCCGATCGCCAGCACGGCCGACATGGCGGTGAGGAAGAAGTTGTGCGCCGCCAGGAGGCGCGGCAGCTTGATCTCGTCGCGGTTCTTCATCCATCGCTGCAGCAGGTAGATCGACGCGAGGTAGAACACCACGACGATCGGGATCGGCCAGAAGGGCGTGAACGGCGGGAACTCATCCTCGGGCCACGTGTCGAAGATGTAACGATCCTCATTCGGTGGGAGCTTCATTCTAGAGTCTGTACATAGGTGCCAGCATGCGATGCGATTAGTACAAGTACAATCATCACCACCACCAGGAAAGCAGAGCTCTCGCAAGAGAGAGATAGAGAGTCGCTCACTCTCGGCTGCTGCTCTGGATACGTCGTCGCTGTCGCTCTAACGCCAACACTACCACCAACGCCACCGCCTCATCATCATCATCATCGCCATCACTATCAACGCAACGGTAGGCAGCACGAGATGCACCATGAAGCGACATCTCGCGTCTGCGAACCGGTCAAGCCGCGAGCGAGCGAGCCAGCGAGCCGGGAAGTGCGTTCAACGCGCACACGCCCGCCCGTCTCATTCACTCTCTCGCGCGCGCTCTCTCTCACTCCCAACGAACCTACCTTAGTCGAAGCGTCGAGAGTCTTGAGGGACCACACAAAGAGCAAGAGCACCCACGCGTACACACCACACGTAGCTCGAGGCAGCAGCAGCGACGCGTGTGTCGATCGACGAGGCGAAGCAGCAGCAGCGGCAGGAGGAGGAGAGAGAAGAGAAGAGAAGCAGTGCGTCGTGTGGCGCGGAGGTGATGAACGCCAGCGTACGACACTCGAGGCTCCCACGCCGCCTTAATGACCGGGGCACCATCGATCGTTCTAGGCTTGTGCGTGGCCTTAATTCGACTTTGCCATTCTTCGCTTCGTCGCTCGCCTTCTTCGTCTTCATCTCTCTCGTCTCCCATTCGTGTGTGTGTGATATCGCGTGGTGGAGGAGCTCCGTATCTAATGGCTGACGAGGCTGCGGCGGCTGCGGCTGCAGCTCTCGAGAAACAGCGACTCGAACAAGAGATTGCGGAACTCGAGCAGCAGATCGCACAACAGACGCACCATCTACAGCAGGGTCTATCGGCTCTGCCTGTCGCCGCCAAGCCTGCTGCCTCGCTCGATGAACAGCACCAGCACCAGCAACAACACCATGTATCTTCGCCTTCGCCTTCGCAACCAGTTCATCTGCTTCACCATGAGCCCCCATCTCTATCGAACGCCACTGCCGCCACTGCCGCCACTGCCACCACCACCACGACAGCCGCCACCGACATCGACATGGTCGCCGTTCCTGGCAGCTCGAATGCTGGCGATGGCCCCGAGAGCGCTCACGAGATCCAACAGCGTCGGCTCGAGAAGGAGCGGCAAGTCGAGGAGCAGTTCCTCGAGCTCCAGGCTCGGCTGTCGAAGCGTGCCGCCGAGCGCATCGAGGTCGATCGCGTTCGCGTGCAGTACCAGAAGCAACTCGAGGAGGAGCGCACCGCCACCACCAAGGCCAAGCGCAAGGTCATACAGCTCGAGCGCGAGACGCTCGTGCTGCGCAAGCGCCTCACCGATGCCATCGAGCGTGCCAACTCTCTGCAGAGCGAGAGCACGCGCCAGTTGCAGCAGCAGCCGGCGCTGCTCAAGCATCTCGGCCAGGTGCAGCACGAGCGCGACCTGCTGGCCGCCGAGCGCGCCAAGTGGCTGCGCGACTCCGAGCACTGGGAGAACGACCGCCGCGCCTGGGACGTCGAGCGCCTCCGTGAGCAGCAGCTGCGCGCCGAGCTCGAGCAGGCCAACCAGCGTCTGCTCGACCAGCTGTTCGAACTCAACTCCAAGGTCACCACGGGCGCGCTCACCATCAGCGAGCTCAAGGAGCACTTGCGCCAGGAGCGCCGCAAGCTCGAGCAGCTCGAGAACCGATCCGGCTCCGCGACCATCACCACGCTGCAGCGCGAGATCGCCGAGCTCAAGGAGCTCCTCTCGCGTGATGCTCCGGCCGCCTCAGGTCTGCCGCCAATGGCCCAACAGCACCACCAATCGCACACGCAGCCGTCGCCGCACCACCATGCCTCGATGCTCCAGACTCCTCCGCCCCCAGCATTGCAACAATACCTATCGCCAATGTCTGCAGATCGTCCGGCGCCTTCGCCGTTGGCTACACATCCACACCAGTCGTCTCCATTCCAGCCATACCAGCCACCATCGTCCCCTGCTGCTGCCACCACGACAACAACAAGTGGTGAGCATCCTCAGCAGCAGCAGCAACAACAGCAACACTCGCCACAACAACAGCAGCAGCAACAACAGCAGCAGCGTGAACCTACAGCCGCTGCTCCTCCTTCTCCTGCTCCTGCTCCTGCTCCTGCTGCAACAGCCACTCCCACCGACGCTTCACAAGCTCCACCAATCATCGACCAGCAGAATGCATTTCAGATCCTTCTCGTTGCTCAGCAGCAGCAACAGGAAGAGCAAAATCGCCTCGTAGCCCAACAAAGTATGTGGCACGTCGCTGTGAATGATAGAACTCCTCCTTGCTCACGCTCTCGTTCTTTGCGTATGTGCGCAGTGCAACAACTGCAGGCGCAATTTCAGACCGAAATCGGCGCCCTGACAGCGCGCTTGGCTGAGGAACAAAACAATCGCCAGCAGCTATTGGCGGAGCAGGAGCGCCTCCGTGAAGCGGTACGTGAGGAGGGCCTGTCTACTCGGTATCCGTGTGTGTGTGTGTGTGTGTGTGTGTGTGTGCACGCTAAGTGTCTTCACTTGCCGTAGGCTCGAGCCGATCGAGAGGCTCAAGAGGCCGCGGCGGCTGCGTTGCGTGCACAGCTCGATCAGGAGGTCGAGCAACGCAAGCAGCTCGAGGAGACGTACGAGCGCGAGCTTCTCGCTGTTCGCGAGCGGTACCAGTCGTATGTCACGAGCCAAATTGCCCAGCAGGACGAGCCCACGTCGTCCGATCTCGAGAACGACCTCAAGCGCGTCTACACTCCGGTGGCCGTACGTATTCTGGGCGAACTTGCTGCGGCCCATCGCTCTGCTGACCTCCGTGCTCCTGGGCATGATTATCATTCTACAGAATGACGAGGTCGACGAAGTCATTGCGCACGTGATTCGTTATGGCCTGCACGAAGGTCTGGAGCTGTTGCCTCCGAACTTTGCACGTATCACTCGCGGCCGATATCGCTTCGGCACCAAGACCATCCACATTAGCGTGCAAAACGGCGAGCCCAAGGGTACGACTATCCATCGCTGACCATGATTCATTCGCTCACCTCGAGGCTCGATGGTTGCATCGCGTGCGTGTAGTTCGCGTTGGTGGCGGCTACGTATCGTTCAAGGAGTACGTCAAGCAGCACGGTAAGCTCGAATGCCTCAAGATCGGCAAGTCAGCCCTCAGCGATTCCGACAACGATGATGACTCGGTGGTGCGCGAGCTCCTGCGCCCAGCCACCAACGCCAAAGGCTACAGCCCGCGCCCCTAGTCTCCCTCCTCACCCCTTTCAATCGATCGATCTGTCACAACCCGAGAAGACGCTCGCCATTTGCTCACTCCGCCCAATGTGCCGCATATAATGTATTCTATTCTACAAAAAGCACAAGAGAACCTATCGATCGATCGATCGATGGATAGATACCGTGAACCTCGAGTTATCCGCCATCTGCTAGCTATCTGTACAACAAGTATCTATGACACTGCACATCGCGATATGGAACTGCCACCTGAGCTCGCTGCGTCATCGAAGCTCGCTGCCTGCAACGACGCAAGATTCTGGTCGCCGATCGCAGTGCCGTACGCAGTTTGTATCCATCGCAGTACGGCTGTGAAGCTGCCAATGTCGCCCCTCGTGCAGTACATCAGTGTGGCATGGTGCTTGGCGGCGACCTTGCTAATGGCTGCCTCATCCGCTGGTGATGCCGCATCGCTGCCGGCTCGTATTCCCAGTAGCAGCCTGCAACGAGCAAGCGCGTAAGTGACGCGCGCACATCAATCGAAGCCGAGCAAGCGCGCGGCTGCCTGCGTACGCGGGGCCGACTGTCTCGAACTCGGCAGCAGTGATTGGTTCGATCTCCAACACGTCCAATCCTAGATATCGTGTCGTCGAGGTGCTACTGGCATCTGAAGGAGTAGCAGCACCGCCACTGCCACTGCTTCCTGCTGCTGTCGTCGTCGTTGTGGCGGTGATGGTTGTGGTTGTAGTTGTTGTTGCAGAGTAGTGCGTGTCTACTTGCTGGTGCTGCTCGCACTGCTCGATATCCTTCCACTCGGTCGGTGGTCTGGCGAATCTACTCCAGTCCAAAGATGTCAGAGCTGCTCTCGTGCGTTTGTGGGGCGATGATGAGGCGCACCGAGATAGCAGCAACTCGGCTCGGTCGAGAGAGACCGCGTCTCCGACAACGAACGACACGACGACCAGCTGTGTGCGTGCGAGCGCCTCCTTGGCGATCATCGCGTCGAGCAGCAGCGTGTCATCGAAGGCACTCAGCACCACGCGCAACCAACAGTTGGGCAGTAGCAGCGTGCGCGTTCGATGCACGATGCCGAGACACTGGAGGTCGAGACGCGACTCGTTGACGCCGACCACTCTCCGATGCGCTCGAGCATGACCGTGGCGTCGGTGCCCTCGTGTGGCGCGCTTGGTGGCGCTGCTCGTGCTGCTGTTGCTGCTGCTACGGTGTCTGTGATGGTGCGCATCGTCTGCATTGCGTTGTGCTGCTCCAGCGACACCAACCGGGGCAGCACCAGCAGCAGCGACATTGTCGGCCTCGTGCTCGGTGTCGTTGTCCTCGTACTCATAGTCATCGTCATAGTCGTCGTCGGCATCCAAGTCCTCGGCGTCCTCGTCGAGGTCCTCCTCGGATGGAGTATCGATATCGAAGCGAGCACGCTCTCCCTTGGGCGTAGCCTCGAGCAGATCGCTATCGAACGCCGCTGCATCGTGCGATGAGATCGACGGCACGACTGCCACCAGCGACGCTGCAGCTTCGTCGCCCACGAGAGCCACGTTCACCTGCCAGCGAAGCACGATCGTCAACACCAAGCTGGAGAGCTGGAGAGCCAGACAGAGAAGCACGCCATACAGTATGGAAGGTGGTCGGGAGGTCATCGGCCTGGAGCGTCGTGGTACCACCCGTCCTACTTGACCACATTGCATGCAGCAAGCACGAAGAGGACGAGGAGCAGGATCGAAGGACGAGCGGGAGAGCAAAGGAATGAGCAGCGATGGAACAGCAACACACAACCAGCTGCTCGGGCCTTCAGAGATAGGATATGCCAAGCGAGGGAGTGAGGTGGTCGAACTCCGGTTCGTTTGCCACACCACCACCACCACCAGAGCTCCGGCGTCGATAGCAACAGCGACGGCCGCCACAGCGAACGACGGAACAGCAAAACGCGGAGCGATACGGCACGGCCACAGAGAGCGAAACAGCAGCGAGCGGGAGAGCGAGAGAGCTCCTTCTGCTAACGCTTCGGCTTCAGCTTTCCCGCTGCTCCTCGTTCTCTCTATTTAGCTCCGGCAGTTTGTTCTCTTCTCTCTCGCGCATCACTCTCTTCTCTTCGTATCGATCGTGTCGGTCTGTTTTTTGGACCATGTCGGACAGTGAGAAGACCTCCAGTGAGAAGTCTCGCGCGGGCTCCCAGTCCGAGTCGTCTTCGAGTGACGACAACGACGACCATGATGCCCCACGCCGACACTCTGGCGAGCCCTCGAGGAGCGCCAGTGCCGCCTCGTCGTCGTCGTCGTCGCATGGCGATGCGCCACCACGCCGACACTCTGGCGAGCCCGCGAGGAGTGCCAGTGCCGCCTCGTCGTCGTCTTCGTCGTCGCATGGCGATGCGCCACCACGCCGACACTCGGACGGAGATGCCCGAGACGAACCGACCCCTGCTCCTGCTGCGCCTGCGCCTGCGATGACATTGGACGAGGCGGTGGCTGTGATAACCGCGAGTGCGGCTGCGAACGCCGCTGCCGGTGGCGGTGGCGGCGGCGGTGGAGGCGACTTTGGCGGTAGTGGCGGCGGCGCGCGTCGCGTGCGCCTTCGAATCATGCCTGGCGTCGATCCTGACTGGATTCTCAAGACCCAGCAGACGAGCATTCCCCATCCATGCTGCTGCTTCTTGGCATGCACGGCGTTGAAACTGCCAAGCGTCTTCAAAGGATGTGCGACGGCGTTCTGTTGCGGCGTGTTGGGCTGCGATGCTCGCTGCGGAGACTGGACCAGCTGTGGCGCAGGCTTTTGCTGCGGCGTTCTTGGTGCCGGCTTCGGATGCGCCAACGGCACCTGTTACTGCGGCCCCACCGTATTGTGCGCCAGCTTGGTGTGCTCGGCTGGCAAGGTACGCGACACAGCTGCGGGCAGTGGCAGTGGCAGTGGCAGGCACATACAGTCACTCACCGAGGCGTTCGCTTCTGCTCTTGGCAACCGATACCGACATTCGCTCAAAGGTCCTTGGTATGTTCGTTCACACAAACCGAACCGAATCGAACTGTGAATGACACTATCTATGTATTGATTCCACCTTCTCTCTTTTGTGTGTGACACAGGCTGTGGACTTGACTGGTGCACGTTTGGTTGGTTCGCATCCAACGAAGGCTGTGATCTCACTTGCTGCTGCTGCAGCAAGCGAGTCGCATAAGATGCGCAACGCTCGCTCCATCATAAACGAGGCAGCTCTTTCGAGAGATAAATATGAATGTGTTGGTGAGAGAGCGAGAGAGCGAGAGAGAGAGAGAGGATAGTCAGGCACGCTGCCGATATGCTCGGCAGCGAACCTGGCTCAGCGGTAGGAAGCGAAGCCGCCGTCCACCGGACACCAGCCATCCTGATAGTGTGGTGCGTCCGGCCGCATCTTCGAAAGAGAGGCGACTTTGGCCTGGTGCTTCTCGCGCTGCGCTTGGTACCACGCCTTGTTCTCCTCGATGCGCTGCATCGAATGGCCCTCGTCGACGAACTCGCAGATGTGGTGCAGCACCTCGATCGGCAGCATGCCCTGGTACGGAGCGCCGAACATGCGGTCGAGCTCGCGCGCTCGAGCCCACAAGTCACAGCACGGCCGCTTGGCGGTCGAGTGCTTGTAGGGCTTGTTGGGATCGATGACGAAGAAGGCCATGTAGCCTCGGCCTGCCCGCTTGTCGCTGTCGTTCTCGACGAGAGCCACGCGATGTACGAGATTCTTGTTCGAGAAGACAAGCATCGTGCCAGCCTCGACCGAGATCTTGGCATCGTCCTCTCCGAAGGCATACGTGCGCTCGGCAAAGTAGTAGCTCACGATTTGCGGCCGCAACTGCAACTGGCCTCCCTGGCTCGCGACATGACGAGCTCCATATCTATCAGCCACGCAAGCACACTCGCCCAATCACGACGAGAGAGTGTGCGCGCACCTTGATCTCCGGGTCGAAGCGGTAGTAGTACAGCACGACAGCGGCAATGTCGTCGTCTGGAATGCCCTCCATATGCCACTGGCCTTCATAGTTCGAGTGCGGCTCGAGCTCCGCCTCCTTGATCTTGACGACCACTTGCAGCTTTCTGTTACGGCTGCGATGGAGCTTCGGTCGACGATGTGGTTTCTCGGTGTGTTGCTGCTGCCCTTGCAACAGCGGCAGCTCGTTGGCGAGCAACACGCGCTCGAGAGCCGGCAAGCTCGCCTCGAAGACGCTCATCAACGCTTGGTAGACGTCGTTGTGTGCACGGTGATCGACGTGCTCGACGTGCGACATGCCGAGCACACGCGAGAGCGCCAGATTGACCTCGATCTCGCATGGGCACCACTGTACATGCGGCCGCGGCTCGCCCGCAACACTCGGCAGCTCCACTCGCTCGGCAAACGCCTCGGGATCGACCAGCGAGCCTGGTGTGTACCAAAGAGCACGAACGGCCGCAGCTTCCTCGAGCTCCGTGCGGTAGCGAGCGAGTGTCTCTGCCACTCGCGTGTGCACCGAGCGAGGCACGGCCTGTTGCGAGTGGTACACCTCGAACGTCCTGTCGGCGACGTATTGGCTGATCGTCTCGCCGAAGCAGCGGTTCGCCACGTGGCTCACCGAGAAGGTGGCGGGTAGCTCGGGTATCGATGATGCCTTCTGCCCCATGTCCCAGTGCTGCTGGTGGTGCAACGAGAGAGGCGTATGGGTGGCGCAGGGCAAGCAAGCAACAATGCGCTGGAGGAGGGCTGATTCGCTGAGCGTTAGGTGAAGGAAACGCGCGCCTGTCCAGCAAACTGCAACTCATTCGTCGCAAGGCAATCAATCAAGTCCACCAGACGATAGACAAGCAAACTGCAACTCACTCGTCGCAACGCAATCAAGTCCACCAGACGATATATCTCCATCAAATCAATAAATATAGCTGGCGCGTCTTATTCGTTAACTCGGTTCGCTCTTCTCTGGCGCGGGTTCTTCGCCACGACGCGAGTACCACCGTCCTGCTATCGGTACGAATGGCTCTGTCGCAGGATCGCACGACGCAAAGCAGTACGGCACGGTGGGAGCCTTGGGCGAGCTGTCGTCGTGAACCTGCAGGTGCAGATGCGGCACTGGACAGAAGCCCGCCTGTCCGCTGCGGCACAGCTGCTGGCCTGCAGCCACACGCTCGCCGACTGCTACGCCGGCCGAACCGCCCTCAATGTGCACGTACTCGACGAACACTGGCACCTGCGCGCCGGCCTCATCGACGCCGCTGGCATCGAGCCGAATCGTGATGCTGTTCCACAGGAAGAGGTTGCGTATATCGATGCCGGACGCGAGGTTCGAGTTGGTCGTCAGCTGCGTCACGACGCCGTCGCCAACGGCCACCACCGGTGTGCCGATCGGGCAGTTGAGATCGATGGCGTACAGCGTGCCCGGGAAGAAGTGCGTGAAGCGTCCGCCGAAGCCCTGGCTGCACAGGAACGGGCCAGCGCCGCCGAGCGGGAATCCGAGCTGCACGGCTGCACGGCCTCGAATATCGGCGGCTGCTGCTGCTGCTGCCACGGTCGCTGAACTCTCACACGAGCTGCTACTCGTGCTGCTGCTGGCGGTGGTTGCTTGCAGCAGGTGCTCGATGCGCGGTGGCGCGTGTGCGAGCGGCACCACGTCGGACCACACGCGCAACTCCGAGCCATCGAGTGCCGATTGCTCGGAGAGCTCGACGAAGCATACGTCGATCACTCGCTTGGGCCGCAGCACCACGATGAAGGTGGTCATCAGTTGTCGCTCGCCGTGTTCGTTGCAGCTGTACGCACACTCGAGCGGCTGGTTCGAGGCGTCGAGGCACCGATGCGCCACTGAGACGTAGAAGCTCAGCAGCTCGGGCGTCTGGTTGACGAACGTGAGCAGTCGCTCCTCCCAGTCGAACGACAGCTCGGGCACCTGCTCGCATCCGAACACCGCCGCATCGAAGCGCTCGGCGCCGATGATCCACGGTGCAGGCATCGCCGAGCCATCGTCGTGTATCACGTGACATCCAGGCGCAGCAGCTGCCACGAAGCCAAGCTCGCCACTGGCACCTCGCTGCTGCTGCTGCTGCTGCTGCTGTCGCTTGTTCTTTGATCTGCTGCTCTTCTTCTTCTTGGTCATTGTGAAGGAGAGACGGTGAAGACGAAGAGAGGCCTCGCGAGAGCGAGCAAGCGAGAGATGCAAGCACGAGCGAGGCAGCAGCGAATGAACAGCAACCACACACGAACGCACATCCGATCTCAGCAGTATAGAGAGTATATTGCGAGAGAGGAACAAGAACAACGACTACTACCACTGGCTCACACCGTTGTTGTGGTGGCTGTCGAGGTGGTCGGCGATGCGGGCGCCTCGGCTCCGAGAGCCCTGCGCAGCTTCGATGTGTGGCACAGATGGAAGTTGAAGGTCGGCGGCTTGCGGCCAGGCACCAGTGGCGCCGACGGTACGGCGCGCACCAGACGCTTGCGAACGAGGGTTTGCAGCAGCTTGCGCGTGTGTGTCTTGCTGATTCCACCTGTGACACGAGCGGAGTCGCCGCGATAGAGTGAGCGCGAGCGAGTGAGAGAGATCTCGAGCGAGAGCGAGCGAGAGAGCACCATACCAGCCTTCTCGAGGTGCGTCCAAATCGACGAGATCGGCAGCGGTCCGTGATTCAACAAGATACGCAGCACCAAGTGCGTACGACGAATAGGTTTCACGATCGACTCCATGGTAGAGATACCGAGCGAGATAGATACGTTCGTTCGTTCGCGTGTGTGTGTGAAGTAGCGCGACGAGAAGCAACAACGCGACATCCAGAGACGAGTCTCTATCAAGAGGTGGTTTTGCAGTTTCGCTTTTTCGGTTTCTCGCAGCGGATTTTTCATTTTGCGGCATCGTTGTGGTTCCTCCCTCCTCACCTCGATCTCCATTCCCTCATTCCCTCTCGCTCGCACAGCCACGGAATGTTGCGCCTCCTGCTGCCACGAACCTCACTCGTTGTTCGAGTGGCTAGTGCGGCAGTAACACGCAGAGCCGTATCGATATGTCCTTCGGTCGGTAGAGTGACGCTCGAGCACTGGAGCGCGCCTGGTTCGCCGCGAACTGCCATCAAGTCCGATGGATCGCGAGTGTCGCTGTCGTGGGTGCGCGGCTCCCAAGACGAGCCGCTGATGAGCGATGCATCGATCGCTCGATGGTTCGAACGCAGCGTGGCGACCTACACGAACCAGCGTATGCTCCGCGTAGTCGAACAAGACATCTCGTGGTCGTGGCTGGAGCTCAACGAGCAGATCGATGCCATGGCGCGCGGGCTCTTGAGCCTCGGCATCACGAAGGGCAGCCGCGTCGGCATCTGGATGCAGAACTGCTCCGAGTGGGTCGTGGTGTCGTTCGCATGCTTCAAGATCGGTGCCGTGCTGGTCAATGTCAATCCGGCCTATCGTGGCCATGAGCTGGCGTTCGTATCCATGCGAGAATCCATGCGTCGCTTGGCTCACACACAGACATACACTCGCTCGAGTGTGTGTGAGTGTGTGAGCTTCTCTCGCGTCTCGATCGCTACAATGGGTCATTAACGAATCGTCCGATCTAGGCATGCATTGAAGCTCGTCGATTGCGAAGCATTGTTCCTCGGAGAGGCCTACAAGTCAAGGTATTTTGGCCGTGCCATCTCGAGACTGCGACACAACCATGATGCGACAGCGACATTGCTCTCGGATCCTCTCGCTTATCGACCACGACATGATGTGCCACAATCACAATCACACGCAACACACTCACACACTCACACACTCGTAGCAACTACGTCGAGATTGCACAACAGGTCTTTCCAGAGTTGAGCGTCTCGCAACCGGGCAAGCTGCAAACACAAGCCGTGCCGAGCTTGCGTGCCGTCGTGCTGTCGAGCACCTCGCATGTGCCTGGCTTCATTCGCTACTCGGATCTGCTGCTGCCCACGATGCCCAAGTTCGACGACATCATCTCACATGCTGTTCGTACGCAGCATGAAGATGAACCAATCAACATTCAGGTATTCGCGATTGCGCGATTGCCGTGCGAATGCAGCACGCACGCACGCACACGTTCTCAATCTCGAGCTCGATGCAGTTCACGAGTGGCACCACGGGACTGCCCAAGGGAGCGACGCTCACGCACAAGAACATCCTCAACAATGGCTACTTCAATGGCAAAGAGATGCGTCTCTCGAGCGACGACATTCTCTGCGTGCCGGTGCCGTTGTATCACTGCTTCGGCCTCGTACTCGGCAACTTTGCTGCCTGGACGCACGGCGCCCAGATCGTGTATCCGAGTGCTGGATTCGATGCCGCCAAGGTCTTGCATGCGATTCATCACGAGCGATGCACGGGTTTGCACGGTGTACCGACCATGTTCATCGCCATGCTCAACCATCCGAACTTTGCGCGTACCGACTTTTCGCGCTTGCGTACCGGTATCATGGGTACGTGCGTGTGCGAGAGATCGAGATCGACGTCATTCTCACCATGAATTCAAACATGGCTCGACAGCTGGATCAACCGTGCCTGCAGAGATCATGCGGCAGGTCATCACCAAGATGAATATGCGGTACGAGAGCCACTCAATCACGCCATCCTCTCGCTCGGCATTGACCTTGCCGATCGACAGGCACATCACAATCTCGTATGGCATGACGGAAACCTCGCCTGTGAGCTTCCAAACAAATGTCGATGACCAAGAGCGACATCGAGTCGAAACTGTCGGCCGTGTGCATCCGCATGTCGAGGTACCTATCGCGAGATTGATCATCAATCGATCCAATGTCATGGCACAAACTAACTGCTCCCGGACGGAATGTGAAGTGCAAGGTAGTAGATCGACACGGAGCCATTGTTCCAACTGGTACCTCGGGTGAGCTGTGGACCAAGGGCTACAACGTCATGATCGGATACTGGAATGACGCCAACAAGACCAAGGAGGTCTTGCACGAGGGCTGGATGAAGACTGGCGACTTGGCCGTCATCGATTCTGAAGGCTTCTGCTCGATCGTCGGCCGCAAGAAGGTACACGCAGAAGCGCCAGTGCCCGCCAAGCGACTCGCTCACCTCTTGAGATCCACCGCCAACAACAACGACGTCAGGATACGATCATTCGCGGAGGTGAGAACATTTACCCGCGCGAGCTCGAGGAGTTCTTCCTCAAGCACCCCGATATTGAGGACGTGCATGTGGTCGGCGTGCCAGACGCAAAGGTACGCCATATATCGCCATTCGCCCTCACTCACACCACTCACTCACATGCTCGTGTGCCATGTCATTGGGAACAAAACACGCAGTTTGGTGAGCAAGTATGTGCGTGGATTCGCGTCAAGAACGGCCATTCGCTTACCGAGGAACAATTCAAGGCCTTTTGCAAGCAGAATGTGGCACACTACAAGGTACTATACCATCTCTGATGCATCTGTGTTGTCGATCGTGTGCTGATATCATACTTGCTTGGTCTGCGGTGATTTGCAGGTGCCACACTATGTGCACTTTACCGATTGGTACCCGCTCACGGTAACGGGAAAGGTGCAGAAGCACATTATGCGCAAGGAGAGCATCAAGATCTTTGGCCTCACGGACGATGGGCTGCAAATGAACAAGGAGGACCACTCGTAAGTCGTTCGTTGCTCGATTACGATACCAGCAAACTCGTTGTAGTGCCACTGTGCATGTCAATACATTCTACAACCTACATATTGTTCATTTCATACGTGAAACTCAATTCATCTCATCGTACAACACAAACCACGCACTCTCTCACATTCTCTCTGAATCGAGTACAACTACACAATGATCAATCGATACGATACGATACGATACGATACGATACGATACGATACGATACGATACGATACGATACGATACGATACGATACGATACGATACGATACGATACGATACGATACGA
>Ga0097681_1002985_pt1 | contig 14493 bp, 8 predicted proteins | sample ThiBiot_750_plan_FD_72845 | JGI IMG/M metagenome (GOLD analysis project Ga0097681, IMG submission 72845) | Wastewater bioreactor microbial communities from Cape Town, South Africa - Thiocy_cont_750_plan - 1398105538144 (version 2) (version 2) ... | reverse complement strand
GGCCGAGCGTTACCAGGCCGAGCGCTTCGTGCTGCTGGGCGACGCCGCGCATGCGGTGCATCCGCTGGCCGGGCAGGGCGTCAACCTGGGCCTGCGCGACGTGGCCGAGCTGCGCGACACTCTGATCGGTGCGCGTGCGGCAGGCCGCGACATCGGCGCTGAACACGTGCTGCGTCGCTATGCGCGGCGCCGGCGCAGCGCCGATACGCTGGATGCGCTCGGCTTCGACGCGCTGGCGCGCATCTACGCCTGGCGGTCGCCGCCGCTGGTCGCCGCGCGCGCCGTCGGCGTGCGCTTGCTCGATCGGCTGGCGCCGTTGAAGCGGCGCCTGTCGGATCACGCCGCAGGACTTTAGATCTTTGCCCTCGCCTGCAACCGAAGGAAGTTCCTCGGGAACGCGCAGGGGAGGGCAGCGTAACGCCACCGGAGGATCGACCATGCGCATCGCCCGACTCTGCTGTCTGCTGTTGCTTGCCGGCTCAAGCCTCGCCGTCCAGGCGAAGATGGTGCATCGCCCGGTCGAATGGACGCAGGACGGCACCCGTTTCCACAGCGTGCTGGTTTTCGACGACGCCACGCTGGTCAAACGTCCCGGCCTGGTGATGGTGCCGAACTGGTACGGCGTGAACGACGCGGCGGTGAAAAAGGCCGAAGCGATCGCCGGCAAGGATTACGTGATCCTGCTCACCGACATGTACGGCGCGGACGTGCGCCCCACCAACAACGGCGAGGCGCAGGCCGCGGTGAAGCCGCTGTACGGCGACCGCGCGCTGATGCGCAAGCGGATCGGCGTGGCGCTGGAGCAGTTGAAGGCGCAGGCGGCCAGCGCACCGCTCGATGTCACGAAGCTGGCAGCGATCGGCTTCTGTTTCGGTGGCTCGGCGGTGCTCGACCTGGCGCGCAGCGGCGCGGATGTGGCGGCGGTGGTGTCGTTCCACGGCGGGCTGGCCACCGACGATCCGATGCTGGCCAAACTCATCAAGGCGCGCGTGCTGGCGATGAACGGCGCCGACGACAAGGGCACCATGCCGGACGCAGGCAAGTTCATGGACGAGATGCGCATGAGCCCCGCCGACTGGCAGTTCGTGGTGCTCGGCCACGCGGTGCACTGCTTCACCGAGGTCGGCGAGAACTCGCCCGGTTGCCGCTACGACGCCGCGGCCGCGGCGCGCAGCTACCGGCTGATGCACGACTGGCTGGATCACGCGTTCGCAGGCACGCCCTGATGCGTCGCGCTCAGCCTTCCAGGTAGAGCTTGCCGTCCTCGTAGCGGCAGGTGCGGTTGCGACCCTTCTTCTTGGCCGCGTAAAGCGCCTTGTCGGCGGCGTTGACCAGGGCGCCGGGGTCGGCCATGCCGTCCTCGCGCGCGGCCAGGCCGATACTGATCGTCACGCCCAGTTGCTGGTCCTCGACGCTCACCTGCAGGCTGGCCACCGCCTTGCGCAGGCGCTCGGCGGCGTGCAGCGAGGAAGACAGGTCGGCATTGCGGCAGATCACCAGGAACTCCTCGCCGCCCATGCGGCACACGGCATCTTCCTTGCGCGCGGAGCGGCGGATGGTGCGGGCCACTTCGAGCAGCACCTGGTCGCCTACCGCGTGACCGTGGGTGTCGTTGACCTCCTTGAAGCGGTCGATGTCGATCATCATCATCGTCACCGATTCCCCTGAGCGCTCGGCCATGCTCCACGCCTGGGCCAGCGACTCCATCCCCGCGCGCCGGTTCTGCAGGCCGGTGAGCTGGTCGATCAGGGCGTAGTGCTGCAGCTTGCGATTGCTCATCGCCAGTTCGGCGGAGAACCGCTTGAGCTGTGCGCGGTCGCGTTCCCACTGGTTGAGCAACTTCACGTACTGGCGCGCCGCGCCCATCCGCAACGGCAGCATGCGGGTGGCCTGGGCCGGGCTCACGCAATCGTTGATCTGCGCCTCGGTGGCCAGGCGGATCTCGGTTTCGGAAGTCACGCTGGCCAGCACGATCAGGTAGATCGACTGGCCCCACGGCGTGGCGCGCAGCGCGCGGCACAGCGCCCAGCCGTCCAGCCCGGGCATGCGCGAGTCGGCGATCACCACTTGCGGCATCAGTTGCACGGCGAGCGCGAGGCCTTCCTCGCCGCTGCCGGCCGAGTGCACCACCTGGTCGGGCATGCCGCCGAGAATCTCCGTCAGCATCGCGCGCACCGGCGCGGCGCTGGCTACCCACAGCACGCGCGAGACTTCCGCGGCAGCGGGTGGGCCATCAGCGGCAGCGACCGGGGTGGCGACCAGCTCGGCGAAGGCCGGCACCTTGCCGTCGGGAACGTGCAGCACCGCGCTCCAGTCGTGCCATTGCGCATGCACCTGGTCGAGCAGGACGCCGAGTTCGCCCGCGTCCAGGCCGAGCTTGCCGCCCAGCAGCATCAGCTCGCCGATGTGCTGGGTGCGCTGCTCGTCCGGCGCCAGGCTCAGGTCGGCCAGCCGCCTGGCCAGGTGGAACAGCCGGGTGAGCTGGTACGGACGCGAGCCTTCGGCGAAGCTGGCGGCCTCCACGTTCTCGTGGAAAAACACCGGCTCGGCCAATGCCCGCGGGATGCCGCAGTCTTCGAGAATCACGGCGGTAAGTTCGTTGTGGTCGACGTGCAGCAATTGCCGCTCGGCCTCCACCGTGGTCTCGCCGCCGCGTTGCAGCAGCTGTGCGTACTCTTCCGGGTACAGCGTGGCCAGCGCCAGCTGCCCGATGCGGGCGAGCAGGCCGCAGGCGAACAGTTCATCCGGCGATGCGAGCCGCACGCGCTTGCCCAGTTCTTGCATCGCCACCGCCATCAGCAGCGAGTGCGACCAGAAGCGCGGGTAATCGAAGCTCTTGCAGGCGCCGCTGCGGTACTGGTCGACCAGCGAAAAACCCATCGCCAGCTGGCGCACGGCCGCCAGACCGAGACGGATGATCGCCTCGGGGATGCTGGCCAGCGGACGGGCGGCGATGCTGGCGGCATTGGCCATGTGCAGCAGGCGGCCGCTGGTGACCGGGTCGCTCTGCACCAGGCGGCTGATTTCCTCCAGCGTCGCGTCGTCGCGGCGGCTGATCTGCATGATCGCCAGCGCCACGCCCTTCGGGCTGGGCAGGCCGCCGTTGATTCGCAGTTGTTCGATGGCCTTCATGCAGCTGCTCGTGGGGTCGATGACACGCAACGTTTGCGGGCGGGGTGGGTGAGGGACGCACGTCAGCCGCGCACCGGACTTCCGCCGTGTCCGGTGCGCACGGAAAAGCCATGCCCTTTCGGGAGTCTACGCAATCGTAGTATCGGCTGTGCACCGCCGCGCTTGAGCGCGGCGCGCGCAGGCGCGGCGATTCGCCGCGACCGGCGGTCAACCGCGCAAGGCGCGCCCGTAGGCGTGCACCTCGTCCACCAGCACCTTGAGGTGGTCAGGGTCGACCTCCGGGGTGATGCCGTGGCCGAGGTTGAACACGTGGCCGGGGTGGTTGCCGTAGCTGTCCATCACCGCGCGGGCCTCGCGGCGGATCACCGCCGGGCCGGCGCGCAGGATCGCCGGATCGAGGTTGCCCTGCAGCGCCACGCGCCCCGCCACCGCGGCACGCGCGTCGGCCAGGTCGATCGTCCAATCCACGCCCAGCGCCGCGCAGCCGCTGTCGGCCAGCGCCGCCAACTGCCCATGGGCGCCCTTGGAAAACAGGATCATCGGCAGTTCGCGCGAAGCGGGGTGTTCTTTCAGCGCTCCCACGATCCGCGTCATGTAGCGCAGCGAGAACTCGCGGAACGGCGCTGGACCGAGCAGGCCTCCCCAGCTGTCGAAGATCATCAGTGCCTGCGCGCCGGCCGCGGCCTGGGCGACCAGGTAGGCGGTCACGGCCTGCGCCAGCGTGTCCAGCAGCTGGTGGGCGAGCGCCGGCTGATCCCAGCACATGGCCTTGAGCGTGGCGAAATCGCGCGAGCCGTGGCCCTCGACCATGTAGCAGGCGAGCGTCCACGGGCTGCCGGAGAAGCCGATCAGCGGCACGCGCCCGTGCAGCTCGCGGCGGATCAGTCGCACCGCGTCCATCACGTAGCGCAGTTCGCCATCCATGTCCGGCACGGCGAGTTTGTCGATGTCGGCCCTGCTGCGCAGCGGGCGCGCGAACTGCGGGCCTTCGCCCTGGGCGAAGCTCAGACCCAGCCCCATCGCGTCGGGAATGGTCAGGATGTCGGAGAACAGGATCGCCGCATCGAGGTCGAAACGCTGCAGCGGCTGCAGGGTCACCTCGCAGGCGTACTCCGGGTTCTGCGCCAGCCCCATGAAACTGCCGGCGCGCTCGCGCGTGGCGCGGTACTCGGGCAGGTAGCGGCCGGCCTGGCGCATCACCCAGATCGGCGTGGTGTCGGTGGGTTCGCGGCGCAGCGCGCGCAGGAAGCGGTCGTTCTTCAGGACATCGGGCATGGCAATCAACGGTGAGGGATTTCAGCGCCCATACGGGCCTTCCTGGCCCTGGGCGAACATCAGGCGGAAGCCGCGCTTGAGCTGCGCGTCGCGGGTCTTCTCGAAGGCGGCAATGGCCGCGTCGCGTTCCAGGAATTGCTCGCGCTTCATGGTCGCGCGCCCGCCCTGGGTGCCCGACTCGCGGTACAGCGTCCAGCCGCCGAGCAGGTCCTGCTCCAGCGTGATCTGGACATAGCGCGGCGTGTCGGTACTGCCGGGCACGGATTGCAGGTAGAGGCGCATGGTCTTCCGAAGCGGTGCGGACGTGATTGCCGCAGCAACCGCCATTCTAGCGGGCCGGGCCAGAACCGTCTGCCGCCGCGGCAATCCGTCGGCGGCCGTGGCAGGCTTATCTTTCGAGCCGGTAGTTGAGACTGGCGCGGCTGAAATCGGTGGCCTGCTGCGCCTCCAGGTTCCAGCGCTTGCTGAGCCGATAGCGCAGGGTGATCACCTCGCCCGGCTCGAACAGGCCCACGCCGTAGCTGAGGTAAAGCCGCGGCGAAAGATACTTGCCGACGGTGAATGCCGAGCTGCCGCCGAGCGCCTCGTTGCTGGACACGCCGATGTCGTCCAGGCCCAGCTGCGAGCCGATCCGCTTGGCCAGCAGGTCGCCGGCGGCCGAACCCAGCGCCTGCGCGGCGGCGCTGACCATGCTGCCTTCGCCGCCCTTGACCTCCGACAGGGGCTTGCCGGTGATCAGGTACGACAGCGCGTCGGACTGCTCCATCACCGGGTTGGAGAACACGGTGAGGATGGGCCGCTGCGCGGTGCCGGCGACGTACAGGCCCACCTCCTGGCCCTCGTCGATGGTGGCGTTGGGGTTGAGCTTGCGTACCGCACGGATGTTCAGGCCGGGGTTGTCGATCGGCGTGCTGGCGAACAGCAGCTGGCCGCGCTGGATCTTCAGATCCTGCCCGTAGGCGCGGTAGGTGCCGTTCACCGCGATCTGGCCCTGGCCGACGGTGGCGCGGCCGGGCTTTTCGATGACCGTCAGCACGCCGCTCACGCGGCCGTCCAAGCCCAGACCGGTGATGTGCGTCTGCTCGCCCAGGTCGACCTTGACCACCGCGTTCAACGGCGTGCGGCCGGCGGCATCCTGCGGCTGTTTCGCGTCCACCACCACCACGTCGGGCGAGGCCGCGCTGGCGCCGGCACCGGGCAGTTTGTCCACGTTCACCCGCGCGCGGTCGAGGCTCACCGCGCCGGTGATGTCGATGCCGGCGGCGCCTTGCTGCACGACCAGATCGGGCGAGAGCACCACGCTGGCCGCCGGGATGTCCACCGCGGTGAACTCGCTGCCTTTGACGGTGAGCCGCGTGGGGCGGGTGCCGCCGAGACCGGCGCTGCCGTCCACCGCGACGCTGCCCTTGCCCGAATGCACGCTGCCGCGGATCTGCAGCTGCTGTCCGTCCAGCGTGGTCACGTGGAGCTGGCCCTGGGCGAGGGTCAGCCCGGCGGCGGGAATCTCCGCGGCGAAGTCGCCCAGCTCGGCCTGGCCGATCACGCGTGGCTGCGCCAGGCTGCCGGCGAATTGCACGCGCGCATCGGCGCGGCCCCTCACGTTGGCCAGTTCGTGGCTGAGCAGCTCGACGAAGGCGAGATTGCCCAGGTGCAATTCCACCTGGCCGCTCAGTGCCTGCTGCGCGCCGGTGATGCCGAGCTGACCGTCGATGCGGCCGCCATGGTCCAGCGCCGCGTGCAGGTCGATCTGCTGGCGCTGCGGCGCAAGCTCGGCGTCGAGTTGCAAGTGGTCGTAGCGCAGCAGCGGTGCGCGCGCATCGTCGGTGTAGCTGATCGCGCCGTACGTCGAGCCGAGCGATGCATGGCCGCTGAGTGCGCCGGCGGCGCTGCGGTGAATCTTGCCGCTGCCGTCGAGGTTGCCCTCGGCGCGCAGCGGCAGGTCGGCCTCGCCGGCGGCGTTCAGCAGCAGCGCCAGCGGCAGCGCCTGCAGGCGGTAGCTGGCGTCGAGGTTGCCCGCCTTGTCGCGGCGCGCGCTGGCGCACAGCAGCGGGTCGCCCGCGGTGAGGCACAGCTCGGCGAGCTGCATCGCGCCATCGTCGTAGCCGAGCTGGGTGGCATGTTGCAGGCGCCACGGCGGCAAGCCCTGCGGCTCGAGGTTCAGCGTGGACAGTGTGCCGCTCCAGCGTGATCCGTTGAGCGTGCCGCGCAGATCCAGCACGCCGGAGAGCTGGGTGCCGCGCGCCTGCACGTCGAGTCGATGGCTGGCCTGGCTGCCTTCGGCCAGCGCGTGGATGTCCTGGAACGCCAGCCCCTGCACGATGGCGTCGCCGAGCTGCAGGTCCAGCTTGCCGGCCAGGCGACTGATGTCCGGCAGCCCCACGATCAGGCGCAGGCGCTGCGCGCGCTGCTGCTGCCAGGCCAGCGACTGTCCGTGCAGCTGGCCGTTGATGCTGAGCTTCGGCAGTTTGCCCTGAATTCGCAAATGGCCGTCCAGACGGCCGCCGGCGTCGGGCAGCCAGTCGCCGAGCGAGGCGATCGCCAGTTGCAGTTCGGCGTCGTTGCTGGTGCCGGGGCGCGCGGTCAGCTGCAGCGAGCTGGCGCCGGAGGCGAGTTCGAGACGGCCGTCCAGCACCTGCTGCGGCGACAGGTGCAGCTCGCCGTGGCCGCTGATCGCGCGCTTGCGCAGGTTGCCGGCGAGCTTGCGGATCTCCAGCGTGGCGTCGAGGCCGCCGGCCATGCGCTGCCCTCGGCTGGCGATGTCGGCATCCAGCGCGCCCTCCCAGTGCGCCAGCAACTGGCCGGGGTCGAACGCCGTGGCGCGGACTTCGGCCTGCCACGCCAGCGCCGGTTGCAGGATCAGCTGACCGCTGGCCTGAAGCTGGCCCTTGGCTTGTTTCAGTTCGAACGTGCGCACCTGCAGGCTTTGCGGCGTGCCGTCCAGCTCCAGCGACAGCTGCGCCGGCTTGCCGGGCGGACCCAGCTCCAGATCGCCTTGCACCCGGTACGCGTCGACGCTGCCGCTGGCCTTGAGCTGACCGCGGCTGGCCAGCACCTGGCCGACCAGCTCGGCCGGCAATTGCAGGTCGCTCCAGCCGATCTGCAGGTTGGCGGCGAGCGGCCTGGCGTCGAGTTGCACGGTGCCGCTCGCTTCCACGTTGCCCCTGAACTGGGGCGAGCCGAGCCCCAGTTGTTCGAGCGTCAGCGTGTGGTAACCGGGGTCGAACCGCGCGCGTAGCGGTTGCAGCAGCACGCGATACCGGTTCAGGTCGAGCTGGCCTTCGAGCGTGCCGCCGTGGCGATCGCCATGGCCGCTGAGCGAGAGGGCCAGCGATTGCAGCGCGCCTTCGCCGAGCAGCGGTGCGGGATTGAAGCGCGGCGTCTCCAGCTTGCCCTTCCAGCGGAACTCGCCAGTCTGGGCGAGTTCGATATGCAGCTTCATCGGCGCCGGTGCGGTGAGCGCCGCATCCAGCGTGGCCAACTTGCCGTCGCTGTGCACCGAGAGCGTGCCGGCGACGTCGGTGTCGCCGGCGTTCCACGCGAAGCCCAGCGTGCCGCTGCCTTGGTAACTGGGACCGAAGACCAGCTCGCCGGCGAGATTGGCGTGACCGTCCGGCGCGCGCAGCGCGAGCTGGCGCAGTTCGATGCCGCGGTCGGTCCAGCGTCCGGCCAGGTCGAGGCGATCGGCGGCAAACACGTCCTTGCCGGCCTGCGCCACCTTGATCGGGCCGACGTGCACGCGGTCCACGATCAGCTCCACCGGCAGGTGCAGCGACAGGTTGCCGGAGCTTGCGCTTTCATCCGTGCTCGCGGCGGGCAGGGCCACCGCGACACCTGCGACGTCGAGCGTGGTCAGGTGCACGCGCTTGCCCAGCAGCGACCAGAAGTGCAGGTCCAGCCGCACCGTCGCCAGCTCCACCACGGTGCCGTGGCCATCGTCGTAGCGCACGCCGGAAAGCCGCAGCGGCCCCGCCAGCCGCCCCTGCGCCTGCTGCACCTGCAGCGCACCGCCACTCAGCGATTCGGCCTGCGCCAGGGCAAAGCGCAGCCCCGACCCGGTGCCCAGCACCCACCACAGCACCACCGCCACCACCACCAGCAGGGCGGCAAATGCGATGGCGATGCGTTTGAGCCACTTCATGGGCGGAGAAGCAGGGAATGGGGAGTAGAAAATAGAGAATAGGAAAGAGCAGCACGCACTGCGTATTCCTTCGCCACCTCGTTGGTCGCCGTGTTCATGTGAGCTTCTCCGATTCCCTATTCCCTATTCCCTATTCCCGGCCAGTCACAAATCGGGCCCGATGACCACATGCAACTCGATGCCGTGATGGTCGGAGTCATGGATGGGCGTGCCGAGGTCGAGCCGGATCATGCCCACCGGCGAGCGCCAGCGCAGGCCCAGGCCGGCGCCGATCTTCGGGCGGAAATCGGTGCCGGTGTAGGCGTTGCCGGCGTCGACGAAGGCCGCCATGCCCCAGTTGCGGGTGAAGTAATGCTCCACCTCGGTGCTGGCCACCAGCAGGTTGCGCCCGCCGATGACGCGGTCGTAGCTGTTGCGCGGGCCGATCGACTGGTAGCCGTAGCCGCGCACCGAGCGGTCGCCGCCGGCGAAGAAGCGCAGTTGCGGCGGCAGCGCGGCGAAGTCGTCGGTGCGGGTGATGCCGGCGCTGCCGCGCAGGATCAGCCGGTTGCGCTGTTTCGCTCCGAACGCGCGGATCCATTTGGCGTCGGCGCTGATCTGGCTGAAGCTGGCGTCGGAGAGCAGGCTGCCGGCGGTGCTGCGTGCGGCCAGGGTCAGCGACCAGCCCCGGCGCACGAACGCGGGGTTGTCGGCCTGCTTGCGGGTCAGCGAGGCTTCGGCGAACACCTCGGTGCTGCGGCCGTGTTCGATACCCGGCGTGTTGTCAGGCTCGCGCCCGCGCTTGCCCACGGTGAAGGTACCGGCCAGCGCATGCACGCCCAGTGTGCGCGTCCAGCCGTGCCACTGGCGCGTTTCGTTGCCGACCAGTTCCAGCGTGCGCGATTGCGAGGTGTCGGTGTCGGCGTCGCGGAAATTGGCGCCGAGGTTGTAGCTGCGCTGGTTGGGGCCGGGCAGCGGGATGGTGTACATGGTCGAGAGCGTCTTCAGCCGCTGCGCCACCACCAGCTCGTTCTTCCACTTGTGCCCGCGCCGGTTGACCCAGCGCCGCTCGATGCCGCCGCGCATGCCGAAGCCGGTGTCGGTGCCGATGAAAGGGCCGCCGGTGTAGATCGTGCGCTTGGCCGGCGCCAGCTGCACGGTGACGTCGACTACGCCGTGCTTCGCCTCGTCGACGTCGGGCAGCACGTTGACCACGGCGAAGTAATCGGCGCCGTTCAGAGCCTGCTGCAAGGCCAGCAGCTGGTCCTGCGCAAAATAGTCGCCGGAGCGGAACGGCACGTAGCGGTCGAGGAAGCCCTCGTTGAACTGCGAACCCTCGAAACGCACCTGGCCGTAGCGGTAGCGCGGGCCCGCTTCCCAGGCCAGCTTGACCACCGCGCGCCGCTCGCGGCGGTTCACCTCCACCCGGTGGGTGACCAGCCGGGCGTCGAGGAAACCGTTGGCGGTCAACTGCGCGCTCATCGCGTCGCGTGCCTCCTCGTAGGCTTGGTGGTTCAGCGTCTTGCTTGCAAGCCGCTCGATCGCGCGCCGCGCACGGCGGATGGGCGCGATCTTGCCGGCGGCGTCATCCAGTTGCAGTTCGACTTGCGCCACCTTGACCGGCTCGCCGGGTGTCACGTGCAGGTCCACCTGCCAATCCGCGCCGACCTGCCTGAGCTCGCCGGTGACGCTGGCGTCGTAGTAGCCGTAGGGCTGCAGCGCCGCGCGCACCTGTTCCGGCACACGCTGGTACAGGCGCGTCGCCTGCGCGGCGGTAACGTCGCGTTTGGCGTACTGCGAGAGCTCGAGGCGGTCGATCACGGCCGCCTTCAGCGGATCCTCCACGCCGTCCACGTGCAGCGCGACGCCCGCGTGCGCCGACCACGCGAGGATCAGCAACGGCAGCAACAGGCTCAGGCGTCGGCGGCATCGGCGCATGCGCGAAGGGCGTCCTCGGATGGGATGACAGGTCGCCGCAGCTTACCCAAGTCGGCGTAGGGCTCGCATGAATGCCGGAGGGTTGCCTCGGCATCGTGACTCGAGCGTCATGCCTGGTTGGTCGATGCGGCCGAGGCCGCATCAACCGGCCTTGTCGCCCGAACGGTGCGCGATCCACGCACCGGCCACCGCCGACACGTAGGGAATCGACTGCGCGGCGAGGATGATCATCCACAAGGTGCCTTCGATGTAGCGCGTACCGAAGGCTTCGGCCATGCCGGCGATGCACAGCATCAGCGCCAGCGCCATCAGCAGCTCCTCGCGCACCGGCGCGAACGCGGCGAAGTTGCTGCCGCCCAGGCGCCGGCTCTTGGCGGTGACCACGAACGAGGTCTTCTCGCGGGTGAGCCCGTGCAGGATGCCGCGGGCGATCGCGTGGGAGAGGCCCATGCTGGCCAGCGAGGCCATCAGCGTGTCGCGCCAGCCGCACGGCACGCGGGCGCGGTACAGCACGATGCCGAAGATCGCCTTGGCGAAGAAGAAGCCGATCACCGGGATCAGGAACAGCTGCATCGGCAGGCTGAAGTACTGCGGGAAGGCGACCATGCCCGCGGTCCAGAACAGCGCCATCATGGTGAAGATCAGGTGCAGCGCATCGGCGAACCAGCTGAACCAGCCGGTGAGGAAGTGGAAGCGCTGGCCGGCCGAGAGCGGACCCTTCTGTGTCATCCAGCTCCAGCGGCCCTTGAGGATCTGCATCGCGCCGAAGGCCCAGCGATAGCGCTGGCTCTTGTACGCCTTGAAGTCGGCCGGGGTCAGGCCCTTGCCCATCAGTTCGTCGACGTAGACCAGGTCGTAACCGGCATGCATCAGGCGCAGGCCGAGTTCCGCGTCCTCGCAGATGGTCCACTCCGACCAGCCGCCGGTGCCTTCCAGCGCCGAACGCCGGACCATCGTCATGGTGCCGTGCTGGATGATCGCGTTGCGCTCGTTGCGATGGTGCATGCCGATGCGGAAGAAGCCGTCGTACTCCCACGCGGTCATGCGGCGGAACGTGTTCTGCTCGAACTCGCGGTGCGCCTGCGGGCACTGCACCACGGCCACCTTGGGATCGTGGAAATAGCCGGTGAGCGTGGACAGCCAGTCGGCGCGCACCTCGTAGTCGGCGTCGATCACCGCCACCACGTCGGCTTCGGGCGCGGTTTCCTTCAGGCCGAAGTTCAGCGCGCCGGCCTTGTAACCCGGCCACGGTTCCAGGTGGAAGAAACGGAAGCGCTTGCCGAGCTTTTCGCAGTACGCCTGCACCGGCTCCCACACCGCCGGGTCCTTGGTGTTGTTGTCGATCACCAGCACTTCGTAGTTCTGGTAATCCAGCGCGGCCAGCGAATCGAGCGTGACGATCACCATCTCCGGCGGCTCGTTGTAGCAGGCCAGGTGGATCGACACGAACGGCTGCCGGTCCGGGTGATCCGGCCGCAACATGCCGGCATGGCGCATCCACTTCGGCCGCCACAGCACCTCGGTGAACTCGAAGCCGTTGATCAGCAGGATCGCCAGGATCGCGATTTGCGCCGGGAACAGCAGCGTGAGCATGGTCCAGTCGACCCAGCTCAGGTAGAAGTTGAACGGCAGCGTGGCGGCCCACACGATCAGGCCGCAGGCGAGCTGGATCAGCGCGCAGAAGAAGAACCGCCCGACCAGCCTGAAGCGGCTGAAGCGGCGCGCGAACAGGATCATCGGCAGCAGCGCCAGCAGGCTCGCCGCCAGCGCCTTCCACGGCCAGGCGGTGTCCTCCACCACCGGCCCGGTCAACGGGAACTTCAGTTGACGGTCGGCGTTGAACATGCCCCAGTACGCGCCGGTGCGGCCTTCGCCCAGGTTCTCCTTCCACGGTTGGTCGAACGCTTCGAGCAGGTAGTAGTCGATGTGCGCGGCCTTGGCCCGGTTCATCCAGTCGCGGACGAAGATCGCCTCGTTGGAGGTCGACGGGTCGGCGTATTCGTGGCGGTCGCCGTTCGACGGCCAGCCGATCTCGCCGACCACCACGTGCTTGCCGGGAAAGCGCTGCACGATCGAGCCGTAGGCGCCGTACGCCGCGTCCACCGCGTTGTGCCGCACCACGCCGTTCCAGAACGGGAACAGGTGGATGGTGATGTAGTCCACGTGCTGCGCCAGCTCGGGGTACTTCAACCAGATGTAGTCCGGCTCGGCGATCGACACCGGCTGGCGCACCGCCGCGCGCACGCGGTCGAGGTAGGCCATCATCTGCTCGGGCGTGAGGTCGTTGCGGAACAGCACCTCGTTGCCCACGATCACCCGGGTGATCGTGTCCGGATAGGCACGCGCCTTGGCGATCAGCAGCTCGATCTCGCGTTCGTTGTTCTCCAGCCGCTTGTCGATCTCCGCGCCGGCCATCACCTTCAGCCCCTGCTGCTGCGCCAGCCGGAACACCTGCGGGTTCTGTTGCATGGTGTAGGTGCGGATGTTGTCCGTATACCGGTGCAGCAGCTTGAGATCGGCGGTGATCTCCTCGTCGTTGGGATAGCTCTGCTTGAACGGGCTCTGGTAGCGCTGGAAGAACGACACGGCGAAGCCGCTGATCTTGCCGTGCCAGTCGTCCGGCCCGTGCGGGTAATTGCCGCCCCACCACAGTGCGATGTTCAGCGCCGCCGCGAGCAGGGCCAACACGATGGCGGTGAACAGCGGATACCGGCTGTTGGAGTTGGCTGCGGTGGCGCTCAAAAAGATCCCCGGCGGAGCCTGCGCAACAGGCGGTGGAGCCTGCGGAGCTTAACCAATGCGGGGCCTCCGGCTCAATGAAGCGCCCCGGCTCCGGTCAGCGCCAGGTCAGGGCGGATGGCGTGGCGCCGCGGCGGCCCCCTTGACTGTCGACTACGTGTATTGGTGTAATGATACACATGGATGCCTCGTTGCTGACCGTGCAACCCGCCGCCCCCGAGCCGATCTACCGGCAGATCGTGGAGCAGTTGCGGCGCCTGATCGCCGGTGGCCAGTTGGTCGCAGGTGAGCTGTTGCCTTCGGTGCGCGAGGTGGCGGGGTTCCATGCGATCAACCCGATGACCGTGTCGCGGGCCTACGGCCTGGCCGAGAGCGAGGGCCTGCTGGAGCGGCTGCGCGGCAAGGGCATGGTGGTCGCGGCGACGCGTCGCGCGGGACAGTCCGAAAGCCAGCGCCTCGCGCTGCTGGAACAGCAGCTGGTGGCGGTTGCCCGGCACGCGGCTGAACTTGAATTGCCGGCCGAGGCGGTGTTGAACCGGCTCGGCCGCCTGATGAGGAGTCGAGAATGAATGCCATGCTTCACGAAGCGAATCCCGTCGATGCCGCACCGCTGGAGGCGCGCGGGTTGACCCACTGCTACGAGGGCGGCAACGTGCTGTGCGGAGTGGATCTGGCGCTGCAGCCGGGCTCGGTGCTGGGCCTGATCGGGCGCAACGGCGCGGGCAAGTCCACCCTGATCCGCGGCATGCTCGGTTTGCTCGAACCGCTGTCCGGCGCCGCGTTCGTGTTCGGCGAGCCGGCGTTGAAGCTGTCTGATCCTGCCAAGGCGCGGCTCGCGTATGTGCCGCAGCAACCCGAGGCGCTGGCCTGGCTCACCGCGCAGCAGATGCTGGATTACGTGGGGCGCTTCTATCCGCGCTGGGACGCGGCCTTCGTGCGCACCACGCTGGAGCGCTGGAAGATTCAGCCCAACAAGTTGCTGGCCAAGCTGTCGCCCGGCGAGCGCCAGCGCGTCGACCTGATCCGTGCGCTGGCCTCGCAGCCCGAGTTGCTGGTGCTGGACGAGCCGGCCGCCGCGCTCGATCCGGTGGCCCGCCGCGAGCTGCTGCGCGAGGTGGCGCTGCGCGCCGGCGAGAACGGCACCACCGTGCTGTTCTCCACCCACATCGTGTCCGACCTGGAGCGCGTGGCCTCCGAGATCGCGTTCCTGCACGAGGGCAGGTTGCTGCTGCGTTGTGGCGTGGACGAGGCCAAGGAACGCTACGCCCGCCTGTGGCTGCCGGCCGCGGCAA
>Ga0097681_1002927_pt1 | contig 14759 bp, 17 predicted proteins | sample ThiBiot_750_plan_FD_72845 | JGI IMG/M metagenome (GOLD analysis project Ga0097681, IMG submission 72845) | Wastewater bioreactor microbial communities from Cape Town, South Africa - Thiocy_cont_750_plan - 1398105538144 (version 2) (version 2) ... | reverse complement strand
CTTCAATCCGTTCGCCTGGCAGTTGCTGTTCATGTTCGGAGCCTGGTTTGCGCTCGGCGGCGCCACAGCATCACGCTCGGTCATTCAGTCGCCGGTTCTCCTGTATCTGGGGGGCGCCTACCTGCTGTTCTCGCTGGTCATGACCATGGCCGGCCGCTTCCCCGAACTCGGCGCGATGTTTCCTTCGTGGCTGTATGATGCATTCAATCCCAACGACAAGACCAACCTTGCGCCCTATCGCGTCCTGCACTTCGTCATCATCGCATTTTTCGTGACCCGCTTCGTCTCGAAGGACTGGCGCGGCTTGCAGTGGCGGGTTTTCGATCCGGTGATCAAGTGCGGACAGCAGTCGCTGGCCGTCTTTTGCGTCGGCGTCTTCCTCTCCTTCATCGCCCACTTCGCGCTGCTGATGAGTTCGGGGACGCTGCTGGCGCAGATCGTGGTCAGCGCCGCCGGAATCGCCGCGATGACGATCGTCGCTTACTATATCTCATGGTCGAAAAGGCAGGATAAGCCGTTGCCGAAGCCGACCCCGGCGGCAAACGCGAGCGCGGCGCAGCCACCCGCGGCACCGGTCAAGTCGTCGGACATGGCACAATCCTGACGGGCGGTATCGAACCGGTCGCCCCCCGAAAACATCGCAACGTAGCCATCGGAAAAGCCCGCGCCCCCGATCGGAGCGCTGGCTTTCGCTTAACGCATCTCCTGCACGGGAAGCGATATCCGCTCCGCGTGAAAACATCCCGGGTCTCGCGCCCGCAGGACCGACTGGAATCTGTTCAGGCGCGTTCAGTAACAGACGTTGATCTGCCGGGTGCGCCAGCCGTAAGGCGTTCGAACACGCTGAAGCCGATAGCAACCGGGGTCGCCGTAGTAGCTATCGTAGTAGTCATCATAACCATATGGGCCATAGCCATAGGCGTACGGTACCCCATAAAAGGCGAAACCCGGCCCGAAACCAAAGCCGCGATGGAATCCGCCATGACCAAACCCTCCGCGGAAGCCACCTCCATGGAAGCCTCCGCCGCCATGAAAGCCTCCGCCACCGTGGAAGCCGCCTCCTCCGTGGAAGCCGCCTCCTCCACCAAAGCCGCCACGCGCGAGCGCCATACTCGGCGCCGCTAGCGCCATGGCCGCCACCGCAGCCAGTGCGACGATCCTCTTGGTCGACATCGTCAAGCCTCCTCTGCATCACACCGCGTCACCGGCAATCGATGGCATCCACGAGAGTGATGATAGCGAGGAGATAAGAAACAAGATCGGCCGTCGGGATATGGCGGCTCGATCACCTTTGCGCGATTCCGACACAGGCCGCGGCGATTGAATCTACATCCCGCAGCGGACTATCCGTCAATGATGCGGCTGCCGGCACGCAGCCTCAGCTTCGCAAACCGGGAGCCTCGTGACCCGTCCGCGCCACGTATTCGGTATATCCGCCGCCATATTTGTGGACGCCTTCGGACGTCAATTCCAGCACCCGGTTGGATAGCGCAGCGAGGAAATGACGATCGTGCGAGACGAACAGCATGGTCCCCTCATATTGCGACAACGCCGCAATGAGCATCTCCTTGGTCGCCATATCCAGATGGTTGGTAGGCTCGTCGAGCACCAGGAAATTGGGCGGATCGAACAGCATCCTGGCCATCACCAGGCGGGCCTTTTCCCCGCCCGACAGTACGCGACATCGCTTTTCGACATCGTCGCCGGAGAAACCGAAACATCCGGCCAGCGCGCGTAACGAACCCTGCCCGGCCTGGGGGAAGGAGTCCTCCAGCGACTGAAAAACCGTGCGCTCGCCATCAAGCAGATCCATCGCATGCTGCGCGAAATACCCCATCTTGACGCTGCCGCCCAACGTTACCGCCCCCTCGTCCGGCTCCGTCGCGCCGGCGATCAGTTTCAACAGCGTCGACTTGCCGGCCCCGTTGATGCCCATGACGCACCAGCGCTCCTTGCGACGAACCGCAAAATCCAGCGCCGAATAGATGTTCCGGCTGCCATAGCTTTTGTGCACGTTCTTGAGACTGACGACATCCTCGCCGGATCGTGGCGCCGGAAGAAAATCGAAGGCCACGGTCTGGCGGCGCCTGGGCGGCTCCACCCGTTCGATCTTGTCCAGTTTCTTGACCCGGCTCTGCACTTGCGCTGCGTGCGAAGCGCGCGCCTTGAACCGCTCGATGAATTTGATTTCCTTGGCAAGCATCGCCTGCTGGCGCTCGAACTGCGCCTGCTGCTGCTTCTCGTTCAGCGCACGTTGCTGGGCGTAGAACTCGTAGTTGCCTGAATAGGCTGTCAGCGAACCGCCATCGATTTCCACGACCTTGTCGACAATGCGATTCATGAACTCGCGATCGTGCGAGGTCATCAACAACAGGCCCTCGTAGCCCTTGAGAAACTGCTCCAGCCAGATCAGGCTCTCGATGTCGAGGTGGTTGCTCGGCTCGTCAAGGATCATCGCGTCGGGCCGCATCAGCAGGATGCGAGCCAGCGCCACCCGCATCTTCCAGCCGCCCGACAACGCACCGACATCGCCATCCATCATCTCCGCACTGAAACTGAGACCCGCGAGAACTTCCCGCGCGCGTCCCTCCAGCGCGTAGCCGCCCAATTCCTCGAAGCGGGCCTGCACCTCGCCATAACGCTCGATGATGCTGTCCATCTCGTCCGCGCGGTCCGGATCGCCCATCGCGGCTTCGAGTTCCCTCAACTCGTTCGCCACGATGCTGACCGGTCCGGCGCCGTCCATCACTTCCGATACCGCACTGCGACCCGACATGTCGCCGACATCTTGGCTGAAGTAGCCGATCGTGACGCCACGATCGACCGCCACCTGCCCCTCATCGGGGTGCTCCTGCCCGGTGATCATCCGGAATAGCGTGGTCTTGCCGGCTCCGTTCGGACCAACCAGGCCGACTTTTTCGCCCCTCTGGAGGGCTGCAGAAGCTTCGATGAAGACGATCTGGTGGCCGTTTTGCTTGCTGATGCTGTCGAGACGAATCATATCCACACGGAGCCGGAAGAAATCCGGGGTTTCTTGAGATATACTATTGATGTGATTGTAAGATTTGGTCGGGGCAGCTGGATTCGAACCAACGACCTGCAGTACCCAAAACTGCCGCGCTACCAGGCTGCGCTATACCCCGATCGGCTTCGCAAACCGTAACCGCGATCTGCTGCGACGCGATGTCGATACACGCTCCCGACCGCGCCAGCAAGCCACGGAGCGGGTTCAGCGCCCATTAAACAGCGGGTGAGCGACCCTGTCGCCGGGTGCAATGCCGTATTTCCTGGCGGTTCCCGCGATGACCTCGAGCACGCCCTTGGCAAGGCCACGGGACGAAATAATCGCGGTCGATTGCGGCACCGTATTCTCGGCGATCCGCAGGATCCGGCCATCCGCCCGAATGAAGATCATATCCAATGGAATGAACGTATTCTTCATCCACATCGACACTTCCTGTTCGGGCGAGAAATCGAACAGCATTCCGCGGCCATCGGGCAATTCCTTGCGATACATCAGGCCGGTCCGCTTTTCCTCTTCCGTCGTGGCGACCTCGACCGAAAAGACCTGAACGCCGGACTTGGTGGCGATCTCGAGGGTCTGCAGTTGCGCGGCGCGCGCGCTGCCTCCCACCGCGACACCAAGGAGCAGCAACACCAGAGCCCCCAGCGTCAGACCAAGCCTGCGACGTGCAAAATCAAACCTTTGAATCGAATTCATAAGCGCAGACCTTTGTGCAGAGCCGCCCGAACAGGCACAGACAGCCGCGAATGCCGCAGCATCGCCGCGCCGGTACGTTCCACCGATGGGACAGAGGAACGCCCGGCATTACAACGGAGGCAATTTCGGCTGGATCATGGCAGATCGCCGTCCCGGCATGCCAGTCACCAAATCGTGGGACCGGTACGACGCTTCGCGCGGCGGCCGGCGCGCGGCCGCAATCCAGATCCGGCTTAGTGCGACGATAGTCCCGCCGCGCCGTTTTCGGGTTGGATTTCGGCCGCCATCATCCCCTTGGAGCCGGGCCCGAATCTCACCAGCACATACTGGCCGGGACGAAGTTCGGTCATGCCATAGCGCCGCAAGGTTTCCATATGGACGAAGATGTCCGGCGTACCCTCGCCGCAGGTCAGGAAGCCGAAGCCACGCAAGCGATTGAACCATTTGACCTGCGCCCGCTCGAGTCCGCTGGTCGGCGTAACGCTGACGTGGGTGCGCGGCGGCAGCATTTGCGCCGGATGCACAGCGGTCGACTCATCCATCGAAAGCACACGGAAGGCCTGATAGCCTTTCAGCCGCTGCACGCACTCGCAAACGATACGGGCACCTTCATAGGCAGTCTGATGGCCGTCGCGCCGCAACACGGTGACGTGCAGAAGCACGTCGGGCGATCCATCGTCAGGAATGATAAAGCCATAGCCTTTCGACGCATCGAACCACTTGATGACGCCCCTGACCTCGATCAGCTTGCTGGCATCGGCGAGCCCTGCGAAAGGATCGAGTGCAGGACCGCGGGCGGTTTCAGAGAATGCATCTGCCTGCGCCCTGCCGGGCAGGCCTACGTGCCTTCCTAAATGCTTTGACTCAAATCCGTCCGACCCCATGACCCCGGACCTCACACGTTAAAAAGCCCCGAACACGCACCTGATCGGCGACGTGCAACGAATATTTCACCAGTCATCATTCACGAAGACGCCCCGCGAATCTCGTGATTCGACGATAGCACTCCCGCTCTGGTCGCAAACACAAAAAACAGGCGCCGGGCAATCTATAAACAGACTTGCGCCGCTCGAATCATTTTGCGACGCCGAATATGGCCGGCTGTACCGCAGCGAGAAGCATTTTGGTTTTTCGAATGCGGCAAAATGCTGCTGGCCGTTCAGGCCGATACCAGATCAATTGCCAACGAAGGGACCGAGCGTTTCGCCGATATCATGGCGGATCACCAGATCGGCCATGTCGTCCTGTTCGGTTGGCTCGTTATTGATGATGATAAGACGTGCCCCTGAATTCCTGGCAAGCAGTGGCATGCCCGCGGCGGGCCACACCACCAGCGACGAACCGACGACGACGAACAGGTCGCATGCCTGCGCCAACTCGGTGGCGCGTCGCATCGCCTCTTCCGGCATCGGTTGCCCAAAGGAGATCGTCGCGGTCTTGACCGGTTGATCGCAGTCTTCGCATCGCGGCGCCGCGCCGGTTTGATCGAAGCGCGACTTGGCCCAAGCCAATTCGTGATGCCGATTGCAGGCGATGCAACGCGCGTAGGTTGTATTGCCATGCAACTCGATCACATCATCGGCTGCAAAGCCCGAAGCCTGATGCAGGTTATCGATATTCTGGGTGATAACGGCAGGCGTTTTGCCGGCCTTGTAAAGCGCAGCCAGCGCACGATGGCCACGCCCCGGCCGTGCAGCGGCGAACGTTGGCTCCATGTTGAAACGCCGTCGCCAGGATTCATCCCTCGCTTCCTGGCTGGCGACGAATTCGTCGTATGGAATCGGCCGGTTGCGCGTCCACAAGCCGCCCGGCGAACGAAAATCCGGAATACCGCATTCAGTGGAGATGCCGGCCCCCGTGAATGGCACGATAACGGATGCCGCGGCGATCATCTCTCCGAGCTGCTCGACACCTCTTTGAAGATTCTCTGCAATCATCCAGTGGTCCGATTCCAACATCTGCATCCCGTTCCAAGGATGCCCACGCGAATGTTAGAATCCAAAGGCCGCCCGCGCATACAAAATTCCAGTGGAGATGCGAATTTGACATTCGCTTCTTGGGCCAGTCCCAGCGCCTCGCCGGCTCGGGCCGCCGCTCCTATCTGCCGAGATGACGCCGCACCGCCGCGACCGACGAACCGACCGCCTCGATCGCGGCCGACAGTTGATCGCGCGATACGTTCAGTCGATAGGCCCAATAGTCTGTCGCAGCGTCATCGCTGATATCTATCGCGGGCGCCGGGCGCCCCTCCAAACCGGCAGACAGCACCGTCGCAACTGGTACGAGATGGATCATCCGCGAATAATAGCATCGCAACGATCCATCCCAAGCGAGAGCGTTCGGAAGTGTTAATGAAATCTTTCAAAATGAGACGAAGCCCCGGGTGGAATTCCGGGCTTCGCCTATTGCCGCCAGCGAAATTACCAATGGCGATAATGCCGATGACGCCAGCCATGACCGTAACCGCCATAGTAGCCGTAAGGGCCACCGTAGTAATATCGTGGTCCAGAATAATAGCGGGGCCCACCGTAACCGTAATAGGCATATGACGGTCCGTAATAGCGCGGGCGATAATATGAACCGTAAGGCCCATAGGCTCCGTATGGCCCATAGGCTCCGTAAGCCCCAGCCGCCAGCGCACCGGCGGCGAGACCGAAACCGATTGCCGGGCCGAAGCCCCTGCCACGCGCTTCGGCGGGCGCGGTCATCACCGTCGCCCCGATCAAAGTGGTTGCGGCAACCACCAACACTGCTTTGTTCATGACAAGCTTCCTTTGCCTCACCCGCCGATAACGTCTGATCGTTTCATTGGTTCAACGTATCCAAGGCAGGTTCCGGCCGAAAGCCGCACCTGTATAATTTCGCCATCGCAACAGGCCAGAACAGCAAGCTCGATATTTCCGAGAAGAACTCATAGAATACCCGCGTACCAGCCGGATCGGCGACGCGCCAAAGCGCCGGCGTTTCCAACAGCGATCCTAATCGTCACGACCCCCTACAACGAAAAATCCTGGAGAGAAGAAAATGCGTTATCTGCACACCATGCTGCGGGTTCGAAACCTCGATGTGGCGCTGAAGTTCTACAGCGACGCGCTGGGGCTGAAGGAAGTCCGCCGCGTCGACAACGACAAGGGGAAATTCACGCTGGTGTTCTTGTGCGCAGCCGATGACGAGGGCCTGCTGAAGCAAAGCAAAGGTCGTGGTGCTCCGCTGGTCGAACTGACCTACAACTGGGAAGAAGAGAAATACGGCGAGGATCGTTTCTTCGGCCATCTCGCTTACGAGGTCGACGATATCTACGCGACCTGCGACCGCCTGATGAAGCTTGGCATCACCATCAATCGCCCGCCGCGCGATGGGCAGATGGCATTTATCCGCTCACCCGACTTGCATTCCATCGAGCTTCTGCAGAAAGGCGACGCCCTCGCCCCGCAGGAGCCGTGGTCCTCGATGCCCAACACCGGGCACTGGTAATAACTTCGACGGAACCAGCCGTCGCGCGCCGCGTTCTCTCCTCGACGATTCATCAAGGAGGCGAATATGGGACGCGGAATTCTGCTTTGGCTTCTGGGAGTGCCGATTCCAATCATCCTGCTTTTATGGTTGTTTTTTCGCTGATCGAGGCCAATCGAAATCCGATTGCTCGATGTCGACACCAAGAGGCTCCGAATCCGGGGCCTCTTTTTGTTCGCCCGGCAAGCGACAATGACCTAGTTGATGCCGCGCTCGAACAGCAGAATGAAAACGATCACGGCGAGCGTAACGATCGTCACGAGGGCGCGCCGTGTCCAGCTCATGCCCTGCCCAAACCACCACAGCAGCGCGCAACACATCAGCACCGGTACGATGACATCCAGCCGCATCGTGCCTCCTCGCTCAGTTTTGCATGGGCTCCGCGGTCAACGGATTCCGCCGCTGCGACCCGAGCCGCCACCGACGCCAATGCCGATTGAACCGCCGAGGCGCACGCATGTATCGGATCCTTCGACCCGAACGAATCCCGCGCCGAATTCCGCACAGGACTTGACCGATCGCGATGGAGCGACGGATCGCTGCCCCACGTGATCCTTTTCCAGCGAAAAGTGGCGGTTTCCGCGGTCGCCACTGCTTTGCGCCACGGCCGTCGCCGCCGCAAACACCCAGATCAGGACCGCCAGAATAGCCTTCGGCATGGTTGAAAACCCTTGAGCAGACAGCAACCGCAGTTGCTCGAACTGTACCGAACACATCAGCTAAATCATCGAAATTGTTTGGCACGCCATTGAGGACAAAACCACGAACTTATAAATACTTGATATTCTTGGATAATTTGATGCTACGCGGAGACATGGAGTCCTAAATGGCGCGGACTCTAAGGATGAATCAGATTCAAGACTGTTTTTGGGAGGCAGCCTTGGGTGTGATGAAGCGCTTGGTTTCGAGCGAGGCGGTTTGGAACGGATGGCGCCGCTGGTCATAACCGGCGTGACCAGAAGGGTTCGACGACGCGACAATCGGATTTTCGTGGAAAGTGTCCAGCGCCCTAAATCCACATTAACGGCACTGGCGAGCTGGAATGCAGCGAAAGAAGTTCAGGCTCGAGTTCAAACTTGAAAATGGTCCTCCCGGGCAAAGCGATCACGTAGAAGCCGCAAGATCGGGAGGCTTGTTCCCTTGCCAGTATCCGCAGAGTTCGCACGACGCCGAATGCATCAGGGCGCGCACGAGCACTCGATCGTTCGTCCGCGGTTCCCGATACGGCGGCCCTCCTCGCGCCAGGCCAGTTCGGCGGCATACCAATCCACGTACTTCAGCGAAGACCGATGGTGAATTCCGAGGTAGGAACGCCGGACGCGAGAGAAGACGCTCTCGATGATGTCCGTCGAGACACCAACATCCTGCTGGTAAGCTTGCGAGTAGTTCACGCGAGTGAGCGGAGGGGTCATTCTGCCAAAGATGAGGATTCAAATTTGGTGGCGCTTGCTATCTAGTTGGAACTCGCTGTTCTGCTCGGAATGATGGGTATTCCGGCACGCCATTCAGAATCAAACTTGGAACTTTTGTATCAGCGCGATCGTCATATAGAGACTTACTAGCACTCGTACGCATCAACGCGAGCCAACACTTAATCGAGGTAATCGGAACGTTCTCCTAAATACTCATCGTGGTATTTTATTACATTATCGCAAGTGGAGCACGATGTTATCGTACAGGAAATTTTAGAGGGAGCTCTGAAATGGCCATGGATACCGCGCCGCTTAGGGCGGCAGGGATCAGCGGTTTCGACTGCATCGGTCCACTTGGAGGAGCCCGAGCGACTTCTCTGCTGCGATCAGCCAATATTGATCTGTCGGCAGCGCGGTGGCAGGAGAGTTATGTCTCCTATCGAGCCGTGATGGAGTTACTCGACGGCGTTGCAGATCGATATAATCTTCCAAATCTTGGATTGACGCTCGCCGAACATCAAGACGTGACAATGCTTGGTGCTCTGGGAGTCGCGATGCGAAACGCTGCAACTGCCCGCCATGGGTTCGAATTCGCCGAGAAACATCTCAGCTTTCACAGCCCCGCGATTGTCCTGAAGGTGCATTGCACCGGACACAACGCCGACTTTCTGTCCTTTGACATCGATATTGATCGAAAGCCAGCCGCAGTTCAAACGTTTGAGTTGAGCATGGCAGTTACGAATCGTATTGCTCGAAATCTGATCGGGCGAGAATACGTGCCACGAGAGGTCTGGTTTCAGCACGCACCCGTTTCTCCGATTTCAGAGTACCGACGAGTGTTTGGCGTTACACCAAAATTTGAGATGTGTCGCACTGGTCTTCTGATTTCGTCAGAGATGCTGAGCACCCGTATCGAAGGTCAAAATGAGTTACTTAGCGAACTCGCGGAACACTATATTTTGTCGAAACAAGCGCCGTATTCATCGAACTCCACAACAGAGGTTCGTCGATTAATATCGAGCGTTATCCAAACAGAGTCTTGTACCCAGGATCGCGTTTCCGATCTGATGTGCATGTCGGTACGCACCATGCAGCGCCGACTCCGTGATGAGAACACGACTTTCGAGGAGATCCTGGACAACGTTAGGCGGAGTTTGGCGGAACAATATCTTTATCGGACCAATCTCTGCTTCGGAATTATCGCCGAGCGATTAGGCTTTAAGGAGTCGTCAGGACTGAACCGAGCGTGCAATCGGTGGTTTGGCTTGGGACCAAAGCAGCTGCGGGAGAATGCTTTCCGTCAAATCACTGGCTAAATACCCGGCAGCGGCGAACTGCCAACAATACCCAATAAAATTGGGTCATAAACTCCGCCGGTCGAAGGCTCTTCGACCGGAAACTATGTAGAAACGCCTCGAACTTGTCGCCGAATTGTTCCATGGATAGCGAACCGAAGAACTAGGCCGCGTGAAATACTTCTTGAAGGCCATAGGTGGTCGTATCCAGTTCCTTCCATACGCGCCTTGAGCTGGAGCGCCAAAAGCTTTGAGAAGAACCTGCACTGGTACAGATTACCACCGTGGAACCACAGGCCCTCCTGTTGTGTGGGTCGCCACATGTTGCGCGACTCACCTTCCCAAGGGCCGGGATCCTTGGTCGTTTCAGAGCCAAGTCCTCCGACGCGACCGACCTTGCGTGCAATCGACTCCGAAAGGATGGTCGCCGCACGTTGGCTCATTGGACCATAGCCCGTGGCGTAAACAATCAAATCCGCGGGAAGCTCGGTTCCATCGCTAAGCACAACGCTATTGTGTCCTATCGACTCGACCTGTCCCTGCTTAAGCTTGATACTCCCGTCAATGATGAGTTGCGATGCGCCTACGTCGATGTAATACCCCGATCCGCGCCGCATATATTTCATCCACAATCCGGAGCCATCCTCTCCGAAGTCGAGTTGAAATCCGGCCTTTTCGAGCCCTTCATAAAAAGCAACGTCGCGCTGTCGTATTTGCTCGTAGAGCGGCTTGCTCAACTCGGCGAGCACTCGATAGGGCAATGACGCCTGAATCAGATCGGCCTTTTCAACGGTCATTCCGCTCTTAAGCGCCTCTTCGGAATAGAGCGGCTTCACAGCTAACTCAAACAATGTAGCGGACTTGACGACAAGCGTGCTTGAACGTTGCACCATGGTGACGTCCGCGCCCTCCTCCCATAGGGCAGCACAGATATCGTGTGCTGAATTGTTGGAGCCAATGACAACGACTTTCTTGCCTCTCCAACCATCAGGACCGGAATGGGCGGAAGAATGATGCTGCTCGCCCTGGAAATCCTTCGCACCAGGAAGGTCGGGCATTGCTGGAAAGCCCGACAAACCTGTTGCAAAGACAATGTGCTTCGGCCGCAATGACAGAGGCCGGCCCTCACGCTCGACCAACAGCGTCCACTCCTTGCGCTTCTCATCGAAGGTTGCAGACTTCGCCACCGTGTTTCCCCAGTATGGGATTTCCAATAGCGTGGCGTAGGTCTCCAGGAATTCACCCATCTTGTCCTTTGGCGTGAAGATCGGCCAAGTGTCTGGAAAAGGCATGTACGGCATATGGTCGTACCAAACGGGGTCGTGCAGGCACAACGATTTGTAGCGAGATCGCCAGGTGTCTCCAGGCTTGGCGAGCCTGTCGATTACGAGCACTGGAACGTCCAACTGGTTCAGCCTTGCGCCGAGTGAAAGGCCCGCCTGTCCTCCGCCAATGACAACCACGTAGGGTTGGGTGGATTCGCCGAGCGCCTCATCTCGGCGTCGTCGTTTGTCCTGCCACGTGACTCGGTCGGTCTTCGCGCCATGTTCAGTCCCGACCGGTCGCTTCGACCCTGTGCTTTCCTCAAAGCCTCTCAATTGATCGGCCACGGTCAACAACGTCCAGGCCTTGTCGTCGCGCAGTCGTAGATGACCAATGCAGACAGTCGTCAACGTCTCGAACTGGATCCAGAAATCCGTAATGCCTTCCGCAACTGTCGGCTCTTCGGTGAGCGTGAAGTTCCTCGGTTGGACGATCGGTACGACCTCCGCGAGAAACTCCTTTATTGCATTGCGGCCTTCTACGGATGTTCCACGACAGCGCGACTAGATCGCGGACAAAGCCATCCTCCTCGAACAGGTCGGCTGCCGCCTGAAAATCGTGTGCCTGCAGCGCACGCTCGAAGCTATCAAGCCACCGTTGCGCCTGCTGCCGTGGACCGTCGGTCGATGCCGCTGTCTTTGTGCTGTTAGTCATGCAAATTTACCTCCGATTTCGTGCGAGCTTCACCGCCCGGGGAGCTCACCATTGACTCAGCTGAAAATGATTCCACCATCCACCACGATCGATTGGCCGGTAATGAACCGCGATTCGTCGGACGCCAGGAAACGAACGATCCCGGCCAGATCTTGCCCCACCGATGGGCGACCAAGGACTGCAAGCGCCGCGTTAACGCGAAAAGCCTCGTCGGGTGACGTTGACCACCCTTCGTTGTGCATGTCCGCGCCAAGCACGTTCCACATCTCGGTCTCGACGATCCCGGGACAAATAGCGTTTACGGTGATTTGATGCTCGCCAAAGGCCTTGGCCGCTGACTGCGTCAGCGATATCACCGCCGCCTTGCTCGCGCAGTAATGGGCCAGCTCCTTGAAGCCTTGCTTTCCGGCGATCGAAGCAGTGTTGATAATGCTTCCCCCACGACCTTGCTCGATCATCGCTTTGGCCGCTTCTTGAGTCCCGATCAGAACGCCTAGTGCGTTTGTGTCCATCACGCGCCTCCAATCCGATTCATCCAGCGACAGATACGCCTTTCCCTGCGCGATACCGGCATTGTTCACCATGCAGCCAAGCCTGCCGAACTCGGCTTGCGTTTTCCGGATGGCGCTAACGACCGTGTCACGCTCTGTTACATCGAGCCGGCACGCGATGGCGGATCCACCAGATTCGTTGATGCTGCGCGCGACCGCGGCCGCACCCTCCTCGTTGATATCCGCTATCATCATTGGAGCACCGTGAGATGCCAACTCACGCGCGATGGCCTCGCCAATGCCTCGGGCGGCACCCGTTACAATGATGGCCTTGCCGGTCAAACTCTCGCTCTTCAGGGGAGTGTCCTTTCGTTCGTAGTAATTATGCTTTTCGATTGGCAACGATGCCGGCGCCAAACATGGCAACGATCAACAGTGCGCCCTGGACAATGTATTGCCAGTACGTCGGAACTCCGATGATCGACAGCCCGTTGCTTATGACGCCGATTATCAGCACGCCGACGAGCGTTCCCAGGATATGGAACTGCCCTGGCCGCAAGGTCGATGCACCGATGAACGAGGCAGCGAATGCATTGAGCAGGTATGCGTCGCCAACGCCGACGGGACGCCCCGCTCCGAGGTTGGCGGCAGCGATCATGCCACCGATTCCGGCGCAGACGGCGGAGATGCCAAGCGCGAGAAGCGCGTAACGCTTCACAGCGATGCCAGACAGTTTGGCCGCCTCAGGGTTTCCACCGATCGCATAGAGGTTGCGGCCAAATTGCGTATGCTCGAGCAGCAACCAAAGCCCGAACACGACGACCAGCATGATAATGACGGGATTGGGAATGCCGAGTGTGCTTTGCTGTCCCAAGGCGAGGAATCCGTCAGGGATGCCGCCAATAATGGTCCTCGACTGTGAGTAACCGAGGACGACTCCCGTCAAGATGGAGCCCATCGCCAGCGTGCCAATGAAGGCGGAGACGCCGAGATAGCTCACAATTGCCCCGCTTATGATTCCGACCATGAGGCACAATCCCGCCACCGCTGCGATGGTCGGCCATATCATCGCGGAGTTGCCCTGCATCACGAGCAACGCACAGACCGTGTAGTTTGCCAGCGTTGCGACTGCCGAAATGGACAGATCGTACTGTCCCATCACCAGGCAGACCGTAAGCCCCGCGGAAATGACGAGAAGGATGGACGCCTGATTCAGGATATTCATGAAGTTGAGTTCGGTGGCGAACACGTCTGGCCGGGCAATACTGAATCCGACAACGAGTAACGCCAACGAGACAATCGTGCCGTATCGAGAGAGCCACATTCCCCAATCGATCGCTTGCCTCCTCTCCACCGCGCCCAGCGACAACGCGCCCTGGCTGCTCGAACTGCCTTCAACCTTCGTGGACGAGTTCATGTCCCACCTCTTTGCGGTTTGTCTCGTCTTTTGTTGCGCCAACCATTCCAGAGCTCATCTTGGAGCGATGCGACCGCTACGCGCTGACGTTTTCGCCCAGAGCGAGATGCAGAATGTTTGCTTCGTCAATTAGATCACTGGCAAGTTCGCCGACGACCTGCCCACCGCGAAAGACGAGCACTCGATCACACAAGCGTGCGAATTCGTCCAATTCGGTAGACGTGAAAAGAATTCCTTTCCCGGTTGCTGCGATCTGCCGAAGCAACTCATAGATCTCCGCCTTCGCGCCAATGTCGACGGCAGCTGTTGGTGAGTTCAGCAGAAGGATTTTGGAATCCGTTGCGACCCAGCGCGCAATGACTGCTTTCTGCTGATTACCGCCACTCAGGGAGCCGATATCAGAATCTATGCTGGCGCTCTTTACGTTGAGACGCTTGGCGAATTTCTCTGCGGCACGCCGCTCCGCATTCCGCCTGACCAGACGACTTACGCGATCGGTCACATAACGTTCGAGCGACGCAAGCGTGATATTTGCTCTCACGCTGAAGCCGCGCACGACGGCATCCCCAAGCCTGTCCTTCGGAACGAAAGCGAACCCGTGGCGGATGGCCTGCCGCGGTGAATCGATTTCGACACGCTGTCCGCTTATCCGAACATTCCCGCTCGTCATCCCGGAGCGGCCAAACAGAAGGTCTAGCGTTTCTTCTGCCCCGCTATCCGGCAGTCCCGCCAGGCCGACGATCTCGCCTTCATTGACGCACAAGCTACATCCGGCAACCTTGTCTCCGCGCAGATCGATGCCTTCCAGAAGCTGTTTGCCCTCCTTCTGCGACATAATCGATCCATGGGTCTCCAGCAGGCTCTTCTCCTTGCCGACGATTGCGGAAATCACGGCCGAGCGAGTCAGCAGGTCACGGCTCTGACAGGACCAGG
>Ga0097681_1002898_pt1 | contig 14926 bp, 17 predicted proteins | sample ThiBiot_750_plan_FD_72845 | JGI IMG/M metagenome (GOLD analysis project Ga0097681, IMG submission 72845) | Wastewater bioreactor microbial communities from Cape Town, South Africa - Thiocy_cont_750_plan - 1398105538144 (version 2) (version 2) ... | reverse complement strand
CCACACGGGCGGCATCCCGCGCCGCATCAACCGGCTCTGCGCGCGCGTGCTGCTCTACGGCGCGCTCGAGGAGAGCGGCGAGGTCACCGCCGCGATGGTCGAGACCACGGCCGAGGAGCTGGCAATGGACCTGGAGGGCGGCGCGGCCGCCCTGGCCCTGGCCGGAACCGGCGGCGGGCGGCCGATCGGCTTCGCCGGCCCGCGCGAGGAATGGGGCGAGCTCAGCCACCGTCTCGCCGCGCTGGAGAGCAAGGTGGCGCGGCGCGAGCGCGTCTTTCAGCGCCTGCTCGACGTCTTCGCCGCCGCCGGCGGCCCGGTTGCGTGAGGCACGCGATGCCCGCCGCCCCCCTGCGCCCCCCTTTGCGCAACGCGCTCAGCATCGACGTCGAGGACTATTTCCAGGTGCAGGCCTTCGCCGGCGTGATCCCGCGCGCGCGCTGGGACGAGTTCCCGCGCCGGGTGGAAGCGAACACCGAGCGGCTGCTGGAGATCCTCGACCGCGCCGGCGCGCAGGCGACCTTCTTCGCGCTCGGCTGGGTGGCGGAGCGGCATCCGGCGCTGATCCGGCGCATCGTCGCCGGGGGGCACGAGCTGGCGAGCCACGGCTTCGGGCATGAGCGCGTCGATTCCCTCACCGAGGCCCAGTTCCGCGCCGATATCGGCCGCGCCAAGGCGGTGCTGGAGGATGCCGGCGGGGTCGCGGTGGAAGGCTACCGCGCCCCCACCTTCTCGGTCGGGCCGCGCACGCCCTGGGCGTTCGAGGCGCTGGCCGAGACCGGGCACCGCTACAGTTCCAGCGTCTATCCGGTGCGCCACGACCTCTACGGCATGCCGAACGCGCCGCGCTTCCCGTACCGCCCGTTCGGCGGCGCGCTGTGGGAGATCCCGATGACCACGCTGCGGCTCGCGCGGCGCAACGTGCCGCTGGCCGGCGGCGGCTGGTTCCGGCTCGCGCCGTACTCCGCATACCGCACGGCGCTGCGCCGCTTCCACGCCGCCGAGGGGCAGCCGGCGATCTTCTACGTCCATCCGTGGGAGATCGACCCCGGGCAGCCGCGCGTGGCGGGCGCCAGGCTGCGCTCGCGGGTGCGCCACTACACCAACCTCGCCGCCACCGCCGGGCGGCTGGAGCGGCTGCTCCGCGATTTCGCCTGGGACCGCATGGACCGGGTGTTCGCCGGCGTGCTCGCGTCCTGATGGCGCCCGGCGTCCGGCTTCTCACCGACGCGGCCGCGGCGGCGTGGGACGGGTTCGTCGCCGCCCACCCGCAGGGCACGTTCTTCCACCGCGCCGCCTGGGCCGGCGTGATCGAGGCCGCGTTCCGCCACCGCCCGCACTACCTCATGGCCGAGCGCGACGGCGCGGTCTGCGGCGTGCTGCCGCTCGTGCACATGCGCACGCGCCTGTTCGGCAACACGCTCGCCTCGCTGCCGTTCTGCGTCTATGGCGGCATCCTCGCCGACGACGGCGAGAGTTTCGCCGCCCTCGCCGCGGCGGCGGAGACCCTGCGCGAACGCTGCGGCGCCCGCGCGCTGGAACTGCGTTTCCGCGAAGCGCCTGACGGGCTCGACGAGACCTGGGTCGCGCGGCCCGACCTCTACGCCACCTTCCGCAAGCCGATCGGCCCCGACGACGAGGCGAACCTGAAGGCGATCCCGCGCAAGCAGCGGGCGATGGTCCGCAAGGGGATCGAGCGCGGGCTTGCCGCCACGGTGGGGCGCGATGTCGACCTGCTGCACCGCGTCTACGCCGAGAGCGTGCGCAACCTCGGCACGCCGGTGTTCGCGCGCCGCTATTTCCGCCTGCTCGCCGAGGCGTTCGGCCGCGACATGGACGTGCTGGTGGTGCGTGACGGCGAGACGCCGGTCGCGGCGGTGATGAATTTCTTCTGGCGCGACGAGGTGCTGCCCTATTACGGCGGCGGTACGGCAGCGGCCCGCGCATGCTACGCGAACGATTTCATGTACTGGGAGGTGATGCGGCGCGCGGCCGCACGCGGTTGCCGCACCTTCGACTACGGCCGCAGCAAGCTCGGCACCGGCGCCTTCGCCTTCAAGAAGAACTGGGGGTTCGAGCCGCTGCCGCTGGAATACCGGTTCCGCCTCGCCCCCGGCGCCGCGATCCCGGAGGTCAATCCGCTCAACCCGAAATACCGCGCCGCGGTGGCGCTCTGGCAGCGCCTGCCGCTGTGGCTCGCCAACCGGCTCGGCCCGCCGATCGTGCGCGGGGCGGGGTGAGCGCCGTGCGCGACCTGATCTTCCTCGCCCACCGCATGCCCTATCCGCCGGACAAGGGTGAGAAGATCCGGGCGTGGAACGTGTTCCTGCATCTCGCGCGCACGCACCGGATGCATCTCGGCTGCTTCGTCGACGATCCGGCCGATGCCGTGCACCTGCCGGCACTCGCCGAACACTGCGCCGACGTGGCAGCGATCCGCGTCGACCGGCGGCGGCAGACGCTGCGGGCGCTCGCCCGCGCGCGGCCGGGCCGGCCGCTCACCTTCGGCTATTTCGACGACGCGCGGCTGCGGCGCTGGGTGGCGGGGAAGCGCGCGGCCGGCATCGACCGCGCCTTCGTGCACTGCTCGGCGATGGCGCCCTACGTGCTCGGCGCGCCGGGCCTCGCGCGCGTGCTCGACATGGTGGACGTCGATTCGGCGAAATACGCGGCCTATGCGCAGCGCGCGCGCTGGCCGATGCGGGCGGTGTGGGCGCGCGAGGCACGCACCATGCTCGCGTTCGAGCGGCGCGCGGCGGCGGACTTCGCGCGCACGCTGTTCGTCTCGGCGGCCGAGGCGCGCCTGTTCGCCTCGCTCGCGCCGGAGGCGGCGGGGCGGACCGGCTGGTTCAGCAACGGCGTCGATTTTTCCTACTTCTCTCCCGAGGGCCCCTTCGCCTCGCCCTATCCGCCGGGCGGCCCGGTCGCGGTGTTCACCGGCACCATGGACTACCGGCCGAACATCGACGCGGTGGCCTGGTTCGCGGAGACGGTGCTGCCGCAACTGCGGCCGCGCTGGCCGGGGCTGCGCTTCGCCATCGTCGGCGCCAACCCGGCGCCGGAGGTGCAGCGGCTGGCAGGCCCCGACGTGCTGGTCAGCGGGCGGGTCGCCGATGTGCGCCCCTGGCTCGCCCATGCCGCCGTGGCGGTGGCGCCGCTGCGCATCGCGCGCGGCATCCAGAACAAGGTGCTGGAGGCCATGGCGATGGCGCGGCCGGTGGTGGCGACGCCGGAGGCGTTCGAGGGGCTGCGCTTCACCCCGGGGCGCGAGCTGCTGCTCGCCGCCGAGCCCGCGGCCTTCGCCGCCGCGGTGGGCGCGGTGCTGGACGGGCGCCACCGCGGCCTCGGCGCCGCCGCCCGGGCGGCGGTGGAGGCGCGCTACGCCTGGTCGGCGACGCTCGCGGGGCTGGAGGCGCTGCTTGAGGACAGGATCTCGTTACCTCATGAGGTCATGATATGACGGCCGCCGGCCTCGACACCCGCCCCGCCATGCGGACCGCGGGCGCGCAGATCACGGGGCGCGACCTGCGCCTGGCGCTGCCGCCGCTGATCCTGGCGCTCGCCGCCTTCGCCTTCGTCTTCCAGGCCGAGGTCGCGGCGGCGGTGCGGGTGTGGATCGACAGCCGCGCCTACAACCACGGCTTCCTGGTGCTGCCGATCGCCCTCTGGCTCGCCTGGGACCGGCGGCGCCGGGCGCAGGGGCTGGCGCTGCGGCCCACGCTGTGGCCGCTGCTCGCCATCATCCCGCTGGGCTTCGGCTGGTTCGTGGCCGAGCGGCTCGGCATCATGGAGGGGCGGCAGCTCGCGGCGCTGTTCATGCTGCAGGCGCTGCTGGTCGCCTGGCTCGGCTGGGACCTCGCGCGCGCCTTCGCCGCCCCGATCGCCTACCTGATCTTCCTGGTCCCGTTCGGCGCCTTCATCACCCCCGCGCTGCAGTCCTTCACCGCCCGCTTCATCGACGTGGGGCTCGCCGTCATCGGCATCCCGCACGTCGTCACCAACTTCACGATCGAGATCCCGGAAGGCACGTTCTACGTCGCCGAGGCCTGCGCGGGCCTGCGCTTCCTGATCGCCACCATCGCCTTCGGCGCGCTGTATGCGGCGCTGATCTATCGCAGCGCCGGGCGGCGGATCGCCTTCCTGCTCGCCTGCCTGGTGGTGCCGGTGATCGCCAACGGGTTCCGCGCGCTCGGCATCGTCGTGCTCGGCCACGTGCTGGGCAGCGCCGAGGCGGCGGACGCGGACCACCTGATCTATGGCTGGGGGTTCTTCAGCGTCGTGCTGCTGCTGCTGATCGCGGCCGGGCTGCCGTTCCGGCAGGACACGCCGGGGCCGGCGACGGCACCCGCCCGCCGGGCGGGCGACGGGATGCCTCTGCGAGCAGCGGGCCCGTGGGCGGCGGCGGTGCTGGCGGCGGTGCTGGCCGCGGCGGGACCGGCCGCGGCGGCGCTGCTGAGCCACGAGGGCACGGCCCCGAGGCTCGCCCTGCCCGGCTTCGTCGCCACCGCCGCCTGCCTCGGCCTCGGCGATGCGGCCGGGCCGGTGCAGCATTTCTCCTGCAACGGCGCGGGGCTGACCGCGACCGTGCGGGTGCTGCCGGCCGGCGCCAGCCCGGGGGCGCTGCGCGCGGCCATCCAGGATGCGACCGGCGAGCGCGGCGCGGAGGAGGTGGAGACCGCGACCCTCGCCATCCCCGGCGCAACCCCGCGCGTCTGGCGGCTGACCACGATCGAGACGCCGCCGCGCGTCGTCGCCACCGCCGCCTTCGTCGACGGCGTGCCGGCGGCCGGCGGCCTGGCCGCCCGCGCGCGGCTCGCCTGGCAGAGCCTGGCGGGGGGCGGCGGGCCGGTCGTGGTCGTGGCGGCGGCGCTGGAACCGGCATCGACACCGTCGGGCCTGGATGCGCCGGGCGCGCGCGACGCGGCCAGGGGCGTGCTGCGGAGCTTCCTCGCCGCCCAGGCCCCGCTGCTGCAGGCGGCGGCGCGGGCGAGCGCGGCGCCCGCGGGGCACCCGGGGAACACGTCGCCTTAGAGCATGATGACCGGAGGCGGAATCGCCGGAGGTCTGAATCATGCTCTCAGATCAAAGACCTGGAACGGGTTGAGTGAGCGCGAGCGAACTCATCCCGTTCTGGAGCATGATGACCGGAGGCGGAATCGCCGGAGGTCTGAATCATGCTCTGATCAAAGAGCTGGAACGGGTTGAGTGAGCGCGAGCGAACTCATCCCGTTCTAGGCGCCGGCCCGCCCCAGCGCGGCCTGCAGTTCCGCCCAGGCCGGCGCCCATTGCAGGGCCGCGCGGTAGTGCTCCGCCGCGACCTGCGGCCTGTCCTCCGCCATCGCCGCGTCGCCCAGCGCCTTCAGCGGGTCGGCCCAGTGCGGCGAGTGCTGGTGCGCCGCCTCCAGCGGGCCGCGCGCGCCGGCCGCGTCCTTGTGCCGCAGCCGGGCGAGCCCCTCGCGGTAGAAGGCGAACGCGAGCGCGGGGGCCGCGTCCTCGGCGGCGCGATAGGCGGCCTGCGCCTCCGGCCACCGCCCCGCCAGATCGAGCGCGTCGGCGCGGAAGGCGCGGCAGCGCACGAAGCGGTGGTCCTGCAGCAGGGCCAGCGCCGCCTCCGTCTGCCCCGCCTGCGCATAGGCGAGGCCGAGCGTGCAGGGGGCATCGGGGAAATAGGCCTGCAGCGCGGGGACCGTGTGCCACAGCCCCATCGCCGCCTCCAGCTTGCGGATGGCGCCGGGGACGTCGCCCGCCTCCAGCGCCTGCAGCCCGGCGAGATACGGGCCGTCGAAGCGCGCGGTCGGGTCGTCCGGCGGCGACTCCGCCAGATAGCGGGCGACCGCGGTCCAGTCGTGACGCACCGCCTCCTGCTCGGCGATCCAGGTGCTGTCGTCGAACTCACCGCCCTCCCGCTCCGCCACCTGCCGGTCGGCCATCAGCCCCGCGATCACGGCGCCGGGGTCCAGCGTGAGCTGGGCGAAGTTGGCCTGGTCGAACAGCGTCGGCTTCGGCGACACGGCGAAGCCGCTGGCGGCGGCGCGCATGGCCATGCCGGTGCGGAAGGCGGCCATCTCGCTCTCGATCAGCGGCAGCACCGCGACCAGGTTGTTCCAGGCCCGCCAGTCATGCGGGTCGATCTGCAGGGCGAGGCGGAAGCGCGCCGCGGCCGCGGCCGGCTCGTTCAGCGCCAGCAGCGCCTCGCCCCAGAGATTGGCGAGCACCGGGCGGGTTGCGTCGCCGACGCGGGGAAACGCCGCCTGGATGAAGTCCGCGCAGTCCCGCAGCCGCCCGGCGGCCATGAGGTAGGCGGCATAGACCGCAGGCTGGGCACGGCCGAACGCGTATTCCGCCGCGCTCCGGACCAGGGCGTCGATGTCCCCCGCCCTGCCGGAAAAACTCGCCGGCTCGATGCCGTCGCCGCGGATCGACAGGGTGAGCGACCCGTCCTCCTGGCGCACCAGGGCGCCGTCGATGTGGATGTCGTGCCCGACCAGGCGGTGCAGTGCCGCGCTGAGCTGGCCCAGCGAGACGCCGGCCTGGGGCACGCGCACTTCGATCTGGTCGCTCCAGGCGTTGCGGATCCTGCCCTGGGCCACGCTCACGCGCGTGGCGCTCTGCATCTTCACCAGCACGTCGAGCACTTTGCCGGCGACCACGACGCCGACCAGCCCGTCTTCGGCCAGGGCGGCGGGGGCCTGGAAGGCATCGACGATCACGACGTTCGAGGTGGCGGCACTCCAGGCCAGCAGCCCGATGCCGCCCACGACGGCAACGCCGGCCAGGAGGAAGGCGGCCTGGGCGATGACGCGCAGGATGTCGCTCAGCCGCTTGAGCCGCGCCACGCGGCCCAGCGCCTCGCGGTCCTTGTGGAAGGTGGCGATCTGCAGATCGACGAAGCGCCGATAGGCGGCGAGGAAGCCGGCGGCGGCGGCACGGCCCTCGGGGTCGCCGGCGGCGACGCCGAGGGCGTGGCTGGCGGCGAGGTCGGCGGACAGGCGCGCGGTCTCCGCGCGCTCCGCCTCGACACTTTCGGGAATGACGGGGCCCGCCATGCAGTGCAGTGTTCCGGCAGGAGGGGACGCTGTCCAGCGACCTCGCGGCAACGGCATGCGCCCCCCGGCATCCCGAGGCATACCGTCATGCTGACGCTGTTCTCGTATCCCGAGCTCTTCGGCCTCGCCGACAACAACCCGTTCGGCCTGAAGGTCTTCGCGTTCCTGAAACTGTGCCGCCTCGCCTTCCGCCATGAGCACATCCTGGACCCGAAGGACGCGCCGCGCGGCCAACTGCCGTTTCTCGTCGACGGCGACGAGACGATCGGCGACAGCGACACGATCATCGCCCACCTGACCGCGCGCTACGCGCTCACGATCGACACCGCACTGACGCCGGCGCAGCGCGACACGCACCTGCTGGTGCGGCGCATGCTCGACGACCTCTACTGGGTGATGTCGTACTCGCGCTGGAAGGACGCGCGCTTCTGGCCGCTGTTCCGCGATGCGCTGCTGCGCGGCCACCCCGAACTGACCGTCGAGGCGCTGGAGGCGGCGCGGGAGTACAACTTCAAGCGCTACCACTTCCAGGGCATCGGCCGTTATGAGCCGGAGGCCGCGTACGCGCGCGGGCTCGCGGAGCTCGGCGTGCTCGCAAGCCTGCTGCCGGCAAGCGGCTTCGTGTTCGGCGCGCAGCCGACCAGTCTCGATGCGGGGATCTACGGGTTCACCGCCAATATCTGGTTTTATGCGATCGACACGCCGCTGAAGAATTTCCTACGCTCCCGGCCGCACGTCGTCGCGCATTGCCACGCCGTGCACGCCCTGATCGGCGGCTGAACGCTCACCACAGCCGCCCGACCCCATAGGCGTCGAACGCCCGTTCGTTGGAGACGAGCACAAGCCCGTCCACGATGGCCTGGGCGATCAGGATGCGGTCGAAGGGATCGCGGTGCGGGCCGGGCAGCGCGCCGCCGAGCTGTGCGTGCCGGACGCTGATCGGCAGCGCGGCGAACTCCTGATCGCGGACCGCCGCGTCGAGATCGGCGATGATGGCGGCCACGCCGGGAAGCTTGCCGAGCCGGTGCTTGGTCGTGATTTCCCAGGCGGAGGCGGCGCTGACCAGGACCGCGTTGCCCTCGTCCGCGATCGCCGCGCGCGCCGCGGCGGAGAGCGCCTCGTCACCGGCGAGCCACCAGAGGAAGGCATGCGTGTCGAGCAGCAGGCGCACGCCGCTACTCCCACGCCGCCAGTTCCTCCTCGGGCAACGGCTCGAAGAATTCCGGGCCGACCTGAACCACGCCGCGCAGTGCCCCGAACCGGCGCCCCTGCTGGCGCGGCTGGACCGGCACCAGCCGGGCAACCGGCGTCTTGCCGCGCGCCAGCACGATCTCCTCGCCGGCCTCGACACGGGCGAGAAGCTGCGACAGCGTGGTCTTGGCGGTGTGGATCGTGACGACGGTCATGGCGCCCATCCTAGCTAATCGTAGCTAGCTAAGATAGGCTGCCGCCATGACCCGAACCATCCGAATCGGCGCCGGCGCCGGGTTCGCCGGCGACCGGATCGAGCCGGCGGTGGAGCTCGCCGAGCACGGCGCGCTCGACTATCTCGGCTTCGAGTGCCTCGCCGAGCGCACGATCGCGCTCGCCCAGGGCGAGAAGCTGAAGGACCCGCAAGCGGGGTTCGACCCGCTGCTGGTCGCGCGCATGGCGGCGGTGCTGCGGCCGTGCGCCGCCAACGGCGTGCGCATCATCACCAGCATGGGCGCGGCCAACCCGGAAGCGGCGGCGCGGGCAACCGCCGCCGTCGCGCGCCGGCTCGGCCTGCCCGGCCTGCGCATCGCCGCCGTCACCGGCGACGACGTGCTGGCGCGGGTGCGCGACGGCGACCACGCGCTGCTCGAACGGCCGGGCCGGGTCGCCGATCTCGGCGCGCGCCTGCGCTCGGCCAACGCCTATCTCGGCGTCGCGGGCATCGTCGCCGCCTTGCGCGGCGGCGCCGACGTGGTGATCACCGGGCGCGTGGCCGATCCCGCGCTGTTCCTCGCGCCCATGGTGCATGAATTCGGCTGGGCGATGGACGACTGGCCGCGGCTCGGCCAGGGCACCGTCGTGGGCCACCTGCTGGAATGCGCGGGCCAGCTCACCGGCGGATACTTCGCCGATCCCGGCTACAAGGACGTGCCGGGCCTGGCGCGGCTCGGCTTCCCGCTCGCCGAGGTGGCGGCGGACGGCAGCGCGGTGCTGACCAAGGTCGCCGGCTCCGGCGGGCGGATCACGCGCGCCTCCTGCAAGGAGCAGCTGCTTTACGAACTGCTCGATCCCGCCGCCTACCTGCAGCCGGACGTGATCGCGGATTTCTCCGCCGTGCGCCTGGAGGAATGCGGCCCCGACCGGATCGCGGTCGCGGGCGGCACCGGGCGGGCGCGGCCGGCGACGCTGAAGGTCTCCGTGGGCTATCTCGATTCCTATGTCGGCGAGGGGCAGATTTCCTATGCCGGCCCCGGCGCCGTGGCGCGCGGGCGCCTCGCGCTCGACATCGTGCGCGAACGCCTGCGCCTCACCGGCGTCGCCGCCGAGGAGACGCGCTTCGAGCTGATCGGCGTCGACTCCGTGCACAAGGGACCCGTCTACAAGGAACCGGGGCATGACGTAGAGCCCGCAGAGGTGCGCATCCGCGTCGCCGGCCGCACGACGACGATGGAGGAGGCCGTGCGCATCGGCCGCGAGGTCGAGACGCTTTACACCAACGGTCCCGCCGGCGGCGGCGGGGTGCGCAAGGAGGCGCGCAGCGTGATCGGCGTCGTCTCCACGCTGCTCGACCGCGCCCTCGCGGAACCCGCCGTGCAGTACGAGGTCGCGTGATGCGCCTGCGCGAACTGGCCCACGCCCGCGCCGGCGACAAGGGCGACACCTCGCAGATCTCCGTCATCGCGCATGACGAAGCCGACTACGCGCATCTCGCCGCGCATGTCACCGCCGAACGGGTGGCGGCACATTTCGCGGCGATCGCGCAGGGCCCGGTGCGGCGCTACGAACTTCCCGCGCTGGGGGCGCTGAACTTCGTGCTGGAAGGCGCGCTCGGCGGCGGCGTCACGCGCTCGCTGGCACTCGACGCGCACGGCAAGTGCCTCGGCGCGGTGCTGCTCGAACTGGATATTCCGGCGCCCAACCGGCATCGCTGAGCGTCAGCGGCGGTCCCCCCGCCCCGCCGCCGCCCAGGCCACGATGCGCGCGGCATTCCCCCGCCAGGTGTAGTCCCGCCGCTCCAGCTCCGCCCGCGCCGCGGCCCCCAGCCGCGCGCGCAGGCCGGGATCGGCGAGCAGGCGGGCGACCGCCGCCCACATCGCCCCCTCGCGCGCCGGGTCGAACAGCAGCGCCGTGCGCCCGTCCTCCAGCACCTCGCGGATGTTCGGCTGGTCGGGGGCCACGATCGCGCGGCCGGCCGCCATGTAGTCGAAGATTTTCAGGGGCGAGGCGTAGTCCACCACCCGCGGCTGCAGCGCGATGTCGAAGCCGGCGGCCGCCGCCGGCACATCCGCATGCGCCAGCAGGCCCGCGAACTGCACGCGCTCGGCGACCCCCAGCGAGGCGGCGAGCGCCTCCAGCCCCGGCCGCGCCGGCCCCTCGCCCACGATCCGGAACACCGCCGGCCCGTCATGCGCGGCCAGCCCCCGGATCACCGCATCGAGCCCGTGCCAGTCGCGCACGAAACCCACGAAGCCCAAGACCGGCGGCCCCGCCGGGACATCAGGGGGGGGCGGCGGAAAGCGTTCCAGCACCACACCGTTGGGCACCACCCGCACCTTTTCCCCCGCGACCCCGGCGGCGGTGATGCGCGCCTTCAGCACCTCGGTCACCGCGAGCACGCAGTCGGCCGCGCGCCACACATGCCGCTCGCTCGCCCGCGCCAGCGCGCGCAGCTTCAGGCCGCCGTAGCGCGCCCGCTCCTCGGCGAGCGGCGCGTTGACCTCGACGAAATACGGCACGCCGAGGCGGCGCGCGAGCATCGCACCGGCGAGATAGTAGAGGTTGTAGCGCTCGTAGATCAGCTCCGGCCGCGCCGCGCGCGCGGCGCGCGCGAGCCGGCGCCAGGCGGGAATGTTGTAGGCCAGCTCGGCCAACTCCGCGACCGCGCCGGGCAGCAGGCGGCGCAGCGCCGCGACCGCCCGGCTCTCTGCGCCGAAGCCCGCGGCCTCGTAGAAGCCCGGGCCGACCACCGTCACCTCGTGGCCGAGCGCGCGCAGCGCCGCGACCAGCTCCTCCACATGCACGCTCTGCCCGTCGCGCGACTGGATGCGGTGGCTGTAGAGGATGCGCAAACGAACCCGGCCCCAGGGATGACGGCGATCGGAAATGACGATCGGACACTGGAATGGCTTGCCGGCGGCGGCAAGTCCAGGCAGAGCCGCGGGACATGCTCCGCCTGCTCACCTTCAGCACCCTGTTTCCCAACGCAGCGCAGCCGAACCACGGGATTTTCGTGGAGAACCGGCTGCGCCACCTGCTCGCGACCGGGGCGGCGGAGGCACGCGTGCTCGCCCCGGTGCCGTATTTCCCGAGCGGGGCGGCGCGCTTCGGCACCTGGGGCGCCTATGCCCGCGCGCCGCGGCAGGAACGGCGGCACGGCCTGCTGATCGAGCATCCGCGCTATCCGGTGATCCCGCGCCTGGGCATGCCGCTCGCCCCGTTCCTGCTCGCCCATGCCAGCCTGCGCACGCTGCGCGGCATGATGCGCGCCGGGTTCGATTTCGACCTGATCGACGCGCACTACGTCTATCCCGACGGCGTCGCCGCGGTGCGGCTGGGGGCGGCGCTCGGCCGGCCGGTGGTGATCACCGCGCGCGGCTCGGACGTGACGCAGCTTCCCGACCACGCGATTCCGCGCCGGCTGATCCAGGACGCGCTGCGCCGCGCCGACGCGCTGATCGGGGTCAGCGCCGCGCTGGCCGAGCGGCTGGTGGCCCTCGGCGCGCCGCCCGGCCGCGTGACGGTGCTGCGCAACGGCGTCGACACCGCCCTGTTCCGCCCGCCGCCCGACCGCGAGGCGGCGCGCGCCGCCTTCGGCCTCACCGGGCCCGCGCTGGTCTCGGTCGGCGCGCTGATCCCGCGCAAGCGCCACCACCTGACGATCGCGGCGATGGCGGCGCTGCCGGAATTCTCGCTGCTGATCGCGGGCGACGGGCCGGAGCGCGCGGCGCTGGCGGCACAGGTCGCGAGCCTCGGCCTGGCCGGGCGCGTGCGCCTGCTCGGCCCGCTGCCGCATGCCGCCCTGCCCGCGCTCTACGGCGCGGCGGATGCGAGCGTGCTGGCCTCGGCGCGCGAGGGCTGGGCCAACGTGCTGCTGGAGAGCATGGCCTGCGGCGCGCCGGTGGTGGCGAGCGACATCCCCGGCAACCCGGAAGTGGTGCGCACGCCGGCGGCCGGGCTGATCGTGGGCGAGAACACGGCGGAGGGCATCGCCGCCGCCGTACGCACCTTGTTCGCCGCCCTGCCGGCGCGGGAGGCCACGCGCGCCTATGCCGAGCGGCACGGCTGGGAGGAGACCAGCCAGGGGCAGCTCGCGGTGTTCCGCGGCGTGCTGGCGGAGCGCGGGAAGCGAGAGCGGTCCGTATAGCGTCGCTTGACGCCGTACACTCCTGCCCTATGCTGCTTCGTGAAGATTCGAAATGTGATCCATCGCGGGCTGCGGCGTTTCATCGAACGCGATGACGGTTCGGGGTTGCCCGCCGCCGTGGCGCCGAAGGTTCGCAACATCGTCTCCTTCCTGCAGGATATGGAGGCGGAGAGCGAACTGCAGACAGTGCCGGGGTGGAGAGCCCATCAGTTGACCGGCGAGCGCAAAGGCACCTGGAGCCTGTTCGTCACACGCAACTGGCGAATCACCTTCCGAATCGACCGAACCGCGCTGGAGATCGTCGACCTCGACTACGAAGATTACCACTAGGAGGCAATGCGATGACCGATACTTACGGCATCCGCATGAAAAACCCCGCCCACCCCGGCGGGTTTGTGAAGATGGAAATCCTTGAGCCGCTGGCGCTGTCGGTGACGGACGCCGCGCGGGCGCTCGGCATCACGCGCGCGGCGCTTTCGGCTTTCCTGAACGGGCGCGCGGATCTCTCCGCCGACATGGCGATCCGCATCGAGAAGGCCTTCGGCGTGTCGATCGAAACGCTCATGCGGATGCAGGCCAGCTTCGATATCGCACAGGCCCGCAAAAGGGCGGGAGAGATCAAAGTCGCGCGCTACGTGCCGGGGGCCGGCGCCGCCATGGGATCGAAAGTCGCCTGAGGCGCCCCGCCGGCTTGAGAGCGGCACGCTCGCCTGCTAACTTGTGCACATGTGCGCTGGTCAGTGATGGCAGAGGCATCCTTCCTCTCCGTGCGCGTGCCGGCCGGGACGCGCGCCCGGGTCAAGGCCGCCGCCGCGGCCCGCGGCCAGTCCGTGCAGGATCTGGTCGGCGGGCTCATCGACCGCTTCCTTGCCGAGGCGGACCGGCAGCCGCTTGCCCTGCCTGCGGTCCTCGCCATCCTGCGCACGCATGCGCCGGAACTGCGGGCACGCGGGGTAAGACGGCTCTGGGTCTTCGGCTCCGTCGCCCGCGGCACCGCGCGCCCGCAGAGCGATGTGGACCTGATCGCCGAGATCGATCCCGATGCCCGGCTGTCCATGACCGGTTTCGCCAGCCTGCGCGCCGACCTTGCGGAGATGCTGCGCCAGCCGGTCGATCTGGCCGAGTGGGACCTCCTGCGCGCGCCGGTGCGCGCGCGGGCCGAAGCCGAGGCGGTGCAGGTCTTCTGATGCGCGAGCTGGCGGCGCGGCTCGGCGACATCCGCTGCGCAGCGGCCGACATCCTCGCCTTCGTGCGCGGCCTCGACGAGGCGGCCTTCCTCGCCCTGCCCGAGACCGACCGCAAGGCGTATCGCGCGATCAAGAACGGGTTCGCCGAGATCGGTGAAGCCATCAAGCGCCTGCCGCCGGAAGCCCTTGCCCGCCATCGCGGGATCGACTGGCACGGCTTCGCCGGCCTGCGCGACATGGTGAGCCATCAGTATTTCGGCCTCGAGCTGCCGCGCCTCTGGCCCACGATCCGCGAGGAACTGCCCGCCCTGCTGACCGCCGTTGACGCGGAACTGGCCCGGCTTGCGTCCGGGCCGCGCTGACCGGCGCCGCGCGGGTAACTTTCCCGTCATCGCACCGAGACCTGCTGCCGGTCGCCGCGAAAACCGCCTTTTATGGCGCCGCTTTTCCGCGATCCACGAACCCGCCCGGGTGCCGAGAGGTCGAAAAATGCCTTCACGCAACGTCGTGCAGCGGCAGAACGAGATCATCACCGAGTTCGCGCCCGCGATCCATCACACGCAGGCTGCGCCGTACGAGGTCACACCGGGCCAGTTCATGGCCTACATGCACCCGGTGCACGATGTCGGCGGCCAGCCCGACACGCCCGTGGTCTACGAGGAAAAAGAAGAGGAGCAGTGGGAGCTCAACACCTACGTCACCTGCGAGGTGCTCGCCTGGCGCGGCGTGTGGAATGCCGAGGAGCGGCGGCGGCGCGGCAACAACGATGTCGGGCTCTCGGTCTATCTCGGCGTGCCCTATTACGGGCGCTGGATCCTGGCCGCCGCGCGCATGCTCGTCGACAAAAACAAGATCTCGCTCACCGAGCTGCTCGACAAGATCGCGGAGGTGAAGGCACGCCATGCCCCCCGGTAAGAAGCGCAACACCGTGCCGGCCCGCTTCAAGGCGGGCGACCGGGTGCGGGTGAAGGACCTGCCGAACCTGTTCTACACCCGCACCCAGGTGTTCGTGCGCGGCGCCGCCGGCGTCGTCGTCGCCCGCACGCATGAAAGCCTCATTCCCGAAGACGAGGCCTTCAACCGTGACGACGGCCAGCCGGAGCAGTTCTACATCGTCCGCTTCCGGCAGCAGGATCTGT
>Ga0097681_1002891_pt1 | contig 14960 bp, 13 predicted proteins | sample ThiBiot_750_plan_FD_72845 | JGI IMG/M metagenome (GOLD analysis project Ga0097681, IMG submission 72845) | Wastewater bioreactor microbial communities from Cape Town, South Africa - Thiocy_cont_750_plan - 1398105538144 (version 2) (version 2) ... | reverse complement strand
CGCCGGCCCGTCAACATGGTCTTCCAGCATTACGCGCTGTTTCCGCATTTCGACGTGGAGCAGAACGTCGCCTACGGTTTGCGCCAGATGCGGCCGCGCATTGCCTCCAAGGAGATCGCCAGGCGCGCCAACGAAGCGCTCGAGATGGTGCGCCTCGACGGTTTCAACCGGCGCCGCATCTACGAGATGTCGGGCGGCCAGCAGCAACGGGTGGCGCTGGCCCGCGCCATCGTCAACCGGCCGTCCATCCTGCTGCTCGACGAGCCGTTGGCGGCGCTCGACAAGAAGCTGCGCTCGGCCATGCAGATCGAGCTCCTGACATTGCAGCGCGAGCTCGGCATCACCTTCGTGCTCGTCACTCACGATCAGGAAGAGGCGCTTTCGATGGCCGATCTCGTCTGCGTGATGAGCGCCGGCAGCATCCGCCAGATCGGCAAGCCGCAGGAGGTCTATGACCGTCCGGCCGATCTGTTCGTCGCGGACTTCGTCGGCAAGACCAACCGCATCGATGCCACTGTCGAGACGGGCGGCCTGCTGCGGATCGCGGGTGGAAGAGCACTCGAAGGCCTGTCCAGGGAGGGAATCCGGACGGGCCGCGCGATCGTCGCGATCCGGCCGGAGGCGATCCGGCTGGCGCGCGCGGCCGGCGCCGCCGACGCTACGCTTGCCGGAACCGTGACACACAGGATCTTCCTCGGCTCTTTCGCCGAATACTCAGTGGCCGTGCCGGGGCTGGGCGATCTTCTCGTGACCACCGATCACAGCAGTCTTTCGCAGAGCGACCTCGTCGAGCCGGGCGAAGCGGTCGCATTGAGCTTCAACCCGGCGGCGGCCCATGTCTTTCCTGCCGAAAGCTGAACGGCCGCAAGAACAAAGGGGAATAGCATGACCAAGAGACACAGGGACAATCTTCCGATCACGCCCCAGGGCTTCATGGACGAGTTCATGCGGCTGAAGCGGGGGTCCGTCACGCGCCGGCATTTCCTCGGCGTGACCGGGCTCGGCCTTGCGACGTCAGTGCTGGCGCGCTTCCCGGGCGCAGGGCCCTCCGCGGCCCATGCCGAGGACCTCGGTACGGAAATGGCGATCGCCACATGGCCGAACTACCATGATCCCCAGACCTTCGTGAACTTCCAGAAGGCGACGGGCGTCAATGTGGCGGTCAACGTCTTCGGCTCGAACGAGGAGATGCTGGCCAAGCTGCAGGCCGGCGCAACCGGCTGGTCGCTCTTCGTTCCGACCAACTACACGATCTCCACCTACGCCAAGCTCAAGCTCATCGATCCGCTCGACCTGACGAAGGTTCCCAATTTCAGCCCTTCGACGGAGAACCAGCGCTTCACCCATGAGGGCGAGGTGAACGGGGTGACCTACGCGCTGCCCAAGAACTGGGGCACGACGGGATTTGCCGTCAACACCTCGAAGCTCAAGAAGCAGCTGTCGAGCTGGAAGGACTTCTTCGAGGTCGTCCAGAACGAGGCCGACGGCCGCGCCATGGTGCACGACTACCAGCTCACCACGATCGGCAGCGCGCTCGTCTCGCTCGGCCTCGACTTCAACTCGGTCAAACCCGATGACCTTGCGCAGGCCGAGAAGCTGCTGCTCCAGATCAAGCCGCATCTCTTCGCCATCAACAGCGACTACCAGCCCTCAATGCGCTCGACCGATGCGTGGATGACCATGTGCTGGACCAATGATGGCGCGCAGCTCAACCGCGACATGCCGGAGATCGCCTACATCATCGGCAAGGACGGCGGCGAGATCTGGACGGATTTCTACGCCATCCCGACGAGCGCGCCCAACAAGGCGGCCGGATATGCGCTCCTGAACTACCTCATGGATCCGCAGAATGCGGTGAAGGAGCACATCGCCAACGGGGCGCCCACCTGCGACAGCCGCGTCATTGCGCTGCTGCCCGCGGACGTGACCTCCAACAAGATCGTCTATCCCGACGAGGCGGCGCTGACCCCGCTCGAGTTCGGCGCGGCGCAGACGCTCACCGACCCGAACCGTGCGGAGCTCATGGCGCGGTTCAAGTCGGCCTGAACGCAGAGCGCGTCGAGGCCCGGCGGAATCGCAATCCCGCCGGGCTCGATCGGATGAATTCCAATCGGCGGCGAGCAGGCCTGCCGGGGCGACAAGGGCAATCCCTGCATGAAACGGTCGATGGCCCTTAGCCGCAATACGAAACGCAAGCTCGTTACCGCGGCACTGCTCGGGCCGTCCTCGGCATGGCTGTTCTTCTTCCTGATCCTGCCCTTCATCGCGATCATCGTCTTCTCGGTCGGGGAGAGAGGCCCGGCGGGCGGCTATCAGCCCGCCTTCACCTTTGCCAACTATGCCAATCTCGGCGCGCGGGCGGCGGCGTTTCTCAACACCTTGACGCTTGCGCCGATCGGCGCCGCCCTTTGCCTCGTCATCGCCTACCCCGTCGCCTATTACCTGGCGATCAAGGTCAGCGAGAAGCACCGGCTGTTGCTCGTCTCGCTGATGATCGTGCCGTTCTGGACCAGCATGCTGGTTCGCACCTATGCGTGGATGTATCTCCTCGGCGCGCGCGGCATCCCGCATCTGTTTGAACTGGTCGGCATCGAGAACCTTCGCCTCATCAATACGCCGGGCGCGGTCCTGCTCGGGATCGTCTACGGCTACCTGCCGCTGATGATCATGCCGATCTATGTGAGCCTGGAAAAGCTCGACCGCCGGCTGCTCGAAGCCTCCGCGGATCTCGGCGCCAAACCTCTTCCGACATTCTTGACCGTCACGCTTCCGCTGTCGCTGCCCGGCGTCATGACCGGTGTCGCGCTCGTCACCATCCTGCTTCTTGGCGAATATTTGATCCCGCAGTTGCTCGGCGGCGGGAAGGTTTTCTTCATCGGCAACGCGCTGGTCGACCTGTTCCTGCAGTCGCGCAACTGGCCATACGGCTCGGCGATCGCCGTCGCGCTCGTCGCCGTGGTCGTCGTGGTCATCGTGGTGACGATGCGCATAGGATTCCGCGTCGCCGGAACCCGCCAGGTCGATCTCGTCTGATGCGCGCGCTCCTGGCTTCCGTCTACCTGTTTCTCTATGCGCCGATCGCGCTGGTGGTGCTGTTCTCGTTCAACTCCGGGCGCAACGCGAGCGAGTTCGTCGGCTTCTCGACCCAATGGTACGGCCGGGCGCTGTCGAATGTCTTCCTGACGCAGGCGCTGGAGACCAGCCTCATCGTCGCCTTCACCAGCGCAGCGCTAGCGGCGATCTTCGGCACCATGGCCGCGCTCGGCATGGAACGGCTCGGGACGCGGGTGCGGGCGATCTTCGAGGCGCTTCTCGCCGCAGCCATCGTCGTGCCCGGCGTCGTCATCGGTATCGCGACGCTGGTCGCGCTCGTGGCCCTGTTCGGGCTGCTCAATCCGCTCATCGCCGCGATCTGGCCGTTCGCCCATCCGCCACGACTGCAGCTTGGCTACAGCTCGCTGATTGCCGCCCACGGGCTCTTCACCATGGCGCTGGTCACGATGATCGTGAAGGCGCGCATCGCCGGCCTCGACCGCGACACGGTGGAGGCTTCGAGCGACCTCTACGCAACGCCCTTCACCACCTTCCGGCAAATCGTCTTTCCCCAGATCCGGCCCTCGATCCTTGCGGGATTCCTGCTCGCCTTCACCTTCTCCTTCGACGATTTCATCATCGCCTTCTTCGTCGCCGGCGCGAACACGACGTTGCCGATCTACGTCTTCGCCTCGATCCGCCGCGGCGTCACGCCGGAGATCAACGCCATCGCCACGATGGTGCTGGCCGCCTCCCTCGTTCTCATCGCGGTCGCCCGTTTCCTGATGCGCGAGAAAAAGCCCGTAAAGGACTGAAACGGCCATGCTCCTTCATAATCAGGTCGCAATCGTTACGGGAGCCGGGTCGGGCATTGGCGAGGCCGGCGCGGCGATCATGGCGCGCGAGGGCGCCCACGTCGTCATCGTCGACCGCAATGGCGGCAGGGCCGACGTCGTGGTGCGCCGCATCCGTCAGGCGGGTGGCAGTGCCGAAAGTCTGGCAATCGACGTTACCGATGACCGCGCCATGAAAGAGGGGCTGCTTTCGGTCATGGCGCGTCATGGCCGTATCGATATCCTGCACAATCACGCCGGGGTGCAGGTGGCCGGAGACGTCGAGCAAGTGGATGTGGCGGGCTTCGATCTGTCGTGGAGCGTCAACGTGCGGGCGCACTTCATGGCCGCGCGCCATGTCGTGCCGGTAATGCGGAATGCCGGGCGAGGCGTCATCCTGAACACCTCGTCGAGCTCCGGCATCCTCTATGATCGCGAAATGATTGCCTATACCACGACCAAGCACGCCGTCGTGGCGATGACGCGGCAAATGGCCGGCGATCTGGCACCTCACGGCATCCGCGTGAATGCACTCTGTCCGGGCTGGGTCGACACGCCCTTCAACGAACCCTTTATCGCGCAGATGGGCGGGCGCAGCGCCATCGAGGCCTATGTGGCAACCAAGGTGCCATTGGGGCGCTGGGCGGAGGTTTCCGAGATCGCCGAGCCGATCCTCTTTCTGGTGTCCGATCGATCCTCTTACATGACGGGCCAGGTGCTGGTCGTGGACGGCGGAGAGACGGTGGTCTGACAAGTCCGCCGCCGCTATCCCCCTGACAGCCGCGGCAGCAAGAAGATTTCGGAACCTTGCGGCAGTTCCTTCGACCATGTGTCGCGATAGATCACTCCGTCGATGGACACGGCGATGCCGCGCGCAATGAAGGGCTCGAAGCCGGGATACCGTTCCGCCAGCTTGCGGAACAGCTCCCTTATGTCCTTGGCCTCCACCTCGAGCTTTTCATCGCCTCCGGCGGCCGTGCGCAGCTGCCCCCAGAGCGTCACCGCCACCATCAGCCCGCCTGTTCCGCCTCCAGCGCCGCGAGGATGCGCGGCGGCGACATCGGAATATGGGTCATCCGCACGCCGGCCGCGTTCGACACGGCATTGGCGATGGCCGCAAGCGGCGGCACGATCGACGTCTCGCCCACGCCGCGCACGCCATAGGGGTGGTTCGGATTGGGGATCTCGAGGATTTGCGTTCCGATCATCGGCAGGTCCGAGCAGACGGGAATGCGATAGTCGAGGAACCCCGGATTCTGCAACCGTCCGTCCTTGCCGTAGATATATTCCTCGTTGAGCGCCCATCCGATGCCTTGCGCCGCTCCGCCCTGGTACTGGCCCTCGACATAGGTCGGGTGGACGGCCTTGCCCGCATCCTGCACGACCGTGTAGCGCACCACGCGGGTCGAGCCGGTCTCCGGGTCGACCTCCACGTCGCAGATATGCGTGGCGAATGAGACGCCGGCCCCGTCGGCGACGAGCTCGCTATGGCCTGCGATCGGCCCGCCCGTGTTGGGAGCCGCCGCCGCGATCTCCTTGAGAGACAGGGCCGGCAGATTGCCGTGATTCTCGCCTTTCGCCCTTGCCTGGCCGTCCTCCCAGACGACATCGTCGGCCGGAATGTCCCACATGGCGGCCGCGCGGTGCCGCATGATCTCGATGGCATTGCGCGCCGCCGAGATCGCCGCCATCGAAGACGAGAAGGTGCCGCGGCTGCCGTCGGTCATGTCGTTGTAGCCGAGCGTCCCCGTGTCGGCCACCACGGCCTTGACCTGCGAATAGGGGATGCCGAGTTCCTCCGCCACGACCAGCGACAGTGAAGCGCGCGAGCCGCCGACATCGATCGTCCCGACCGCCAGCGTGACGGTGCCGTCAACCCCGATATTGATGTCGGTGCAGGTCTGGCCGCCGAAATTGAACCAGAACCCGCAGGCCATGCCGCGGCCCTGGTTCTTGCCGAGCGGCACCTGCATGTGCGGATGCTCGCGCACCGCCTCAAGCGTCGGGCCGATGCCGATCGGCCCGTAGACGGGTCCGTAGGACGATCGCGTGCCCTCGCGCGCCGCGTTCCTGATGCGGAACTCGACCGGGTCCATGCCGAGCTTGCCGGCAAGCTCGTCCACCGCACTCTCGACCGCGAAAGCAGCCATCGGTGCCGACGGCGCGCGATAGGCCGCCGTCTTCGGCCGGTTCACCAGAACCTCGTAGCCCACGGTCTGGACACTCGCGAGCCCGTAGCAGGCGAAGGCCGTCATCGCTCCGAGTTCCGCCCACATCCCGTACCAGGGTCCGCAGGTGTAGCGCAGCGTCGCCGAGGCCGCCGTGATGGTGCCGTCCTTCCTCGCACCGATCTTCACGTCGATGGAGGTCGCGCTGGTCGGCCCCGAGGCGCGGAAGACCTCCTCGCGCGACATCACAAGCTTGACCGGCCGGCCGGCCTTGCGCGAGAGCGCGAGCGCGACGGGTTCCGCCCAGACATGCGTCTTGCCGCCGAACCCGCCGCCGATCTCCGAGGAGGTGACACGCAGCTTGGAGATGTCCATGCCGAGTAGCCGGGCACACTGGTCCCGATAGACGAAATGCCCCTGCGTGCACACCCACAGATCGCCGGTGCCGTCTGCATTCACGCTGGCGACGCAGGCATGCGGTTCGATGTAGCCCTGATGCGTCTGCTCCGTCTTGTAGGAGCGCTCGATCACGATGTCGGCCTCGCGGAAGCCCGCCTGCACGTCTCCATGACCGTACTGGGATCGCTTGGCGACGTTGGAGGGTTTCGAGGGCCGCGGATCGACTCCTTCGGTGAAGACGTTCTCATGCAGGAGCGGGGCGTCGGGCTTCATCGCCTCGTCGACGTCGGTCACATGCGGCAAGACCTCGTAATCGACCTCGATCAGCTTGAGCGCTTCGCGCGCGGTGCGGGCATCGACCGCCGCGACCGCCGCCACGGCATGCCCGTCATAGAAGGCCTTCGTGCGCGCCATGCAGTTTTCGAGGATGCTGTGCAGCGCGGCGTCGCCTGCGGTCATGTCCGGCAGGTCCGCGGCGGTGATGACGGCCTTGACACCCTTCAGCGCTTCCGCCTTCGAGGTGTCGATCGACTTGATCCGGGCGTGCGCGTGCGGGCTGCGAAGGACGCGCCCGACCAATTGTCCCGGCATGTTGAAGTCAGCGCCGTAGCGCGCGCGGCCCGTCACCTTGTCGATGCCGTCGGGACGAAGCGGCCGGGTGCCCACGGACTTGAACTGACGGCTCGAGAAGCTCGGATCGAAACCCATGTTCAAGCTCCCTTCATCACGCTTGCGGCATCCTGGACGGCTCGCACGATTTTGTCATAGCCCGTGCAGCGGCAGAGGTTCCCGGCGAGCCCGAAACGGATCTCCTCCTCGGTCGGGTCCGGGTTCTTCGCCAGGAGATCCTTGGCGGCCATGAGGAAGCCCGGCGTGCAGATGCCGCATTGCAGCGCCGCATGTTCGATGAACTTCTGCTGCAGCGGATGAAGCTTGTCGCCGTCCGCCATGCCTTCGATCGTGTCGATGCGACGGCCTTCCGCCTCAGCCCCGAGCACGAGGCAGGAACAGACCAGCCGGTCGTCCACGATCACGCTGCAGGCACCGCAGTCGCCCGTGCCGCAGCCCTCCTTCGCACCCGTCATGCCGAGCCGGTCGCGCAGGACCTCCAGCAGCGTTTCCTCGGCTTGGCAGAGAAACTCGACCTCGTCGCCATTGATGGTTGTTGAGACAGCTATTCCCGACATCATTTCACCCTTGCACGGTCATAGGCGATCATCGCCGCGCGCCTGGCCATCACGCCGGCGACCTTCTTCCTGAATGCGATGGTTCCGCGTTTGTCGTCGATGGGACGGCAGGCCGCCGAGCAATTCTCCGCCAGCGCCTGCAGCGCCGCTTCCTCCAGTCTGGTGCCGACGATCGCCCCGGCCGCCTCTTTTACCAGCAGCACAGTCGGAGCCGCAGCGCCAAGAGCGACGCGTGCGGATGTCACGACGCCCTTCTCGTCGAGCGTCAGGTTCACGCCGGAACTGACCACAGCGATATCCATTTCGGTGCGCGGGATAAAGCGAAGATAGGCGTCGCCGGAGCGAGGCGGACGCTTGTCGAGGAGGATCGCCGTGACGATCTCGCCCTTGCCGAGCGACGTCCTGCCCGGGCCGGCCGGCAAGTCCTCCACCGCGATCGTACGGGTTCCCGACGGTCCGGCGATCATCGCCCTGGCGCCGGCAGCCACCATGGCCGGGACGCTGTCGGCGGCCGGCGAGGCGTTGCACAGATTGCCGGCGATGGTGCACCGGCCCTGAACCTGCTTTGAGCCGATGAGATTGGCGGCTTCCACCACGCCGGGCCAGGCCTTCTTCAGGGCTGGTGTTTCACGCATGATCGCGCAAGGCACGGCCGCGCCGATCCTGAAACCCTCAGCCGTCTCCCTGATCTCGCGGAGGTCCTCTATCGCCTTGATATCAACGATCAGATCGGGTTCGATGAAGCCGCCCTTCATCCGGACCAGCAGATCGCTTCCCCCTGCCAGAATGGAGGCCCTACCCTCTTCCGCCGCCAGGAGGCCGACGGCATCTTCTATCGATCGCGGGCGCGCGTAGCGCATTGTCTTCCCCGTCATGTTAATGCCCCGTGCGGTCGCCACGGGTTCCCTGAAACGGCAGCGTACCGGATAATCACCCGATTTCTAGGCGACTTCGCTCTTATTTTCCATGCCCGACGCCGGCATGGGGCTCCGCGGCGCTCAATCGCTCGGGAAAGAGGCCGGCCAGGCGCCGACGCGGCGTGTTCGTCGATGCCTGGGGCGCGGCAAATCGCCTGGAGCATGATCCCGAAAAGTGGACACCTGGTTTTCGGAAAAGATCATGCTCATGCAAGAAGATAGATCATGATGGCGATTCGACTGAACGTCATCATGATCTAGCGAAACACACCGCGCACCCGGAGCTCATCTCAATTCCAGATGGCAATCAGTGCCTGTTGGTTGCCCGAAGGGCATCGGCCAGGATGTCGAGAGCCTGGCCGAGGTCCGCTTCCGACAGGATGAGGGGCGCCAGAAAACGCACGACATTGCGTTGAACGCCGCATTTTATCACGAGCAGCCCGCGCTCGCGCGCCGCATCCACCACACGCTGCGCGCGGTCGGGGTCCGGCGTCTTGCTGTCGCGATCGGTGACGAACTCGATCGCCTGCATGAAACCGAGGCCCCGCACATTTCCGATCGCCTGATGCTCATCGCAAAGCGCATCGAGGCCGGCCCTCAGGCTTGACCCCAGCCTCTTCGCGCGGTCCAGCAGCTTGTCTTCCGCAAAGACGTCAAGCACGGCGAGCGCCGCAGCGCAGGCAACGGCGTTGCCGCCATAGGTGCCGCCAAGACCGCCGGGGGTCGGAGCGTCCATCATCGCGGCGCGGCCAACCACGCCTGAGAGCGGGAATCCCCCGGCAAGGCTCTTGGCCACGGTGACAAGGTCGGGCTGGATGCCGGAATTCTCGAATCCGAACAGCGTGCCGGTGCGGCCGAAGCCCGTCTGGATCTCGTCCGTGATCAGGACGATGCCGTGGCGCGTCGCAATCTCACGCAAGGCGCGCATGAAATTGGCCGGAGCCGGCAGGAAACCGCCGTCGCCCTGGACGGGTTCGATGAGGATCGCGGCGACACGGTCGGGTGCGATCTCGGTCGAGAATACGTCTTCGAGGGCCTGCAGCGCCGACTCCGCGGTGATGCCGCGATAGAGATCGGGATAGGCGGTGTGGTAGATTTCCCCGGCGAACGGGCCGAAGTTCTGCTTGTAGGGTTGGGCGAAGCCCGTCAGCGTGGCGCTAAGCAGCGTGCGGCCATGGAAGCCTCCACGGAAAGCAACGATTCCGGGCCGCTTCGTATGCGCACGCGCGATCTTGACGGCGTTCTCGACCGCCTCGGCGCCGGATGTGAAGAACGCCGACTTGTAAGGTTCACCCTTGCCGACAAGCGCGTTCAGCCGCTCCGCCAGGGCGATATAGGGCTCATAGGCCGCGACCTGGAAGGCGGTGTGCGTGACGAGCTTCAACTGCTCGCTCACCGCTGCCACGACGCGCGGGTGGTTGTGGCCGATGTTGAGGACCCCGATGCCGCCTACGAAATCGAGATAGCGTCGCCCGTCATTGTCCCAGACATACGCGCCCTCGGCACGCGCGACGACGATCGGATGCGCGGTGAGGACGCCCCGCGGAATATTGTGCATGCGCGAGGCAAGAAGCTCCTCGGTGGTCCTTTTCGCTGCAGCCATGGCTGCACCTCCTTTTCTGCAGTCTTCCGAAGTTGGAGGCCGGGCTCAGTTGAGGCCGCCCATGTGGAAAGTCTTCATTTCAAGATATTCCTCGATGCCGACTTGCGCGCCTTCGCGGCCGATGCCGGACTGCTTGACGCCGCCGAATGGAGCCACCTCGGTCGAGACCATGCCCGTGTTGAGGCCGACCATGCCGAATTCCAGCGCCTCGCCGATCCGCCAGGCACGCTTGAGGCTTTCGGTGTAGAAATAGGAGGCCAGCCCAAAAGGCGTGCCGTTGGCGATGGCGATCGCCTCCTCGTCCGTCTCGAAGCGAAAGAGCGGAGCCACCGGGCCGAAGGTCTCCTCGCTGGCAAGCTGCATGTCGATCGTCGCGCCGGTCAGGACGACCGGGGCGACATATTGGGGGCCCTCCGGCAACTTATGTTCCCGCGTGATGATCCTCGCGCCCTTGGCGAGCGCGTCCTCGAGATGGCGGTTGATCTTGTTCACCGCAGCCCGGTTGATCATCGGACCGATGGAAACGCCCGGCTGGACGCCGTTGCCCACCGTCATGGCGTTCACGCGGGCACTGAGCTTTTCGGCGAAGGCATCGTAGACGCCCGCCTGCACCAGGATGCGATTGGCGCACACGCAGGTCTGGCCGCCATTGCGGAACTTCGACATGATCGCGCCTTCCACGGCCGCATCGAGGTCCGCGTCATCGAAGACGATAAAAGGCGCGTTGCCGCCGAGTTCCAGGGAGAGTCGTTTCACACTGTCGGCCGCCCCCCGCATCAGCAGCGAGCCGACGCGCGTGGATCCCGTGAAGGAAAGCTTCCGCACGGTTTCGTTCTGCATCAGTTCGTTGCCGATCTCGGTCGGCATGCCGGTCACGATGTTGACGACGCCGGCCGGTATCCCTGCCCTCTCGGCCAGGACGCCGAGGGCAATGGCTGAATAGGGCGTGAACTCGGACGGCTTGATGACCACCGTACAGCCCGCGGCCAATGCCGGCGCGACCTTGCGCGTGATCATCGCGTTCGGGAAGTTCCATGGGGTGATGATGCCGCACACGCCGACGGCTTCCTTCAGCACGATGATGCGGCGATCGGGCGTGGGCGAGGGAATCGTACGCCCCCCGATGCGGCGTGCTTCTTCCGCGAACCATTTGACGAAGGAGGCGCCGTAGCGGATCTCTCCCCGCGCCTCGTCGAGCGGCTTCCCCTGCTCGAGTGTAAGAATCTGCGCCAGATGCTCGAGGTTCTCGATCATCAGGCGGTGCCATGCCTCGAGAAGTGCCGCGCGCTCTGCGTTGGTCTTCTTCTTCCACGGTCCGAAGGCACGCGCGGCGGCCTCGATCGCGGCGCGGGTTTCGCCCCGCTCCATGTCGGGAACGGTTCCGATCGTCTCCTGCGTGGCCGGGTTCACGACGTCTATGGTGCGGCCGGAAACCGCCTCCGTCCAACGCCCGTCGATCATTCCGGCCTTGACCAGCAGGCCGCCATAATTGTTGCTCGTCATGTCCTTGTCTCCGTCTTGTCAGTGGAGCGCCGCCAGAACCGCGGCGGTGATGGCATCGGTCGTGTGACCTCCCGGAACCACGCCGATGCCTTGCGCGGTCGTTCTCTCTATGGCTGCCATTATCCTCTTCGCGCCGGCGGGCTCGCCCAAATGGTCGAGCATCATTGCGCCCGACCAGATGGCGGCGATGGGGTTGGCGATGCCAAGATGGGCGATGTCCGGCGCCGAACCATGCACCGGCTCGAACATCGAAGGCCGGGTGCGATCGGGATTGACGTTGGCCGAGGCGGCAAAGCCCAATCCGCCCTGGATGGCCGCGCCGAGGTCGGTCAGTATGTCGCCGAACAGATTGGAAGCAACCACCACATCGAGGCTCTCCGGGGCCATGACCATGCGCGCGGCCATGGCATCGATATGGTAGCTCGTCACCTCCACGTCGGGATATTCGGCCCAAAGCTGCCGGGTGACCTCGTCCCAGAACACCATCGAATATTTCTGTGCGTTGGACTTGGTGACGGAAGCCAGTCTGCCGCGCCGCATGCGGGCCCGCTCGAAGGCAAAGCGCAGGATGCGCTCGACGCCCATCCGGGTGAAGATCGATGTCTCGACCGCGACCTCGTCAGCCGTGCCCTGATGCACGCGGCCGCCGGCGCCGGAATACTCCCCTTCCGTGTTCTCGCGGATGCAGAGTATGTCGAAGTCCTCCGTTCTCAGCGGACCCTTGACGCCCGGCAACAGCCGATGCGGGCGGATATTGGCATATTGGGCGAAGGCCTTGCGGATCGGCAGCAACAGGCCATGCAGGGAGACTGAATCCGGCACCTCGGCCGGCCAGCCGACAGCGCCCAGCAGGATTGCGTCGAAGCCGCGCAAGGTCTCGATGCCTTCCGGCGGCATCATCGCGCCGGTTTGCCTGTAGAAGGCACAGGACCAGGGCAGCGTCTTGCCCTCGAGCCGGAACGCCCCATCGGCAGCCTTTTGCAGGACCGACCACGCCGCCTCGGTCACGGGGCCGCCGATGCCGTCACCGGGGATGAGGGCGATTGAATAGGTCTTCATCTCGTCAGTCCCTTCAGAGAACCGGCAGCGGCTGCCCTGCCCCGCCGGTGAAGCGGCATGGGGCCCGAACTTTTCCAGCAGCACCCGCGCCGGGCCCTCGCTACGCGCTCAGGCCTTCGCCTGACCGCCGGCGGCCTGCATCCTGCCTTCCGCCATCCATCCTTCCAGCCATGCCGTATGGAAATCGCCGCGCCTCACCTCCGCATCGGCCGCAAGTGCCTGATGCAGCGAGGCGGTGGTGTGTATGCCTTCAACCTTCAGATCGCCGAGCGCGGCCTGCAGGGCGGCGATCGCAGCATCCCGATCCGGCGCCCATACGATCAATTTGCCGACAAGCGAATCGTAAAAGGGCGCCACCCGGCAGCCCTCGAAGAGCAGGGTGTCGAAACGTGCATTCACGCCCTGCGGCGCGGCAAAGGCAGTAACCTGCCCTGGCGAAGGCATGAACATCTTGTCCGGATTCTCGGCGTTGATGCGCACCTCGATGGCGTGGCCGCGCCGTTCAAGGTCGTTCTGGCCGAACCAGAGCCGCTCGCCGCCGGCGATCATCAGCTGCGCCTGGACAAGGTCGACCCCTGTGATAGCCTCCGTGACGGGATGCTCCACCTGGATGCGCGTGTTCATCTCGATGAAGAAGAACTCCTGCGTGTCTCCGTCATAGAGATATTCGAGCGTGCCGGCATTGCGGTAGTTGACGCGCCGGGCAAGCGCCACGGCGGATGCGCAGAGCGCTTCGCGTACCGCTTCCGGCAGCATGGCCGCCGGGGCCTCCTCCCACACTTTCTGCCGCTTGCGCTGCAGGGAGCATTCACGCTCGAACAGGTGCACGACATCGTGCCCGTCGCCCAGCACTTGCACCTCGATATGGCGCGCGCGCTCGATGTAGCGCTCCATGTAGAGGCCGTCGTCACCGAAGGCCGCGCGCGCTTCGGACATGGCCTGAGGCACCATCTTCTCGAGCGCCGCCTCATCCTCCACGATGCGGATGCCGCGACCGCCGCCGCCTGCGCTGGCCTTCACCATGACGGGGTAACCGATCCGGGCGGCCTGACGGCGCGCGTCGTCGAGATCGCCGATGCGTCCCTCGCTCCCCGGCACGACCGGCACGCCGGCCGCGATCGCTGCGGAGCGCGCCATGGCCTTGTCCCCCATCTTCGCGATCGTGTCTGCATCCGGTCCGACGAAGGCGATGCCCGCTTCCTCCACGGCAGACACGAAGCGCGGATTCTCGGACAGAAAACCATAGCCGGGATGAACTGCGTCGGCCCCGGATTCCTTGATCGCGCGAATGACTGCGTCGATGTTGAGGTAGGATTTCGCGGCGGGCGCAGGCCCGATCACGACGACCTCGTCCGCCATTCGGCAGGCCAGCATGTCCGTGTCCGCTTCGCTCGCCGCCTGAACGGTCCTGATCCCTTGCGCCTGCGCGGCGCGGATGATGCGGACCGCGATTTCACCGCGATTGGCGACGAACAGTTTTCTGATCGCCATGTCAGATCTCAATCTCCGCCAGAGCCTGCTCGGCATCGACGGCATCGCCGTCCTCGACAAGGAAGCGCAGGAGCTTTCCCGCCTGGTCGGCCTCGGCCGGAAAGAACGACTTCATCGCCTCCACGAGGCCGACGGTATCGCCCGCGGCGACCCTGTCGCCTTCGGCCTTGAAGGGGTCCTGTTCGGGCGACGGGCGACGGTAGAAGATGCCGGGAAGCGGCGAAAGAACTTGATATAGTGCCATGGAATGACCTCTGCCGGCTCAGATGGAACTCAGATTTTCTCGGCTGCAGTGCGCAGTGATGTCTGCCGCCAGTTGCTGCGCCGCTTCGACGGATATTTGCTTGAAGAAGAAGGCATCCCCCGGCCGCGCCTGCCCCAGTTTCCAGAACGCGGCAGAGGGCACGGTGTAGGGATTGATGAAGCCGCCCATCGACGGCCCGTCATTGACGAGGATGATTGGGGTCTGGCCGGCCAGATTGATGGCTCCCATCGGATAGCCGTGATCGATGATGTTGGAGGGCAGCGAGCCGTGTTCGCGTGGCTTGTCGTACGCCTTTCTCGCAAATGTCCACTCGGGTCCCTCGAGCCGGAAACCGGTCCGGTCGGACTTCGCCGACAGACGCCAGGGTGAGGTGAGGAACCGCTCCTTGCCCGCTTCGTCTATCCAGTCGTCATTGGGACCGGCGCAGACCTCGACATCCCACCTCTTGTCGGTGCGCAAAACGGGTCGGTGCCCGTCGCCGACAACAAGGCCAGGCGTGCCA
>Ga0097681_1002882_pt1 | contig 15008 bp, 14 predicted proteins | sample ThiBiot_750_plan_FD_72845 | JGI IMG/M metagenome (GOLD analysis project Ga0097681, IMG submission 72845) | Wastewater bioreactor microbial communities from Cape Town, South Africa - Thiocy_cont_750_plan - 1398105538144 (version 2) (version 2) ... | reverse complement strand
CGGCCGCGTTCGGCCAGGATCGTGGCATGCGCCGACTTGTCCCGTGCATCGTCCACCAGGATGCCGTGCAGCGTGCCGTCCGGGTCGCGCGAGCGGACATAGACCGTCATGGAGTCGGAGACCTGGGTGAACACGCCCTCCTGCAGCAGGAAGGCGGCCATGCGGGTGCGGATCTCCCACTGGTATTCGCGGAACGCGGACAGCGTGGACGGCACGATCCAGAGGTTCAGCGCGTAGCCGGCGCCGGTGACCAGCAGTGCCAGCGCGAGCGCGGGCCGCGCCATGGCGAAGGGGGAGAGGCCGGCCGCGCGCATCACCGTCAGCTCCCGGTCGCCCGCGAGCCGCTGGTAGACGAACTGGATCACCACGAAGGTCGTGATCGGCAGGATCACCGCGATGAAGCTGGGGATCAGCAATCCGGTCAGCTTCATGAACACGCCGAAGGACAGGCCGTGGTTGACCACGAGCTCGACGAAGCGGAGCGACTGGGTGAGCCAGATCAGCGCGGTGAGCCCCGCCGTGACCGCGATCACGGCGAGCAGCAATTGCCGGAAGACGTACCGGTCCAGCCGGGTGATCAGCATGTGGCGCCGCATCCCGCAGGTTCTGCGGCAGCCCGTCGGCGGATGCAACCCGATCCTGCGCGGCGTTCCGGAACCGATGCGGTCGGGGTCCGGCTTTGCCCGAAAGTTTCTGTTCCGGCTCCGGTCATCGCGCCGCGCCACTCGCGCATCGCGCCCGCGGCGGCGTTCGGGACTTTCTCAAAGGAGGGCAGGGGGCGCTGCCAGGGGGCGCTGCCAGGGGGCGCTGCCAGGGGGCGCTGTCTGGGACGTTCCCCGGGGAGCTTGGAGGGCGTCTCCGGGGGATGGCTCAGCCGAGGCGGGGAGCGCGGGTCCATCGTGCCGCGAGCGGCAGCAGGCCGGGCAGCAGGCTCGTGACGGCAACCGCCCAGGCCTGGGCCGGCCCGAGGCACAAGCGATGCAGCCCGCCCGCGCGGCGGAGCGGCCCGGCGACGGCGCCGGCCAGTCGCCGATGGTATGCGGCTCCATCCTCACCGGCGAGCCATGCCTCCGCCGCCAGCCGGCCGCTTCCCAGTGCCAGGGCGATGCCTTCGCCAGTGAGCGAGGGGATCACGCAGCCCTGGTCGCCCAGGCGGAACACGCCTGCCGCGCCCGTCGGGGCCGGGCGATGCAGGTGCCCGTAAGGCACGCCGGCGATGGCGAGCGGACGTGCGGTCTCGGGGCACGTACCGTGCAGCCGTTGCGCGAGATGGGGATCGGCCGCGGCAAGCGCGCCGAGCAGGGCGTCGGCGGAGAGGACGCCCCCGGTTCCCGTTGGTTCCGTTGCCGCCCACCCTTCCGCCCTCCCGCGGCTCGGTTCGTCATGGTCCGGCCCCGGCCCGCCCGTCTCCGGTGCGTCCATCCCGAGACGCGCAGCGCCGCGCCGCCGCACGACGCACAGCACGGCGCGGTCGCCCTCCACGAGTTGCAGCCCGGCGTAGCCGCCGGGGAGCAGCACCAGCTCCACCGCACCGGCCAGGGCGGCACGCTGGGCGGGGCTCAGCCGGAGATACAGCTTGAGTCCGATGGCTCCTTTCGCGCGATCCGGCCGCAAGGCGCCGGCGACGTCGTGCTTGCCGGTCGCGAGGAAGAGCGTCGGCGGGGCCAGGGTCTCTCCCGCCAGCCGCACCATCGGGGTCCCTGCCTCGGTCGCGACCCCGCGCACGCGGACGCCGCGGCGGATCACCGCGCCCGCCCGCTCCGCTGCCCCGAGCAGGGCGGAGTCGAGCTGGCGGCGGGAGAGGCCGCAGGCGGGGAAGGGCAGGGGCGCCTCGGCACGGCGCGACCCGCAGAACAGCCGGACGCGGTCGATCGGGTGCCCGCCCAGGGCCGCCGGATCGACGCCCAGCCCGTGCAGCCTGGCGAGGCTGCCTCCGGAGAGGAAGTCGCCACACACCTTGTCCTCCGGCCCCACGCTGCGCTCGAGAAGGGTCGGGCGCAGACCCGCCGCGGCAAGCCGCAGTGCCGCCGCGCTGCCGGCCGGGCCGCCGCCCACGATCAGCGGGGCGTGCATCGGCGGGCCACCGAGAGGCGGAACGGGAGGTGCCGGCGGATCGTCGCGGCCTGCGGCGGCAGGCCGGCGGCGGCGAGCAGCGCGGGCCATTCGCTGGGGCGGAAGCCGCGGGCGATGGAGACCTGCCCGTCATGGCGGACGAACCGGTGCCAGCCGGCAAGCCGCGCGAGCAGCGGAAAGCCGCGATGCGCGACGTGGTGCCGGTGGAGGTCGCCGATGAACCAGCCGCGCCGCGCGGTCGCCTCCATCCAGGCGATGAAGCGGATCAGCGCCGCCTCGTCCAGGTGATGGGCGAACTGCGCGCTCACGATGAAATCGGGGCGCGGATCGGGCGTCCAGGCGAATACGTCCGCCTGCACGAACCGGATGGCCGGGTCCGGGGTGGCGGTTCGGGCCGCGTTGATCGCCCAGGGGTGGCGGTCGATGCCGGTGAGCTGCGCCACCTGGCCCCGCCGCGCGGCCCATCGCGCCACCGCCCGCAACGCATCGCCATGGCCGCAGGCGACGTCGAGCAGGGAGAAGGGCGCGCCGTCGGCCGTCTCCGCCGCGAGCCAGGCCAGCATCGGCCGGTGGGTCAGGGTCAGGCGGTTCACCCGCGCCAGGTCGGCGAGGCAGCGCGCGTAGTCCGCCTCGTCGCGGCAGTCGGTGTCCATCCGCTCCTCCGCGGTGCTGCGGCGGCGGAGGCTCACGGACGGCGGAACCCGAACGTCTCCACCGTCAGGCCGGGGCCGAACGCCATGGCGATGCCGGGGCCGCGTGCGTCGCGTGCGCGCATGATGCGGTCCAGCACGAACATCAGGGTGGCGGAGGACATGTTGCCGTAGTCGCGCAGCACGGCGCGGGAGGCGTCCAGGGCGTCCGTGGCGAGACCCAGCCCCTGCTGCACCGCGTCCAGGATCGAGCGTCCGCCCGCGTGCACGGCCCAGAGCGCCGGGGCGGGATCGGGCAAGAGGGCCGGTCCGTTGACCGGAAGCCACCGCCGGATCCGATTCGGCACCTGGCCGGAGAGGTGCATGACGAAGCCGCTGTCGCGGATGTTCCAGGTGATCAGGTCGGCCGAGTTGGGGATCACCGCGGCCTTGAAGCGATCCAATGCGAGCCCGTCCGGCGTCGCGGAAACGAGCGCCGCGGCCGCGCCGTCGCCGAACAGAAGGAAGCCCAGCATGGCCGGCAGATCGTCGAAGCGTTCCTGCAGGTGAAGGCTCGAGAGCTCGACGGTCACGACCAGCACGCGGGCGGCCGGGTCGGAGCGGACCATGTGGCGGGCCAGCTTGAGCGCGTTGACCGCCGCGAAGCAGCCCATGAACCCGACCAGGGTCCGTTCCACGCTCTCGGACAGGCCCAACGCGCGCATGAGGGCGAAATCCAGGCCCGGTGCCGCGAATCCGGTGCAGCTCGCGACGATCAGGTGGGTGACGGCGCCGCGGTCGTCCCCGAGCTGGAGGTTCTCCGCCGCTTGCAACGCGAGGGCGAGTGCCGCGGGCTGGAAGCGGTCCATGCGCGCGGCGGTCGAGGGAAAGGCGCCGCGGACGTAGAACGCGTCGGCGTCGAGCACCCGGTCGCGGGGTTCCGGTCCCGGCGCGATGACGGCCCAGCGATGGGTGATCTCGGCCTGCGCCGCCATGCGCTCGAACAGCGCCGCGCGGTGCGGATCGCCCAGCGCGTCGCGCGCGTAGGCGACGAAATCGCGATGGATGTCATGGGCGGGAACGGCGGTGCCGATCCGGTTCAGCCAGGCCTGGGTCACGGGCATTCCTCGGAGTGGCTCAGCCAATACGGACGGAGCCGCCCCTCGGTTCATTCCGGGCGAACGGATGGGGTGGCGGGGCTGAGCGGCGGACGGGGCACCAGCCGGGGGACGAGCGCCGTACCGGGGCGCGCACCCCTCCTCGTCGTGGCCGGGCTGGTCCCGGCCATCTCCCGCGGCATCCTGCCTCCGGGATCGCCGGCACGGTGGCCCGCCATGACGCGACACGGATGGGCTGAACGCCTACCGGGGCCGATCGGGCCGGGACGATGACGGCGTGGACAAACGCGGCGACACACGCCGACGCGGTCGCCGCGTCAGGGCAGGACCTTGCCGGGGTTCATGATCCCCAACGGATCCAGCGCCGCCTTGATCCGCTGCATCAGCGCGAGCTCCGCCCCGCCGCGCCAGTCCGGCATCATGTAGGGCTTCAGCTTGCCGATCCCATGTTCGGCCGAGAAGCTGCCGTCGTATTTCCGCACGACCTCGTTCACCGCATCCATGATGGCGTGGTCCTGGGCGAGGAACCACGCGGCCTCCGCCCCCTCCGGCTGCTCCAGATTGAAGTGGATGTTGCCGTCGCCCATGTGGCCGAACGGCACGACCCGCACGCCGGGGATCAGCGCCTCGCAGGCCGCGGTCGCCTCGGCGATGAAGGCGGGCACCTTGGAGACGGGCACCGAGACGTCGTTCTTCACGCTCGCCCCCTCGCGCTTCTGCGCCTCCGAATGCTCCTCCCGCAGCTTCCAGATCGCGGCGCGCTGCGCCTCGGACTCCGCGATCGCGGCATCAAGCACGATCCCGGCCTCGAGCGCACCTTCCAGCACCGTCTCGAGCCCCACGCGCAGGCCGGCATCGGGGCGGGGCGTCGCCAGCTCGACCAGCACGTAGCCGGGCGCCGGGGCCGAGAGCGGCAGGGTCGCGCCGGGGATGTGCTTCAGCACGAATCCCATGCCGGGGCCGGACATGTATTCGAACGCGCTGATCGCCGCCGGATCGTGCGCCTGGAACCGGGTGAACAGCGCGAGCGCCTCCTCCGGCGAGGGCACCGCGCACAGCGCCACCGCAACCTCCCGCGGTTGCGGCACCAGCTTCAGCACGGCGGCCGTGATGATCCCCAGCGTTCCCTCGGCGCCGACGAAGAGCTGGCGCAGGCAATAGCCGGTGTTGTCCTTGCGCAGCCGCCGCAGCCCGTTCCAGATCTGCCCGTCCGGCAGCACGACCTCCAGCCCCAGCACCAGGTCGCGCGCATTGCCGTAGCGCACGGTGTTGTTGCCCCCGGCGTTCACCGCCAGCACGCCGCCGATCTGCGCCGATCCCTCCGACGAGATCGACAGCGGCAGCAGACACCCCGCATCCGCGGCGGCGAGCTGGGCGGCCCTCAGCGTCACCCCGGCCTCGATCGTCAGCGTCATGTCCACCGGGTCGAGCGCGCGGATCCGGTTCAGCCGCGCGGTGGAGAGCACGAGTTCGGACCCGTCCTCCGCCGGCACCGCCCCGCCCACCATCGAGGTGTTGCCCCCCTGCGGCACCAGCCGCGTGCCTGTCTCCGCACAGAGCCTCACGACCGCGGCGCATTCCTCGGCCGTGCCAGGGCGCACCACCGCCGGGGTCCGGCCGCGATACAGGCGGCGCCAATCCTCGGAGAAGGGCGCGGTGTCCGCCGGGTCCGTCAGCAGGCCGCTCGCACCGACGATGGCGCGGAGCGCGTCGAGGAGACGGTCGGTCGCAGGCAGGGCCGTATCGGGCATGAGGAGGTCCTTTCGCGGCTCAGGCTACAGGCGACGCCTCGCCGGTGCCAGCCGCGCGCCCCGCCCTCGACAGCCCCTCGCGGTCGCTTAGCCTGGGACGGCCCGCCCCAGCTTCGAACCAGGAGGAAACACGGCATGGCCGACCTGCGCCCCGCGCCCGCACGCGCCTGGGATCCGCTGCACCCGATCCGCTACCCCGATCCCGACATCCTCATCCTCGATCCCCGCTTCCGCCCCATCGCGCTCGGTCACGCCGCCGTGGAACGGATCGCCACGGGGTTCCGCTTCACCGAGGGACCGGTGTGGTTCGGCGACGGGCGCTACCTGCTGTTCAGCGACATCCCCAACGACCGGATCCTGCGCTGGGACGAGACCGACGGCGGCATCAGCGTGTTCCGCGAGCCCTCACACTATGCGAACGGCAACACGCGGGATCGCCAGGGACGGCTGCTGACCTGCGAGCACGACACCCAGCGCCTGACCCGCACCGAGTACGACGGCTCGATCACGGTGCTGGCGGAGCGTTTCGACGGCAAGCCGCTCACGGCGCCGAACGACGTGGTGGTGAAATCCGACGGCAGCATCTGGTTCAGCGACAACGGCGCCGGCACGCGCGGCAACTATCTCGGGCACACCGCGCCGCAGGAATTGCCATTCCGGGTCTATCGCCTCGATCCGAGCGACGGACGGATGACGGTGGTGGTGGACGACATGGAACGCCCGAACGGGCTGGCGTTCTCGCCAGACGAGACGCGGCTCTACGTGGCGGATACCGGCCACGCCACGCCGCGCACGACCCGGGTCTACGACGTGGTCGCGGATGGGACGAAGCTCGCCAACGGCCGGACCTTCTTCGACGGCACCGGCTGGGCGGACGGCATCCGCTGCGATGCCGAGGGGAATCTCTGGGCCGCGCTGTCGGGCGGCGAGGGCCATGACGGCGTCGGCATCTTCGCGCCCGACGGCACGCTGATCGGCCGGATCCTGCTGCCCGAACGCTGCGCCAATCTGTGCTTCGGCGGGCGCAAGCGGAATCGGCTGTTCATGACCGCGAGCCAGTCGGTCTACGCGCTCTACGTCGAGGTGCAGGGCGCGGCCGGCGGCTGAGCCGGTTCACCCGCGCCACGGATTCGGCGGCCGCTCGGGACGCGGGTGCACGCGCGTGGACGGTCAGGGCGGCGGGAGTCGGTAGACCCGCGCCGCCGTGCCGCTGAATAAGGCGGCCTTCTCGGCCGACGCCCCGTGCGCGAGCCGCTTGAAGGCGTTCCAGCACGCCGTGTAGTCGCAGGACTGCTTGTCGACCGGGAAGTTGCTCTCGAACATGCAGCGCGCCGGGCCGAACGCCTCGATGCAGGTCTCGATGAACGGGCGCCACGCCGCGGCCAGCTCCTCCGAACTCGGGGGCGCCGCGCGGAGGTGGAAGTCGAAGCCGAAGATCAGCATCCCGAGGCCGCCCAGTTTCACCACGACGTTGGGGCAGCCCGCGAGCGTGCGGATGGAATCGCGCCAGCGCGCGAATTCCTCGGTCCGGCGGCTGGCGTACGGGCCGACGCCAAGGAACCCGCCGACGTGATTGAGCACGAAGGTGGTGTCGGGGAAGCTGCGGGCGAGGTCCGTGATCTCGGGCAGTTGCGGATGGTAGCACCAGGCCTCGAAGCTGAGCCCGAGCGGGGCGAGGCGGGCGAAGCCGGCGCGCCAGGTGGCGTCGCGGGAGATGCCCTCCGGCACGAAGCGGGAGACGTGCTGCCCGACCTCGCTCGCATCATAGGGGAGGGACCAGCGGATGCCGCGCATGCGGCCGCCGGTCAACGCGATCGCCTGCTCGAGGATCTCCTGCACCGGCGCACCGATCGCAAGGTCGGCATGCCCCACGATCGCCGCGGCGGCGCGGGTCGGGCCGTAGCCGCCCGAGGCGCTCATCGCCGCGATGCCGTTGACGAATTCGACCTCGCCCAGCGGCCGCTCGGTGGCGGGACCGTCGGCGCGATACTCCGCGCGGCACTCGATGAACACGCTGGCGCGGACGTCGTGCCCGCCGCGGATATCCGCGAGCAGCTCCGGCAGCAGGTACGGGCCGCGATCGTCGTCCCACAGATGGTGGTGCGGGTCGATGATCGGCAGCTCAGGCTCGAGCGCCGTCTCCCGCCGGCGGCGTGCGATCCAGCGGTCGAGCGCCACGCTGTGGCGGTGGCTGTTGCCGCGGAACGGTGTTGCCTGGGTCATGGCGCGCGCCTCAGGCCGTGAAGGTGACGGTGGCCTCACCGAGGCCGTCGAACCGCACGGTGCAGGTGTCGTTCGGCTTCAGGAACTCGAGGCCGGTGAAGGTCCCGCAGGTGACGACCGCGCCCTCGGGAAGCCCGTCCGACTCGCGCATCAGGTTGACGAACGCGACCGCGACGTCGAGCGGATCGCCGGTGACGTGGCCGCCGGCGCGGGAGAGGATGGTCCGGCCGTTCACCGTCAGCGTCACGTGCAGTGCGCCAAGTTGGAGCGCATGCCAGTCGGCGAGGGGCGGCGCGGTGACGAGGCCCGCATTGCTCACGCAATCGGCGAGCTTGTCGAGCGCGCCGACCGGTGCATCGGGGGCGAAGCGGCTGTGCACCAGCTCGATCGCGGCCAGCGGTTCGACCGCGCCGGCGACCTCCTCGCGGGTGTAGGGGGTGGCGCGGGCCGGGAGCGGCCGGCGAAGGACGAAGGCGACCTCCCCCTCCACGCCGCATTGCGGCACGGTCTTCGCGGGAACGCTGGCGGGCGTCGCATGGACGGTGCCGGCGTAGATCAGGCCGCGTTCGGTGGGTTGGCTGCCGCGGGTCATCGTCTTGTAGGCGGCGACCGTGGCGCCCAGCAGGCGGGTGGTGGCGTCCTGGATCGCGTGCGCCTCGGCCGCCGATGCGGGGCTGGTGCCGTTGGGGAGGCCGGGAAGGGTGGTCATGTCGCGTCGAGCGGCCACCAGGGCGGCGGCCGCCTGCTCGATCGATGCGTGATCCATGCCTGATGCTCCCCCGTGTTCGCACCAGCGTGCCATTGCGCGTCGTCGCCCGCCAGGGTCGGACCAAGCCAGCCGGGTCGGAGCCAGTTGGGCCGAAGCCAAGCGGGCCGAAGCCAGCCGGGCCGAAGCCAGTCGGGTCAGAGCGCGGCGTCGGTTTCCGGGGCGGTGGGCAGGCTGCGCTGGCTGCCGGGCCGGGTGCAGGCGAGGCCGGCGGCGACGTTGGCGCGACGCAGCGCGTGCGGCAGCGCGAGGCCGCGGTCGAGGGACGCCGCCAGCACGCCGGCGAAGCAGTCCCCCGCGGCCGTCGTGTCGAGCGGGTGGATGGGGTGCGCGGGTAGCCGGAGCACACCGGCGGCCGTCGCCGTCTCCAGCCCGTCTCCGCCCAGCGTGCGCACGACGTCGATACCGAGGGCGCCTCGCAGGGCCGCCGCGTCGGCGGCGGTGCCGAGATGGGCGCCGATCCACTCGGCCTCCGGCTCGTTGACCAGCAGCAGGTCGAGGGCGCGCAGGGCCTCGGCGGGAAGCGGCGCGGCGGGTGCGAGGTTCAGGACGATCCGCGCGCCACGGGCGCGGGCGCGCGCGATGAGGGCGACATTCTCCTCGACCGGCACTTCCATCTGCAGCAGCAGCGTGGTGCCGGGCCCGAGCAGCGCGTCCTCCACCTGGTCGGCGCGGGCGTGGAGATTGGCGCCGGAGCCGACCATGATGGCGTTGCGCCCGGCGGGATCGACGCCGATGGCGGCGCAGCCGGTGCTGGCGGGCACGCGGGCGAGGCGGGTCAGGTCCACGCCCTCCTGCCGCAGCAGCGCGAGCGCGGCATCGGCGAGCGCATCCTGCCCCACTGCGCCGGCCATCACGACCCGTGCCCCGTCGCGCGCCGCCGCGAGCGCCTGGTTCGCCCCCTTGCCCCCCGGCTCCTGGTCGGTGGCGGGGCCGAGGATCGTCTCCCCCGGCGCGGGAATGCGCGGCAGGCGGAAGATCAGGTCGAGGTTGACGGAGCCGAAGACGACGATCATCGGGGCTGGGCCTGGACGGGTTGCAGCACGGCCTCTGCGATCAGGCCGCAATCCGCGGACCGCATCAACCCTGCCGGCCCAGCGACGTCATCAGCTCCGTCCATTCCCGCTTGTTCAGTCCGCTCTCCGGCTGCGTCACCGACTCGCCCCCGAGCATGCGCCGGACCACCGCCAGCATCCCGGCCGACAGCGTGACGGCGCCCAGCCGGTAATCGCGGAAGGCGGCGGCGGCGGTCGGCACCCAGGCCTCGACGGTCTGCGTCATGGCTTCGGCGTAGACGCGGATCTCGTACTGGGCATGCGCGTCCGCACGCAGGGAGAGGAAGTTGAAGAGGTTGTGGAGGTCCGTCTTCCAGTACCACTGCGTGTAGGTGTTGAGCGTCAGGTTCATCCGCGCCAGTTCGCGCGCGAGGCCCTGGCGGGACGCGTCGCGGGGAGCGCCGGCCTCGTCCTCGTTCAGCATCTCGACGTAGTGGTCGTAGGTGCGGGTCGCGTCCTCGCGCAGCAGGTCGAGCACGCGGGCGGCCTCCGCCCCGTCCAGCACCGCGCCGCGCCCCTGGCGGTTGGAGGCCGACTGGGCGGCGAGGTGTTCCGGCGCCGGGATGTAGAACTCCCGGTCGAGGATCGAGTAGCGCGCGGAATACTCGTTCACGTTGGCCGTGCGATGGCGGATCCATTGCCGCGCCACGAAGATCGGCAGCTTCACGTGATACTTGATTTCGCACATCTCGAACGGGGTCGAGTGGCGGTGGCGCATCAGGTAGCGGATCAGCCCCGCATCCTCCGACACGCGCCTGGTTCCGCGGCCGTAGGAGACGCGGGCCGCCTGCACGATGGCGGAATCGTCGCCCATGTAGTCGATCACGCGGACGAAGCCGTGATCCAGCACCGGCAGGGCCGTGTAGAGCAGCGCCTCGAGCGCGGGCACGGTGGGGCGGGCGGTCGGGGCGGACTGCGCGCGCAGGGCGGCGATCTCGGCCGCTTGGGACTCGGTGAGGGCCATGGAGCGCAGACATAGCCCCGCCTGATCCCGGCCGAAAGCATAGCGTGGCCTGCCGGGAACGGCCCGCCGTTGTCGATCATGGAGGTTCCCCTTCCATCGGTCGAGCCGATTGCCTATATCTGGCGAGCCGGTTCGTCCGACTATGGCGATAAACGGTTCGTGGAATAAGCGTTGTGGACCCGGGGGCAGTGCCCGGCGCCTCCACCATAGGGGGGCGAAACAGGCTCGACACGCGTGGTAAAGACGTTCTTTTCGTCCGGCATGGTTCCGCCGTTATCGGGCCGTATGATAAGTGCCAACGACAACATGGCGCTCGCTGTCGCTGCATAAGCGATAAGCGCGGTTCGGGGGGCACCGGGCAACAGAAGCCCCCCAACTTACCTCTCGGCCGGACCCCCGCATGAGCCTCTACTGCCAGATCGCCCCGGGCCACCCGGTGCACGCCGCCTATCATGACGGCGAATACGGGTTCCCCCAGCGCGACGAGGCGGTGCTGTTCGAGCGGCTGGTGCTGGAGATCATGCAGGCCGGCCTCTCCTGGGAACTCATCCTGCGCCGCCGCGAGGGGCTGCGCCGCGCCTTCGCCGGCTTCGACGTCGACCGCGTGGCGGCGATGGACGGCGACGACACCGCGCGCCTGCTCGCCGACCCCGGCGTCATCCGCAACAGGCTCAAAATCGCCGCCACGATCGAGAACGCGCGGCGCATCGCCGCCCTGCGCGCCAGCCACGGCGGGTTCGCCGCGTGGTTGGACGCCCACCACCAGCGCGACCGAACCGCCTGGACCAAGCTGTTCAAGCAGACCTTCAAGTTCACCGGCGGCGAGATCGTGGGGGAGTTCCTGACCAGCCTCGGCTACCTGCCCGGCGCCCATGCGCCGGACTGCCCGGTCGCCGCCCGCATCGCCGCCCTGCGCCCGCCCTGGATGGCGCCCTTTCCGCCCTAGCCGCGCGGCGCTATTGGAACGGCGCGAACAGCGGATCGAGCGATGGACGAGCGCGAGCCCGAGCGGCCGGAGAGCCTGCTGCCATACGAGGAATGGACCCAGGCGGCGCTGCGCCAGGTGATGGTGCGCGCGCTGACCTACGCGGCCGACCACGGGCTGCCGGGCGGGCACCATTTCTACATCACCTTCCGCACCGACCACCCCAACAGCGTGGTGCCGAAACGGCTGCTGGCGCAGTACCCGCACGAGATCACGATCGTGCTGCAGCACCAGTTCTGGGACCTGAAGGTCGACGAGGCAGCGGGCGAGTTTTCGGTGGGGCTGTCGTTCGGCGGCGTGCCGACGGTGGTGCACGTGCCGTTCGCCGCCGTGAGCGGCTTCGGCGATCCCGAGGTGCGCTTCGGCCTGCAATTCACCGTCGAGGTGCCGGCCACGCCGGAACCTGCGGCCGAGCCCGAGGCCGCCGAGGAGGCGCCGCCCGCGACAGAGGAGCCCGCGACGGGGGAAAAGGCCGCGGCGCCGCAGGTGGTGAGTCTCGATGCTTTCCGGCGCCGCCCGCCGGGCAAGGAATAGGAAACGATCATGAACGCGCCCGTTTCGCGCCCCTCCGGCTTCGCCTACGCGCCCATGTTCCCGCTCGCGGCCGGACCCACGCCGTGGCGCAGGCTCGACCTCGCCGGCATCGGCACGATCGCGTGCGACGGGCGGCGGATCACGACGGTCGCGCCGGCGGTGCTGACCGAGATGGCGTTCCAGGCGTTCCGCGACGTCTCGCATCTGCTGCGCCCCGGTCATCTGGCGCAGCTCCGCGCGATCCTCGACGACCCCGAAGCCACCGAAAACGACCGCTTCGTCGCGTTCGAGATGCTGAAGAACGCCAACATCGCCGCCGGCGGCCAGCTTCCGATGTGCCAGGACACCGGCACCGCGCTGATCTTCGGCAAGAAGGGCCAGCATGTCTGGGTGGAAGGCAACGAGGAGGAAGCCTTCGCGCGCGGCGTGTTCCGCACCTTCACCGAGACCAACCTGCGCTATTCGCAGATGACGCCGCTGTCGATGTTCGAGGAGGTCAACACCGGCACCAACCTGCCGGTGCAGTTCGACATCGCCGCCGCCCCCGGGCTCGACCACGCCGACGAGTTCTCGCTGATGTTCGTCGCCAAGGGCGGCGGCTCGGCGAACAAGAGCTTCCTGTATCAGGAGACGCGGGCGATCCTGAATCCGGAGAAGCTGCTGTCGTTCATCGAGACCAAGATCAAGACGCTCGGCACCGCCGCCTGCCCGCCCTATCACCTCGCGATCGTCATCGGCGGCACCAGCGCCGAGCTGACGCTGAAGGCCGTGAAACTCGCCTCCACGCGCTATCTCGACTCGCTGCCGACGGTGGGCACCATGGCGGGGCATGCCATCCGCGACCCGGAGCTGGAGGCGCGGGTGCTGGAGATGACGCGCCATCTCGGCATCGGCGCGCAGTTCGGAGGCAAGTATTTCTGCCACGACGTGCGGGTGATCCGCCTGCCGCGGCACGGCGCCAGCCTGCCGGTGGGCATCGGCGTCTCCTGCAGCGCCGACCGGCAGATTCTCGGCAGGATCACGCCCGAGGGTGCGTTCCTGGAACAGCTCGAGGCCGATCCATCGAAATACTTGCCCGAGATCACCGAGACCAGCCTGGGCGGCGAGGTCGTGCGCGTGAACCTGAACCGGCCGATGAGCGAGATCCGCGCGCAGCTCTCGCGGCATCCGGTGAAGACGCGGGTGGCGCTCACCGGCACGCTGATCGTCGCGCGCGACATCGCGCATGCGAAGCTGAAGGAGCGGCTGGACGCCGGCCAGGGGCTGCCGGACTACTTCAAGAACCATCCCGTCTACTACGCCGGCCCCGCCAAGACGCCGCAGGGCATGCCCACCGGCGCCTTCGGCCCGACGACCGCGGGGCGCATGGACTCCTACGTGGCGGAATTCCAGCGCGCCGGCGGTTCGCTCGTGATGCTGGCGAAGGGCAACCGCTCACGCGCGGTGCGCGATGCGTGCAAGACGTATGGCGGGTTCTATCTCGGCAGCATCGGCGGCGTCGCGGCACGGCTGGCGCAGGACGCCATCCGCAAGGTCGAGCTGCTGGAGTATCCGGAACTCGGCATGGAGGCGGTGTGGCGCGTCGAGGTCGAGGACTTTCCCGCGTTCATCGTCATGGACGACAAGGGCAACGACTTCTTCGAAGGGCTGGAGTGAGATGCGCTTCGCCGTCGATCGCCTCGACCATGTCGTCCTGCACTGCCGCGATATCGAGCGCATGGCGTCGTGGTACCAGCGCGTGCTGGGCATGGAGCGCGAGGAGTTCGGCAACGAGCGGCGCACCGCGCTGAAGTTCGGCGGCCAGAAGCTGAACCTGCGGCCGATCGCGGCCGACCCCGACGACTGGATCACCTCGGCGACCGCGCCGGCGGGCTCGGCGGATTTCTGCTTCATCACCGCCGTCGGCAGCGAGGAGACGGCCGCGCATCTGCGTGCATGCGGCGTGGCGGTCGAGCTGGGGCCGATCCCGCGCACCGGCGCGCTCGGCCAGATGTCGTCGGTCTATTGCCGCGATCCCGAGGGCAATCTGGTCGAGATCGCGACCTATCTCGCGCGCTAGCATGGCGGACATGCAGAGCCCTGTTGCGCAGGGCGCGCTCGCGCCAATGCCGGGCGGCTGGCAGGCGGGGCGCGCGATCGGGCTGGCGGCGTTCGCCGCCTTCATGGGCTGCGTGCCGCTCGCCAACTGGATGATCGACCATGTCGGCACGGTCTGCGTGCCGAACGGGCCGTGCCTGCTGCCGGTCGCACCCGGCCTGCTGGCACCGTCCGGCGTCGTGGTGGTCGGGCTGGCGCTGGTGCTGCGCGATCTCGTGCAGCGCTGCCTCGGCATCGTCTGGGGCATCGTGGCGATCCTGGGCGGCACGCTGCTCTCCGTGCTGGTCGCCGGGCCGCATCTCGTGCTCGCCTCCGGAGCCGCGTTCCTGATCTCGGAGTCCGCCGATCTCGGCGTCTACACGCCGTTGCAGCGGCGCGGGCTGACGCGGGCGGTGATCGCCTCCTCGCTCGTGGGGCTGGTCGTCGATTCCCTCGTGTTCCTCACGATCGCGTTCGGCAGCCTCGATTTTCTCAGCGGCCAGGTCGTGGGCAAGGTGTGGGGCGTGCTGGTCAGCCTGCCGCTCATTCACCTGGTGCGGCGGTTGGTGCCCGCACCGGTGCGATGAACGTCGCGGATTTCGATTTCGCCCTGCCGCCCGACCGCATCGCCCAGCACCCGGCGCGGCCGCGCGATGCGGCGCGGCTGCTGCATGTGCAGGCCGCGGCGCTGCATGACCGAACGGTGCGCGAACTGCCCGCGCTGCTGCGGCCGGGCGACATCCTGGTGGCCAACGACACGCGCGTGATCCCGGCACAGCTCACCGCACGGCGCGGGGACGCGCGCATCGGCATCACGCTGAACCGCCCGCTTGC
>Ga0097681_1002843_pt1 | contig 15194 bp, 17 predicted proteins | sample ThiBiot_750_plan_FD_72845 | JGI IMG/M metagenome (GOLD analysis project Ga0097681, IMG submission 72845) | Wastewater bioreactor microbial communities from Cape Town, South Africa - Thiocy_cont_750_plan - 1398105538144 (version 2) (version 2) ... | reverse complement strand
CGCGCCATCCGCAACGGCGGCCAGGACACGATCAACGACGCCGGACAGCAGATCGTCCGCCGCCAGCTCAACGTCGCACCGACGCTGACCATCCGGCCGGGCTTCCCGGTCAGGATCGTCGTGACGCGCGATCTCGTCCTCGAACCCTATGGAGGCTGACATGATGAAGCTGAAACTCGGTCCCCTCGCGGACGACAAGCCCGTGAAAGTCGCGGTAGAGCTGCCGGCGTCGCTCCACCGCGACCTGACCGAATATGGCCGTCTTCTGGCCGGGGCCGCCGCTCCGATCGAACCGGCAAAACTCATCGTGCCCATGCTGGAGCGGTTCATTGCGACAGATCGCGGGTTCGCAAAGGCGCGGCGCCCCATGCAGAAGCCCGAGTGAATCCGGCAAGGTAGGCCGCGCCGCACGGCCTGAAGAGGAACCCCAACCACGGCTGACGTTCAACCTGGAGGTGGCTCGTGGTCAGGCCCGGTGGACGCCGGATAGATGACTCTTCCCTGCGCGTCCTTCTGCACGCCCAGCGTCGGCGTGGCGTGCTCGCTATGCCCCGGCGCCATCAGATGATCGACGGCGTGGCCAGTCAGTAGCAGATGGTCGGTGATGATGCGGCGATGGCATCGCCACCAGACCGCTTCGGAACACATCAGGGCCAGGCGGTGATCGCGGCCGAGGCTCACCAGATCATGAAACGCGCCGACGAACGCCTCGCCGAGCGCATAGTCAGCATAGTTGTGGAAGCTTTGCACCCGCCATAGCGCATTGAGGCTTTCGTTCACACCGGTCTGCTTTGGCCGCCTGCCGCCCAGGTCCGGCATATGTCGGTAACCGATCTGTGCCCGCGCCAGGTCTTCCGGCAGACCGTCGATATTGAAGGCAGGATTGCTACGCGACCGGGGAAAGGCGCGCACGTCGATCACCATCTCGACCCGGGCGGCGCCCAGCATGTCGAGAAATTCGCCGAGGCTGCGATTGGAATGGCCGATGGTGACGAATTGCGCGGCCATCAATCGATCTTCGTCAGCGCAGCTTCCTTGTGAGCGGCGACATGGTCCGTCTTGTCACTCTTGATCTCGTACTGCGGATCGTCCTTCGACGCCCGGTGTCGATGGCCCTTGTAGTCGAAATCCGCATGATGAACCCGGATGATCTTGCCTGTCACATGACCGGCTTCGGAGTTCCAGCTCACATGGTCGCCAATGGAATATTTGGTCATGGTCGCAGCCTCTCTTCGCAGCCGGCGGATCAGTCGCGCAGCAGTTGTTGGCTTCGGTCGCCCGGCACCGTTGCAGCAATCATCTCCATGAGTGTGTCGATGACCTCGCGTGTCGCATCCCATTTCGCGGCTTCGTCCAACGCCCGATTCTGGAAACCGAGGCACACCGCGCCATGCACCGCCGACCAGAACATGAAGGCATATCGATTGAGGTCCATTCCCGGCAAAAACCCCTGGGCCTGGCAGCCGCGAAGACCCGTGAGCAACAGCTCGAATATTCGGCGGCCAGGATCGCCTGACAGGGGATCATCACCAATCCCGAGGCTGGGCGGAGGTGCGAACATCAGCCGGTACAGGGTCGGATTGTCGAGTGCGAAGCGGGCATAGGCGTAGCTCCCTTCACGCAGGTAGCCAAAGGGGTCTGCGTGCATCCGCTCCGAGAGCGTCAGTTTCTCATTATATAGCCGGTTGAAGCCCTCTTCCCGCACCGCCCGCAACAGAGCGCCCTTGTTGCGAAAATAGCCGTAAAGCGCAGGCGGCGTGCAGCCGACCGCCTGTGCCACCGCCACCAACGGAACATCGAAATCGTCACGCGCCGCCAGCAGGCGAACCATTTCCGCGACCGCTCGCGGCGCGATGTCGAGTGTGTCTTCTTTTCTTGGACGCGCCATCAGCCCCGAAACCCACTTTTTACGCCCGATCTTCCGCTAGGCTTCGACCCTCAGCGGCCGTTGCATCAATCACAGCACACCGGAGCGCCATGTATACCATACGTTAACTTAACGTCGTTCATTTATCATTGACGCCGTGCGGTGTGCGACTCATCATGCCGCATACTGAATGTCGTTAAGTTCTTTGAGGGCGGCATGATGCAACGACACGATCATAACGACAACGCCATCTGCGCTTTCGCGAACGCGGTAGCCAACAGCCTTGAAACGGGCTGGAGACCCTGATGGCGAGCGCCGATCACGACGGCAGAAGCTTTTCTGACGGCGCCAAGATCGGCTCCCTTTCCGATCTTGCGTTCGGGGCTGAGCGACATAGCCGGATCAAACTGCACCATCTGCGTTATTTCGTGACCGCTGCCGAATATGGAAGCTTTCGACAGGCAGGTCGCGCCCTCGGCATCCAGGAATCGACGATCAGTCGCCGTATCCGTGACCTCGAGGATCAGCTCGGCGCATCGCTCTTTCATCGCCACGCCAGCGGCGTCAGCCTTACGGTTGCCGGGCAGAAATATTTGCCAGGGGCTCGGACCGCCCTCCGACATATTCATGCTAGCGCGGTCGATGTCGCAGCCGTAGGCCGAACCGAAGAAGGGCACATCAAGATCGGCGTCCTCTCATCCATCGCTTCCGGCTTCCTGTTCGATCTGCTGCGCACCTTCGGTAAGCGATACAAACGTGTTCATGTCGATCTCATCGACGGCAATCAGCCCGAACATATCGCCGCGGTGCGGCAACTCCAATTGGACGTGGCGTTTGTAACAGGCTCCTCACTGCGGGACGGTTGCGAAGTCGAGCAGCTCTGGTCTGAAGAGGTGTTCGCCGTCCTCCCGTCAGATCACCCGCTTGCAGATCAAACAGAACTTGCATGGCGCGATCTGGCGGGCGAGCGCTTTATCGTCAGCGAAGCGCCGCCCGGCCAGGAGATCCACGACTATCTGGTCGGGCGCCTCGGGGACCTCGGTCATCATCCCGATATCCATTGCCAATATGTCGGCCGGGACAATATGCTCTCCTTGGTCGCTGTCGGCCGCGGTCTCACGCTCACCAGCGAAGCCATGACCGTCGCGCAGTTTCCAGGGATCGCCTACCGGCGCATGGCCGGTGAAATACTGCCGTTCAGCGCCGTGTGGTCGGCGCGCAACGATAATCCTGCATGCCGCCGGCTGCTGAGCCTCGCCCGCTCCATCGCGCGATCGGCAAGACGGTAAGAACCGCTCACGTTGTGCGCCACCGAAACCGAAAAGAATGAGACGCCGGCGTGCGATCGCGCGGATCACCGGCCGCAACATCTGAACCAGACGTCGCGGTCGGCGGCGTTTTCGACCAACGTCCGAACCTTGGAACGTTCAAGGCCCTCCGGCACTTCTGTATCAATCTCGAGCCGGATCTTCACCCGACTGCCCGGAAGCGCCGTGAGTTGCTCGATGATCGCCTCGACAATCTGATGAATGTCCCGCGCAGGCCGCTCCGGTGAGACTATCACGGCGCTGGTGAAGCGCGTCGGCTTCCTCTCTGTCGGCGGTGTCGCCGACCCACCACCCGCATCGAGCCCGCTGGGCGTCGGTGTGCCGCCATCAGGGCTTCCAGGTGCGCGCCCAAGGGCCAGGTTGCACCGGTGCGGGACAGTGCGCTTCGACCCCATTCGGTTTGATGGTGCTGTCGCTGTCGATGACCAGGGACGTGTTACTCGCACGTTCGATCGCAAGCCCCAGGTAGATGCCCGTCTTCTCACCCCACCGCTCGGCATAGGCGAAAGGACCGAGCAGCATGCCGCTGATCGTCGCCTGCACGCCTTCACCAGTACGTCCTACTCTTTCAGGTGCGGCAGGTAGATGTAGCGATTGAGATATTCCCGCAGATTCTTGAGCGACAACCGTGGCTTGAGCTGCACGCCGGTGCTAGTGAGCGTCACCATGATCATGGGAAGGGTCGAATATCAATCCAACCGTTTTGGACTGAAGTGTGCTTTCGGCACCACGCGATAAAAATAGTGCATTCAGACGCTCGCGCTCGGCAAGCTGCGTTCCAGCTTTCGGGCCGAGGACCATCAGAGCCGTAGCCCAAGCATCGGCTTCTGCGCAGGTTCGCGCGATGACGGTGACGGAGGCCGGCGGTTCAGGCAGGGGCGCTCCGCGGCGCGGGTTCATCGTGTGCGACAATCGTCGGCCTCCGGCCATGAGCCAATGCCGGTAGTCGCCGGAGGTTGCGACTGCTGCGTCCTGTAAGGCAAGGATCGAATGCGGAGCGCGGCGGTCGGGATCGGGCGCCTCGACAGCGATCACCCACGGCTCACCGGCGGGATGCAGGCCGAACGCGCGCATCTCGCCATCAATCCCGACCAGACCTGAAGCGATGCCGAAGCCGTGCAGCACCTCGGCCAGCCTGTCCACGCCGTACCCCTTGGCGATACCATTGAGGTCGAGGTCCACAGGCGCCAATCTTCGCGCCCTTCCACCGTCGACATCCAGCTCCACGATCTCATGGGCGGGCGGATGCGGCATTTCGAGCGCCTTTCGAATTCGGGCCTCGTCGACCGCTTCCGGACCGAATCCCCATGCACGCACAGCCGCACCGACGCCGACATCAAACGCACCGCCCGAGGCGCGGCCGATATCGAAGGCGAGCCGCAGCACTTCCACCAGGCAGGGCGGAACGCTTATCCACGCACCGGGACGGCCAGCATTCAAGCGCATGAGATCGCTGTTCGGATTCCAGGTCGACATTTGCGTGTCGACTTCATTCACGGCGGCTTGCAACGCCTGCCGGACCGCTTCCGAGTCAAGTCCATCCGGCGCATAGAACGACGCCGACCAGCGTGTACCCATCGTCGGTCCGTTCATTGAGAGCCGGTTCTGTTCAGTAGATGTCTTCAACATAGCGTCCCTGCGCCTTCAGCAAGCTCGGCGTCAGCCCCATCGGGGCAAGAATGTCGCCGAGCGCTGTGGAAACACCAGTCGCCATATCCCGGCCGCCGCAGACCATGATCCGAGCGCCTTCGCGCACGAGACGCACGATCTCTGTCGCCTCATGGCGCAGACCATCCTGGACGTAACGAGGGTTTCGCCCGCGCGAGCAGGCCGGCACGACTAGCCGGAGGCGCCCTTCTGCCTGCCAGTTCGCAAAATCCTCGCGATAGAGAAAATCGCTGTCGGGATGGCGCATGCCGAAAAATAGATAAACCGGCCGGCATCGCGTATTGGCGCGCACGAAGCCCGCAAGAGGACCGATCCCCGTTCCGGCTCCGATCAGGATCAGCGGCCTGCGCGTGGTTCCGGCATGGAAGCCGGGATTGCGCCGAACGAAGCCCCTGATCCGATCGCCGGGCCTCAGTTCGTAGAGTTGACCCGAGCACAAGCCGGCCGGATGCTTCTTCACGACGATCTCGACGAAGCCGTCGCGGCGGCCCGAAGCCAGCGAATAGAACCTGGGAACGGCCGAACCTTCGGGCAGGATGCCAAGCAGATCGCCGGCGGCAAAATTGCCGGGCGCGCGGGCGACAAGCCGCCGCCAGAGCGCAGCCTGTGGCAAGGCAAATCGCAGGATGACCGTGGGAGCTTGCACCTTGGCGCCATAGTCGCGGCGCGAGACGAGCGTCAGATCGATGGAGGCGGGTTGTACCGGCTGATGGACGAGATCGAGGTCGAGACCTGTCGCCGCGCCCAATGAGCGGCCCCAACGGGCGAAATCCTGTGGTGACTGCCGGTCCACCGTGTCGAAGGGGATGAGCGTCTCCCAGCCTTTACGCTCCGCGGTTTCGGTAACGGCTCGCGCATAGGCGCAATAGCCGGGAAAGCTGCGGTCGCCGAAGCCAAGCACAGCCATGGGGATCGCCGGAGCGGCGGCAAGAGCGTTCATGCGTTCGAGGAACCCTTTAGCAGAGGCAGGCGTGTCACCATCGCCATAGGTGGCAGCAAGGATAAGGATACGCCTGGCCCGCCCGTAGCGCGCGGGATCGAAGGCGGACATCGGGGCAGCGTGGACAGTCTGGCCTGCCCTGGAGAGCACCGCATGAAGCGTTGCCGCAAATCCCCAAGTGGTGCCGCTCTCGCTGCCGACCAGCAGGATCGTCTCGGCACGGCTGGCAGGAACATTGCCGCGAATGCAAGAGCGCCCGCGCCACCCGGCAAGCCACAGGATGAAGCCCGTCGCAGCCATGACCGGAACGCCGAGCGCCATCAGTCCGAGAACCAGCCCCAATGTGGCCGCTCCTTGTCCGGTGTGCAGCATGTAGATCGTTTCTGAGACTCGCTGCCATCCGGTAAGACCGGTCCAGGCCAGGAGCTTGCCATCGCCCTGATCGATGTAGCCGGTTCCTTGGTCGGTTTTCAGCGTAAAGACATCGCTCGCATCATCTGGCGTGGGAAACGACAAGCTGCGCAGTTCGGCGATGGGTATGGCCCGAAGGGCGGCCATGTCTGCGACAGTCATGCCCGTTCGACCGCTCGCATCCGTCTGCGCAATCGGGGATGCAGCTTCATCCGGCAAAAGATCGAAGGTCGAGGCCGTCATCCACAGGGCTGTGGCTGAGGACAGCAACAATCCAGCGACCGCCAGCCGTGCGATCTCGACATGCAGCCTTCCGGAAAGCGGGCCGCGCATCGGCGAGAACCAAAGCTGCCAGCCTCCGGCCCGGCGCGCGACAAGCACCACTCCGGAAATCGCCAGCACCATCATTGCGGCCGCGCCTGCGGCTGTCACTATGCGGCCGCCATCTCCAAGAAACAGCGACCGATGCAGGTTCGTCAGCCAACGTTCGACCGGTTTCGGATCGGCAGATGCGATGCTTTGCCCTGTCACCGGATCGATCATCGCCGCCTGTGCGGCGCCGTTCTCGAACCAATAGGCAATGATCCGGCCCGACGGCGCTCGCCGTATCTGTTCCAGTTCGGGATGGGCGGCCTGGATGCGCCCCGCCACATCGGCGACGGACACCGCCGCCGTGGCCTGCGGCGAAGACAGGCGCTCGACGGCCGGGAAAATCGAAAGCGCCGCACCGCTAAGGCTGAGCACCAGAAGCAGGAGCCCGGCGATGAGCCCCGGCCAGCGGTGAATGAGACGAGACATACCGTTCACCGCCTAGCGGGAATAGGCGAGCGAGGCGACATAGAGCCGGCCACGCGCGGGCGTCCCTGCGCCGTCACTCGTCAGCGGGATCGCTACGTCGTTCGGGCTGTCGCGCATGTCTTCCACGGCGGCATCGACATGCAGCGTATAGCCCGCGTCGAATAGCGCATCGGCCAAGTCGAGCGAGATTTCCAGCGTGCGCCCAGCACCAACGCTGGCGCCGGTGATGCCATCAATCCCGGAGGGATTACCGCCCGTCGCACGATACCAAGCCGACAGGTGCCCGTAATATTTCGACTTGCCCCCGGCGACCCAGACCGTACCTGCGTACTTCCCCTGTGGATCGATGACATAGAAGGCGAGATAGGCCCCGTCTCCGCCATACCGGTTCAATGTGGTCGTCACCGTGATGGGACGGGCCATCGCGAGGCCAGGAAGGGTCAGCGCCGTCGTCAGCGCCAGTGCCGCAAAAATGGATTTCATGCCGATCTGCCTTTTCCAGAGAAGCGGATCGCGGATAACCAATTGGTTCGAGATCCGACGCCCCACTCTGGCAAGGCCACCTGAGCATCACCTGACAGCAAAAATATTTTTGCTTCAGTGTTTCGTCAGGAAGCGATGAAATACCAAACGCCTAGAAAGAACAAAACCGCAGATCGGTGGTCAGGTCAGCGGTCGTGTTCCTAGCGAACGCCATGCTCGGTGTTTGTCGCGGACGCGAAATCTGAAGTTGCGCTGGTATTGGTCTAGTCGTGGGCAAGCGGAATAAGGCCAAGTGCCGTTTCCTCAAGTGCCGGAGTTCCATCCGAGAAGGCGTCCGTAATCCTGATCAAGCCAAAGGGGACGGTCCTGGCTTGCCAGTGGAATTCGCATTGGCTTAGCCGGATTGTTTGCCTGGCGGAGAACGGCCGGAATGCCTGATGGGCTCCGAACCGCATCGAGCCCGTTTGCGTCAGCCGAACCGTTTCGTCCACAAACTCTTCTCGAGCGCCCAGGCGCTTGGCAATATCCCCGACACCGTAGGCAATGGCGGCGGGGACCCTGGCAGCTTGTTTATCGCAGGCTTCAATCGGAAACACTCAACGCAGGGACATGCGCCGCAGCGTGCCATCGCGCAGGACGAACTGGTGCCAGATGGCCATCAGGGCGTGCAGTCCGGCGAGGATGAGGATGATGGTTCCGGCATTCTCATGCAATTCGGCGATCAGGCCGGGTCGCCCCTGAACGGGCTCGGTGAGCGCAGGAAGCTGCAAGCCGAAGAACGATACTGAGACACCCATGCGTGAAGCCGTGTACCAGCCAGTGATCGGCAGCGCGATCAAGAACAGGTAGAGCACCGCGTGCCCGGCCTTCGCGGCAGCCGCGAGCCAACCTTGCGTATCGGCTTCGGGCGTGCGGCCGGCCACCCGCAGAACTAGCCGGGGCAACATCAGGGCGAGCACCGCAAGCCCGAGCGAAAAGTGCAGCAGGGGCGGGTTCTCGGCGACCTTGCGACCGCCCTCGGCCGTGAACCAGGCGCCGAGCACCAGAAGGGCGGTTAGCCAGTGGATAACGATCATGCTCGCCGAATAGCGATGCGACTTGTCGGGCATATTGAGGTCTCCTTGAGATGCGCCGGAGCGAAAGTGCGGCGGCTTATTTCACGACAGCCTTTGGCCGCGTATTCGTCCCGAGCAGGCCGTTCGCAGATGCCCCGTCGGCAGCTTCCCGCCCGATGTTCTGCGTCCGTTGGCGTTCGGCTCCGTGATGGTCGTCATCCCGATCCTTGTAGCGGAGCTTAACGATTTCGAGCGTCGCAGGGTCGATCTTGGCTTTGAAGGGGCGACCTCCTTCATCGGTTCCGCGGATTTCGTAGCAGCCGTCGTCGATCTTGATCCGGGTGACGGTCCAGCCCCGCCCAGCCGCCATCGTCTGCACCGCCTCGCGCGGCTGCCACTGCTCCATCGGAACATGGCAATCGTCGTCCGCCCTTGCGGTCCCTAACCCGGCGAACGTCAGAACGAGGATTGCCGCCGCCATCTGCTTCATCATCTGATTGTTCCCGATCAACGCGATATAGTCACAACCATGGCAGGTTATCCTGACGAATCGCTGAAGCAGCGACTGATACCCCTTCAGCAAACCGACAGGTTCAAACCGTAGAAAAGCAGCAGAAGGGGGAACCGATCCCAGGATGAGAGTCTTGCTCGTTGAAGACGATGCGATCCTCGGCAAGGCCGTTCGCGATCACATCGCCGCCAGCCATTCCGTCGATTGGGTGAACCGGCTCGACGCCGCGCGCGAGCATCTCGATAGCGCGGCCTACGACCTCATCCTGCTGGACCTGATGCTTCCCGACGGGCTGGGTGTCGGCTTCCTGCGAAAACTGCGTGCCGCAGGAAGTGTGACGCCGGTCATCATCCTGACGGCGCTGGACCAGATTTCCGACCGCATCGAGGGCCTCGACGCCGGCGCGGACGACTACATGATCAAGCCCTTCGATCTTTCGGAGCTGTCGTCGCGTTTGAACGCGGTCGCGCGGCGCTACAGCGGCAATCCCAATCCCCTCATCGAGATCGGCGACCTGTGCGTCGATCTTGCCGCCAAAACCGTGAAGCGCGGCGGACGCTCCGTCGAACTGACCGGACGGGAATGGGCGCTGTTCGAGACCTTCCTGCAACGGCCGGGCGTCGCGCTGACCAAGGCCCAGCTCGAGGACCGGCTCTATGCGTTCGGTGCCGAAGTGGAGAGCAACACGATCGAGGTCCATGTCAGTCGGCTGCGCAAAAAGCTGGGGCATGCTGTCATCGATACGGTTCGCGGCATCGGTTATCGTCTCGGAAGCGCGCGATGAAACGCCCGAAAAGCCTGCAATGGCGGCTTTCGCTATGGCTCGGCCTCGGCATGACGGTGCTTTGGGCAGTCGCCGCCGTGGTTACGGTTTACAGGCTGCACAACGAGATGAACGAAGTCTTCGACAGCGCGCTGGAGGAGACTGCGCAACGGATTCTGCCGCTTGCGGCGCTCGAAATCCTCGGGCGCGATACCGACGATTCGGAGCAGCGCGTGGCGACGCTGCGTCAGCATGACGAATACTTCACCTATGTCGTACGTGACGAAGCGGGCAAGGTTCTACTCAGCTCGCACAATGCGGATCTGGCGGTTTTTCCGCCATTCTCGGGAATGGGCTTCACCGATACGCAAACCCATCGGCTCTATTCCGACGCCGCGCTGCAAGGCAGCCTGACGATCACCGTCGCCGAACCGCTTTCGCATCGGCGAATGGCGGCAGAACACGCCTCACTGGATCTCGCCCTGCCACTCGGCATTATCGTTCCCCTCAGCCTCCTCGGTGTCTGGCTCATCGTTCGGCTGTCGATGACTCCCGTCCGAGCTTTCCAATCACAGATCGAGGCGCGCGGCGGCGGCGATCTTGCTCCGGTCAAAGCCGACAACCTGCCTTCCGAGGTGGAACCAGTCGCTCATTCGGTGAACCGGCTTCTTGAACGCCTGAAACGGACATTGCAGGCGGAGCGCACGCTGGCGGCGAAATCCGCCCATGAACTACGAACGCCGGTCGCGGCTGCACTGGCACAAGCGCAAAGGATGATCATCGAGGCTACCGATGACACGACCCGCGAACACGCGCGCGACATGGAAACTGCCCTGCGGCGTCTTTCCCGGCTGACCGAAAAGCTGATGCAGCTTGCAAGGGCCGAGGGCGGCCGCCTGCTGGCGGAGAAGCCTGTCGACATCGCAGTCATCCTGCGCATGGTCGTCAGCGAGTTCGGCGAACACACCCCTGGCGCCGGTCGGGTCGAGCTGATGCTTCCCGACAATCCGGTATCCGCCAATATCGATCCGGACGCCTTCGCCGTTCTGGCGCGCAACCTCATTGAAAACGCCCTGAAGCATGGCGACCCGAAGGAGCCTATCAGCGTCGCGCTATCGGCTGAGGGCACCCTGCAAGTCACGAATGCCGGTCCGGCCGTGCCGGCGGAGACGCTTGCCCGACTGTCCGAGCCTTTCGAGCGGGGCCAGTCAGATGCGGACGGCGCGGGTCTCGGCTTGGCCATCGCCAAAACGATCGCCGCTGGCACGGGCGGCAGGCTTGATCTGATCTCGCCGATAGAGGGGCGGCGGGACGGTTTCGCGGCCGTATTTTTCTCCGGCAAGCAATAGCGCAACCAGCAGCCTGCTCCCGTTAGCCCAGATACGGCGAAGGCACGCACGCCTCGGAATGAATGCCTTTGCCGACCGTCCGGACGCGTCTCGACTACGCGTGGCCCTATTTCTCCTTCCGTGGCGCACCCCCATCGTCACCGAAGCGTTTGACCTTTCCATCAACAACCTCCAGTGTCGCCGGGTCGACTTTGACCTTGAGGATGTTGCCGCTGGCATCGGTCACCCGAAGCTCGTAACAGCCGTCGTCGATCTTCATCCTGTCAATGGTCCATTCGAAGTCGCTTGCAAGCTTCGCCAGCGCTTCGAACGATTGCCTCTTTTCGGGCGATACATCGCACGCCTCGCCAGCAAGGGCGGCGCCAGCCGGCAGCATCACCAGCAATGCAAGCATCGTGAAAGACTTTTTCATGGTTCCAACTCCTCAGTTGCCCTCATCTACGCGTGCAATCATGCAACGCCTTGCTGATGGGCTCCTGAAGAACGATGATAATTCCTGTCAGCTTCCAGTCAGCGAGGCCGCGTGGCAGTCGATACCGACAATGGGCTCAGCCCACCAAGTGACCTGAAGGATGGCTTTGGGGATAATCCTCTGTCGACGGGTAATGCAACACCGGCGATGCGGCGGAAACGCGGGCACCTCGAACCTCGACAAGAACTGGGCCGGCCTTTCGGGCATCATTGTAAATCGCTGTTCGTTGCCCGATAGATACACTGGTTCCTTTCGAAGCGTCATGGGCTCCCGAATGGTACCACCAGATGAAATCGGTCTTTCGCGGGAGTGTGCCAGCAAATCATGGACGGGGACGCCCTTCTCAGCCGCCTGGCGGTTTCGCTATCGATCGGCTTGCTGATCGGTCTCGAGCGCGGCTGGCGCACCAGAAATGAGGAAGACCATCAACGCGCGGCGGGATTGCGCACCTTCGCGCTTTCGGGGCTGATCGGCGGCGTCGCCGGCGCGCTGGCGCAGCAATTCGACTCAGCCGCCATCATCGGCTTGGCTTTCCTGGGGTTCGCAGGGGCTTTCGCCGCGTTTCACTGGCTGGAGGCGCAGGCCGAGCGGAACTACAGCGCGACCTCCGTGATCGCCGGCATGTCGACCTTCCTGCTTGGCGTCCTCGCCGTCGTGGGCGATGTGGCAGCCGCCGTCGCCGGCGCCGTCGCGACGGCCGTGCTGCTGGCGCTGCGCGATCAGTTGCACCGTTGGGTCGCATCGTTGAGCTGGAGCGAAATCCGCTCGGGCTTGACGCTTCTGGCGATGACGTTTCTGCTGTTGCCGGTCCTGCCAAATCGGCCGATCGATCCGTGGAACGCGATCAATCCGTATGAAATCTGGCTGCTTACGATCCTGATCGCGGCCGTGTCCTTTGCCGGATACGTCGCCGTTCGCGTATTCGGGGACCGGCTGGGCGTGCTCACGGCGGCGGTCGCAGGGGGGCTCGCATCTTCAACGGCCACGACCGCGACACTGGCGGCCCTGGCCCGGCGCCGCAGCGAAGCCGCCGCTCTGCTTTCTGGCGGAGTGCTCCTTGCAGGGGTGGTCATGATCGCGCGCGTTGCGATCATCGCGACCGCACTCAGTCCGTCCCTGCTGCCGCACCTCCAATGGCCGCTCCTCATTGGCGGCGGCGTCCTTGTTCTCGGGGCCGGGCTTCTGCTTCTCCAAGACAGCGGCGCCACGGAACAGCCGGAACTGAAGATCACCAATCCGCTCGAACTGGCGCCGGCCATCAAGATGGGCGCGCTCATCACCGCCGTCATGTTGATCTCGCAATTGCTTCAACAATCGTTCGGAAACGCGGGCATCTTCGCGACGGCCGCGATCTCGGGGATGGCAGATGTCGATGCGATCTCGATCTCCATGGCGCGAATGTCGCTACAGACGATCGAGCCGAAGCTTGCGGCCCAGGCCATCCTGATCGCGGTCGGTGTGAATTCGCTCGCCAAGGCCGTCCTGGCCGCATGGCTCGGCGGCTACAGACTCGGGGTTCGCGTGGGAGCCGTCAGCGCGCTCGGGGTTGCCGCGGGCATGGCAGCGTCGCTGAAACTCGCTTGATTTCCCGGGCTGTCGGGCCGCAGTTTCCCATAGGATGCCCTAGACTGCTCTTTCGTCCACCACTTTTGGAACAGACGCCGAAACGTTTCGTTCCTCCGGTGTGCGGCGCGTAGGCGTTGCCTCGTCCGCGTTCCGCCGGATACGGTCCGAGAGCAGGCGCAAGCCGTTCAGGACGACCAGCACGGTCCCGCCTTCATGCCCGACCACCGCCAGCGGCAGCGGCAGATCGAAGAACAGCCCGCCTGTGACGAGCACCAGCATGGCGCCGATCGCGACGGTGAGGTTCTGCCGGATGACAGAGGCGGTGCGCCGCGCCAACCGGTGCGCATCTGCCAGTTTCTTCATGTCTTCCGACAGCAGGGCCACATCGGCCGCCTGAAGGGCGACATCCGAACCGGCCGCACCCATGGCGATGCCGACATCGGCGCGGGCAAGGGCCGCCGCATCGTTCACGCCGTCGCCCACGAAGGCGACCCTGCCGCGTTCCGCCAGCTCACCGATTTGGCGCACCTTGTCCTGCGGCAGCATTTCGGCGTGGATCTCGTCCGGGCCGAGGCCAAGTTCCTCACCGATGCGCAGGGCCACCGGGCGACGGTCGCCGGTCATCATGAAGATGCGGCGCACGCCGCCGGCGCGCAGGGCCGCAAGCGCCGGGGCGGAACTCGCCCTCGCCTCGTCCGCGACGCTGACGGCGCCCAGAATGGTCGATCCTCGCCCGAGATAGACGACGGTTTGCGCGTTCTCCTCCAGCTCGCGGAATTCGGCGCGATCAGTGGACGCATCCATTTCCCTGGCGAGATAAGAGTTTCCAGCCCAGACCGGGCCAGTCTCATCCCGCCCGACGATTCCGGCACTGGGACGGGAACTGACATCCATGACTTGCGCCGGTTCGATCCCGTGTATGACCGCCTCACGGCGGATCGCTGCGGCGATATGATGCTCGGAATGCGCTTCCAGCCCCGCCAGCAGGGACAGGAAGCGCCGATCCTCACCGTCCAGCGTAATGATCCGCGTCACCTGCGCACGGCCGTTGGTCAGCGTGCCTGTCTTGTCGAAGGCGAAGGTATCGACGGCCGCCAGCATTTCGAGCGCGCCGCCGCCCTTGAACAGAACGCCGCCCCGCGCCGCCGCCGAGAGCGCCGACAGGATCGCCGCCGGCACCGATATGACGATCGCACAGGGGCTGGCCGCGACCAGCAGCGTCGCGGCCTTGTAGAGCGCCTGCTCCCAATCGCGGCCGAGCCAGTAAAAGACGGCGAAGGCGAGAACCGCGCCGATGAGGACCGCGACGGTATAACGCTGGCCAAACCAGGCGCTGAACCGTTCGGACGGCGCTTTCGCCTCCTGGGCCTCGGTGACCAGGCGGATCATGCGCGCGATCGTACTGTCGCCGACCGTTCTCGCTATCGTCACTTCCAGGATGCCGTCGAGATTGACGGTGGCTTCGAACACCTGCTGGCCCGGCTCCTTGGAGACGGGCATGGATTCGCCGGTGATGTTGGCCTCGTCGATGCCACCGCGCCCTTGCAGGATGACGCCGTCGGCAGGCACCCGGGCGCCCGGCCGCAGGATCACCACGTCGCCGACGGCAAGCTCCGCGGCGGGAACCTCCGTGACCGCACCGTCGGCGGCGTTCTTGCGGAACGCCGTCTCGGGGCGCAGCGCCATCAGGGCTTCGACCGCGCGGCGCGCGCGCCCGAGCGCCTGGTGTTCGAGCGTCGTCGACACGCTGAACAGCGTCAGCAGCACGGCACCTTCGAACGGCGCGCCGACGATCGCTGCGGCGATCGCGGCGACCACCATCAGGAGGTCGATGTCGAGGATATGCTGCCGCCACAGCGCTGACAGGGCCGTCCACGCGGCGGGAAGCCCGCCGGCGGCATAGACGAGCGCCAGTCCCGGCCACCGCAGGACACCAAGTGCCTCGGCTGGCGGCCAGGTCCCGACCGTCGCCAGGATCATGCC
>Ga0097681_1002834_pt1 | contig 15248 bp, 14 predicted proteins | sample ThiBiot_750_plan_FD_72845 | JGI IMG/M metagenome (GOLD analysis project Ga0097681, IMG submission 72845) | Wastewater bioreactor microbial communities from Cape Town, South Africa - Thiocy_cont_750_plan - 1398105538144 (version 2) (version 2) ... | reverse complement strand
CTCATCCTGCGCGCGCTCATCCAGATCCCCGCCGGGCGCAGGCCGAGCCCTGCCGAGCACAAGGGCCTCCAGGCGCAGGTGGCGCAATTGCGGGAGGTCGTGCTGATGGCCGAAGGCTTCCTTCCCCAGGAGGGACTTTCGACTGCGGAAGGTCCGACCTCGCAGATCGCGCTCGCGCTGTTCCAGCTTCACCTCGCCGTCGAGCGGCTCGCACGGGCGCACCGGCACGGATTTGCCCGTCGCAAGGACATGCCGCTCCTGCGCGCGGTCCTCCAGGGGGAGCGCGCCGGCATCGAGCGGCACCGCGAACGGCTGAAGGCGATCGATCTTTCGCAGGAAATGGAAGCGCGGCTGATTCTCAGGCTGGACCGGGCGCGCCAGAGGCTGGAGAACGCGGTCGGGCCGTACCCTTCGCCGGCATTTGCGGTGGTTGCCGACAATCCGGTAGGGACCGGCGCAGCGGGTGGAACGGCTGTGCCGGGCGCTTCGCCGTTCGAAAGGCTTAGGCTGCCCGTGCAGGTTACGCTCGCATGCGGGTTTGCCATGGGGGCCGGACTTTTCGTTTCTCCCGCGCGCTGGTACTGGGCCGTGATTGCGGCGTTCATCGTGTTCAACAACACCCGGTCGCGCGCGGACACCGCGCTCCGGGCCTTCAGCCGCTCGGCCGGAACGTTCGGCGGGATTCTCGCCGGCGCGGTGCTCGCCACCCTTCTTCATGGCCAGATGGCGGCGGAACTCGCGATCCTGCCCGTCACCTTCTTCTTCGCCTTCTATTTCCTCCAGACCTCCTACAGCCTGATGATCTTCTTCATCACGGTCGCGCTCGCGCTGCTTTACGGCCTCATGGGCATGTTCGCGCCGGCGCTTCTCGTGCTGCGCCTGGAAGAGACACTGATCGGAAGCGCAATCGGCACACTCGTTGCCTTCGTGGTATTCCCGATCCGCGCTTCGCCCGGTCTCGCCACCGCGCTCGATCGCTATTTCGACGCGCTTGACGGATTGGTGGAAGCGGTCGGCAGCGGACAGGATCCGGGAGGCATCCGTCAGAAGCTCCTCGGATCCTCGCACGAGATCGACCTTGCCTATGCGGACGTGGCGAGCGCGGCGCGGCCGCTGGGCGGACCCTGGGCCGCCGTTACGCGCTTCGGGCAGGTCCGCCAGAGATTGCTTGTCCTTGCCGGCTGCGCGCACTGGTCAAGGATCTGCGCGCGGACGTTTCCCGAGGACGGTGCGCCTGATCCCGCCATTGCCGCACGCCTCGCGAAACTGGCGCAGGAGATCGCCCCCAAGATCGCCGCGCTGAAGCAGGCCGGCCTCCTGCTCTTCACCGCCGACGGCCGCGCAATCGCAGACGAGCCGCCGCCCCAACCGCTTCCCGTCTCGTCCGTCGAGGATCCTGCCTTTGCACTGGAAGTCGTCTCGATGCTCCTGGACCGGGCGCTCGGGAGGCTTCGGTCCGCACTCGCCCGCTAAAGGCGTTTCGGCTCGATATCGACGGCGGACCGATGACAGCGCCAAATTTCTTTCCCGGCTGGCAAGCCGAAAATCTCGTGATAGGCTCCAGCCGGGCTACCTGATCGGAGCGGAAGGTCGAAGAGCTTCGGCGCCCCGGCAGGCTATCGCGGAAGGGCAAATGGCAGAACCGGCGATCGAGCTGATCGGCATCGACAAGCGATTCGGCGCAGTCCATGCGAACCGCGATATCCACCTGAAGATCGAAAAGGGTACGATCCACGGCATCGTGGGCGAGAACGGCGCCGGCAAGTCGACGCTGATGTCGATCCTCTACGGCTTCTACAAGGCGGATGCCGGCGAAATTCGCGTGGGTGGGAAGCTTACTGTCATAGATACACCGAACGATGCCATCGCTGCGGGCATCGGCATGGTCCACCAGCACTTCATGCTGGTCGAGAACTTCACGGTGATTGAGAACGTCATTCTCGGCGTCGAGGGATCACCGCTGCTTCGCGGCGGCATCAGACGCGCGCACGCTGAACTCAAGCGGCTGGAAAAGGAATATGCGCTGGAGGTCGATCCGCAGGCGGTGATCGAAGAGCTGCCGGTCGGGCTGCAGCAGCGCGTGGAGATCCTCAAGGCGCTCTATCGCGGCGCGGAGATCCTGATACTCGACGAGCCCACGAGCGTGCTGACGCCGGCGGAGGCCGATCATCTGTTTCGCGTGCTGAGGCAGTTGAAGGAGCAGGGCAAGACGGTCGTGCTGATCACCCACAAGCTGCGCGAAATCATGGCCGTCACCGACACGGTCTCCGTCATGCGCCAGGGGGCGATGGTGGCGACGCACCCGACCAGCGAGGTGACGGTCGAGACGCTGGCGGAGGCGATGGTCGGACGGCACGTCCTGTTGCGGGTCGACAAAGGGCCGGCCGATCCCGGCGCGGTCAAGCTGGCGGTCGAGCGGCTGACCGTCCACGACACGCGTGGAGTCAAGGCCGTCGACGGGGTTTCCTTCACCGTCCGCGCCGGCGAGATCGTCGGCATTGCGGGCGTGGCCGGCAACGGTCAATCGGAGCTGATCGAGGCAATCGCGGGCATCCGAAAGGCCAGCGATGGGAGGATCCTCGTCGGCGGCGAGCCGATTGGCGCGACCACCGATCCCGATCCGGCTCGCGTGCGGCGCATGGGGCTCGCCCATGTGCCGGAGGATCGGCAACATATGGGCCTCGTGATGGCCTTCGAGGAGAACGAAAACGCCATCCTCGGCTATCATCAGGATGCGCGCTATCTGCGCGGACCGCTTCTCGATATTCCGGCGATCCGTGACGCGGCCCGCAAGGAGATCGAGGACTATGATATCCGGCCTCGCGACTGCCGGCTGAGGACCGCCAATTTCTCCGGCGGCAACCAGCAAAAGATCGTGCTCGCACGCGAGATGGAGCGCGATCCCGACGTCCTGATCGTCGCCCAGCCGACGCGCGGCGTCGACGTCGGCGCGATCGAGTTCATCCACAAGCGCATCATCGCCATGCGCGACCGCGGCAAGGCCGTTCTGCTGGTCTCGGTCGAGCTCGACGAGATCCGATCGCTGTCGGACCGCATCCTCGTCATGTTCGCCGGACGGATCGTCGGCGAACGCGGGCCCGACGCGACCGAGGGCGAGCTCGGCTTGCTCATGGCCGGGGTCGAAGCGAAGGAGGCGGCGGAGTGAATTCAGGTTCGTCATCGCCGGCGACGGCGCTTGGTCACACCCCCCTCTGCCCTGCTCCCGGGTCAAGCCCGAGGGCACATCTCCCCCTCAAGGGGGGAGGTCATGCGTTGCGCCGACACAGCTTCATTTCAGGAGCTCGGAAGTCTTTACCGGACATCAATGACAGACAATCTCCCCCCGTGAGTGGGAGATGGGCGGCAACCCAGAGGGGGGTGCGCGACCGGAAATCGAAGTTGCATGACTTGCCCATAGATGCCGGGGTTGCCTTCCCATGAGCCAGCCCTTCGCCAAACTTCCGCTCTGGGCCGATTACGGACTGATCCCGCTGATCAATCTCGTCTTTGCCTTCCTGATTGCCGGCCTTGTCGTGCTCATCGTCGGCGAGAACCCCCTCCATGCCGCCGTCCTCATGCTGGACGGCGCATTCGGCTCCGGCGAAGGCATCGCCTATACGCTCTATTACGCCACCAATTTCATCTTCACCGGCCTGTCGGTCGCCGTCGCCTATCACTGCGGGCTCTTCAACATCGGCAGCGAGGGGCAGGCTTATATCGCAGGGCTCGGCGTCGCGGCGGTGTGCCTCGTCTTCGATCATGTGCTGCCGTGGTGGCTGACCTTTCCGCTCGCCATCCTGGCGGCGGCGGCCGTGGGGGCACTCTGGGCGCTGGTGCCGGCCTGGCTCCAGGCGGTGCGCGGAAGCCACGTCGTCATCACCACGATCATGTTCAATTACATCGCCGCCTCGATCATGGTCTATTTCCTGGTCGACGTCCTGAAGCCCGCCACCTCGATGGCGCCGCAGACGCGCGACTTCGTGGCCGGGGCGCGGATACCCGGCATGGGCTGGCTGATGCAGCTTCTCGGCTTCAAGGTGCGTTACGCACCATTCAACATCACCTTCCTGCTGGCGCTGGCGGTCGCCTTCCTCGTCTGGGTGCTGATCTGGCGCACCCGGCTCGGCTACGAAACGCGTACCATGGGGTTCAGCCCGCGTGCGGCGCGCTATGCCGGCATCAGCCATGTGCGCATGATCATCATCGCCATGACTCTCTCGGGCGCGCTTGCGGGGCTCATGGCACTCAATCCGGTAATGGGCGCCCAGCACCGGCTGCAACTCGATTTCGTCGCCGGCGCGGGCTTCGTCGGCATCGCGGTTGCGCTCATGGGCCGGTCGCATCCGCTCGGGATCGTGCTCGCCTCGGTTCTGTTCGGCATGCTCTACCAGGGGGGGGCGGAAATCGCCTTCGAGATGCCCAACATCTCGCGAGACATGATCGTCATCATCCAGGGGCTGGTCATCCTCTTTGCGGGTGCCATGGAGCACCTGTTTCGACCTGCCGTCATTACGGTATTCCGGCGGCTGGCGCCCGGCGGCAGCCCCGGACAAGCCGCGGAGGCCGCCTGATGAACGGCTTCATCACGCTGGTTCAAATCGCCGATTCGACCGTACGGCTTTCGGTCCCGCTGCTGCTCGCCTGCCTGGCGGGGCTCTATTCGGAGCGCTCAGGCGTGTTCGATATCGGGCTCGAGGGCAAGATGCTGGTGGGCGCGTTTGCCTCGGGCACCGTGGCAGCGCTCACCGGATCGGCCTTCCTCGGCCTTGGCGCGGCGATCGTCATGTCCGTGTTCTTCGCCCTTGTCCATGGATTTGCGTCAATCACCCATCGCGGCAACCAGATCGTGTCGGGCGTCGCCATCAACTTCATCGCCTCGGGCGCGACCGTCATTCTCGGCCAGGCGTGGTTCAAGGAAGGCGGGCGCACCCCCTCGCTTCCGGTATCGGCGCGGTTCGGCCCAATCGATCTTCCGGGCGCTGCGGCGCTGCGCGACATTCCTGTCGTGGGTCCACTTTATGACAGCCTGTTATCGGGTCATTCGGCGCTGGTCTATTTCGCCTTCCTGATGGTGCCCTTCACCTGGTGGGCGCTCTTCCGCACGCGCTTCGGCCTGCGCCTGAGGGCCGTGGGCGAGAACCCCGCCGCGGTCGATACGGCCGGCGTCTCGGTCAACTGGCTGCGCTACCGGGCAGTGATGTGCTGCGGCGTGCTGACGGGCGTTGCGGGCGCCTATCTCGCCATCGCGCAAGGGGCGGGCTTCGTCCGGGACATGACGGCCGGCAAGGGCTTCATCGCGCTCGCCGCCCTCATCTTCGCCAAATGGAAACCGGTCAACGCCATGTTCGCCTGCCTGCTCTTCGGATTGCTCGATGCGACCTCGATCCGTATGCAGGGCCACCCCCTGCCGTTCATCGGGACGGTGCCCGGGCAGTTCATGCAAGCGCTGCCCTATGTCCTGACCGTGATCCTGCTCGCCGGCTTCATCGGACGCGCAATCCCCCCCAAAGCCGGCGGCGTCGCATATGTCAAGGAGCGCTGACGGGCGGCGACAAGCAAAGGACGGAGGAAGAATGTCCGATGATCTCTTCGCGGCCGCGGCCGCGGCAATGAAGCACGCACACGCGCCTTATTCCAGGTTCCCGGTCGGCGCGGCGCTGCGGACCGCAGACGGCCGGATCTTTGCGGGCTGCAATATCGAAGTGGTCTCCTATCCCGAGGGCTGGTGCGCAGAGACGACGGCGCTGTCGCACTACGTCATGGGTGGCGGCGGCGAGATCACCGACATCGCCGTGGTGGCGGAACGGATGGACCGGATCACGCCCTGCGGCGGCTGCCGGCAGCGGCTCGCCGAGTTCGCCGGCCCCGATGCGCGGCTGCATCTTTGCGACGCATCGGGAATCGTCGAGACGGTCATGCTCGGCGAGATCTTTCCCCGCGGCTTCGCGACGGAGGTCTTGAAATGAGCCGCGAGGCGACGTCGGTGCTTCGCGAAGCACTGGGCAGCCTGAAGCCGCGCGTGGCGCTCGTGCTTGGCTCGGGGCTGGGCGGGCTCATCGATCAAGTCGTCGATGCGACGGTGATTTCCTACGGGGCGCTCCCCGGCTTTCCCCTGAGCGGGGTCAGCGGCCATGCGGGCAAGCTCGTCGCCGGAACCTTTGCCGGCAAGCCGGTCGTCATGCTCTCCGGCCGCGCGCATTATTATGAGCATGGCGACGCGGCGGCGATGCGGTCTGCGCTCGAGGCGCTTGCCGGCATCGGCATCGAGACGCTGGTCCTGACCAACGCCGCAGGTTCGCTCCGGCCCGACATGCCGCCCGGCTCCGTGATGCTGATCGAGGACCATATCAATCTTTCCGGTGCCAGCCCGCTCATCGGCGAGCCGACGGACAAGCGCTTCGTCGGCATGAGCGAGGCCTATAGCGCCGTACTGAGAGGCCGGTTCGAGAAGGCTGCGAGCGAAGCAGGCGTGACGCTCCACAAAGGCGTCTACATGTGGTTCGCGGGCCCGTCCTTCGAGACACCGGCGGAAATCCGCATGGCACGCATCCTCGGGGCGGACGCGGTCGGCATGTCGACCGTTCCGGAGGTTATCCTCGGCCGCTTCCTCGGCCTCGAGATCGCGGCCTGCTCCGTCATCACCAACCTTGCTGCCGGGATGGCTGCCGGCGAGCTTTCGCATCAGGAAACCAAGGACATGGCGCCGGTAGGAGGCGAGAAGCTCGCGCGCATCCTCCGCCGCGCCATCCCGGAGATCGCATAGGGACATCAATGCTGCCGCAGGAGATCATCCGCAAGAAGCGGAACGGCCACACGCTGCTCCCGGACGAAATCGCCTTTCTCGTTCAGGGGCTGACCTCCGGAGCCGTCAGCGAGGGTCAGGTGGCGGCCTTCGCCATGGCGGTATTCTTCAAAGGCATGAGCCCAGCCGAAACAGTCGCCCTGACGCTGGCGATGCGCGATTCGGGCAGCATCCTCGACTGGTCCGATCTCGATGGCCCGACCGTCGACAAGCATTCGACCGGCGGGGTGGGCGACAATGTCTCCCTGATGCTCGCACCGATCGTCGCGGCCTGCGGCGCCTATGTTCCGATGATATCGGGACGCGGCCTTGGCCACACTGGCGGCACGCTCGACAAGATGGATGCGATACCCGGCTACAAGAGCCAGCCGGACAATGCTCTCTTTCGCAAGACCGTTCGGGACGCCGGCTGCGCCATCATCGGCCAGACCGGCAATCTCGCCCCGGCCGACAAGCGATTCTATGCGATCCGCGACGTGACGGCGACGGTCGAATCGATCCCGCTGATCACCGCCTCTATCCTTTCGAAGAAGCTCGCGGCCGGTCTCGGCGCCCTCGTCCTCGACGTGAAGACCGGCACCGGCGCCTTCATGGCGCGGCGCCGCGACGCGGTGGCCCTCGCCGAAAGCCTCGTGACGGTGGCGAATGGCGCGGGCCTGCCGACAACGGCGCTCCTGACCGACATGAACGAGCCATTGGCGCTCGCCGCCGGCAATGCCGTCGAGGTGACGAACGCCGTGCGGTTCCTGACGGGCGAGAAGCGCGACGAGCGCCTCGAAGACGTGACGCTGTCGCTCGCGGCGGAGATGCTGGTCTCGGCGAAGCTGGCGGGAACAGTGAAAGAGGCGCGCCAGTCCGCGCGCGACGCCCTGGACAGCGGCCGTGCTGCCGAACGGTTCGGACGCATGGTGGCCACGCTCGGCGGTCCCGCCGATTTCCTCGAAAGGGCGGGTGCCTATCTTCCGGTCGCGCCGCTCAGGAAACCGGTGCCCGCGCCGCAGGCGGGTTTCGTTAACGGCATCGAGACGCGCGCGCTCGGCCTTGCGGTGGTGGCACTCGGCGGTGGCCGCACCCGGCCTGAAGACGCGATCGACCATTCTGTCGGACTGACGGAGCTCCAGCCCGTCGGCGCAGCGATGGAGAAGGGCGATCCGCTGGCGATCGTCCACGCGCGCGACGAAGCCTCGGCAGGAGCGGCGCTTGCGGCAGTCACGGCCGCCTATACGCTGGGACCGATACGGCCGCGCCGCGCCTCGCCGGTTTTGCGTCGGATCGGGACGTAGCTGCTCAAACCACGATCGTCTGCAGCCGCTCCGCGATGAGCCGCGCAAGCCGTGCGGCGACCTCTTCCTTGCCCATTTCGGGCCATTCCTCGGCGCCTTCGGGGGTGACGATGGTAACCGTATTGCGCGCGCCGCCCATCACTCCCCTGCCTGGCGAGACATCATTGGCGACGATGATGTCGGCGCCCTTCCTCGCAAGCTTGGCCTTCGCGTTCGCCACCACGTCGCGGGTCTCTGCTGCGAAACCGACCACCAGACGAGGACGCTCCGCAAGATGGCCGACCATTGCGAGGATGTCGGGGTTTTCCACCATTTTAAGCGACGGCGGGGGCTTGCCGCCCTCCTTCTTGATCTTGCCGGTCGATTCGGATGCGACGCGCCAGTCGGCAACGGCGGCGACCATCACGGCCCCGTCGGCGGGAAGCGCCTCTTCCACGGCTTCGGCCATCTGACGGGCGGTTTCCACATGCGTGACCCTCACGCCGGCCGGATCGGGAATGGCGACGGGACCCGAGACCAGCCGCACATCAGCACCAAGGGCGGCGAGCGCGGCTGCGATGGCATGGCCCTGGCGGCCCGAGGAGCGGTTGGCGATAAAGCGGACGGGATCGATCGGCTCATGCGTCGGACCGGAGGTGACGATGATCTTCTGGCCGGCAAGGGAGAATTCGGGCGGAACGAGTATCGCCTCGGCGGCCGCCACGATCTCGAGCGGCTCGGCCATACGGCCTTCGCCTGCCTCGCCGCTCTCCGCCATCTCGCCGCTCGCGGGGCCGACGAAGCGGATGCCGTCGGCATCAAGTGTCGCGCGGTTTCGCCGCGTCGCCGGATGGGCCCACATGCGCGGGTTCATGGCGGGCGCGACCAGCACCGGCTTGTCGGTCGCAAGCAGTACGGCGGTGGCGAGATCGTCGGCATGGCCATGCGCCATTTTCGCCATCAGGTCGGCTGTCGCCGGCGCGACCACGATCAGGTCGGCCTCGCGCGACAGGCGGATATGGCCGATATCGTGCTCCTCGGCCTTGTCGAAGAGATCGGTGAAGACGCGGTCGCCGGAGATCGCGCCCGCCGCAAGCGGCGTCACGAATTCGCAAGCCGCCTTCGTCATCACGACACGGACGCTCGCGCCATGCTCCTTGAGCCGGCGTATGAGGTCGAGGCTCTTATAGGCCGCGATCCCGCCCCCGATGACGAGAAGGATGCGCCTGTCCTGAAGCGTCATGGCGAAACCTGCGCGGTTGGAGCTATTCCGCTTTTGTCCGAATCGCGGTCCCGCTCTGTCTCTCTGTCCACTCGCAATTCCGGACGGAAAACCGGTTCCCACTTTTCCTGGAATTGCTCTAGCCCGGCTTAAGCGCCGGCTCGACATCGGTATGAATGAAATCGTCGCCCTTGAAAAGCAGCGGCAGGCCGCGCGTCCTTGCCAGGGCGTAGGCGAAGCAGTCGCCGAAATTGAGCTTGGCGCGGTGGCCGGAGCCGCGCCCGTAGCGACGAAACGCCTCCGCTCCGGCACGCGCGTCGGCCTCGGAAAGCGCCACGACTTCGATCTGTGCGGCGCTCATCAGCGACTGCAGCCTCGAATGCTCATCATCCTTGTGCATGGTGACGATCGCGGCTTCGAGCAATGTGCCGGCGCTCATCAATCTGCGGTCGGCATGTCCGAGCGTTTCGGCGATTCTGGGTGCTTCGCGTTCGGCACGAAGAATGGCGATCAGGGCCGAGGTGTCGACGACGATCATTGCCGGTCGAGATAATCATAGAGCGCGTCGGACTCTGCCTTGTGGTCGACCGGCGCGTTCGGCGCCCGTCCCAAGGCAAGCAATTCCTCGACCGAGGTCTTCAGATGCCATCCCTGAGGGCCTGCTTCGGGCATCCGAGCTTCGGAACCGAGGAGGGGTCGCGCCAGCCGGTCGCGCGCCTCCTGTTCCATGGAAACGCCACGTCTGGCCGCGCTGATACGCAGGTCGCGTATCACGTCATCGTCCAGCTTCCTGACCGTCACACTGCCCATGGCGAACCTCGGCTATATCCGGTGCCAATATAGTGTCCGGTGCCCATGATAGCAACGCCATCAATGCAATCACGCAACGTGCCAGATGAGCACGATAGCGGCGATCGCCACCACCCAGAGCGCGAGAGTGCCCAGCCTTTGCTCGAACCGCCGCGTGCGCGCCATGAGTTTGATCGTCTCGGAATCGAGGCGCAGGCCCTTGTCTATGAACCGGTCGAGTTCCTCGGAGATCGCCTGAACCTTTCCTGCGACGTCCGGCGCCTGACGGGCGAGATGCAGGAGCGCGGTGGCGGTGTCCCGCGCGTCCGTGACGATCGCGAGGGGCCCGAGGTTCTTGGCGATCCAGTCGCCGACCACCGGCTCGGAGGTCTTCCACATGTTGAAATGCGAGTCGAGCGAGCGCGCCACGCCTTCGACGACCACCATCGTCTTCTGCAGGAGCAGCAGTTCCGGCCGCGTTGCCATGTCGAACAGTTCCGTCACCTCAAAGAGCAGGGTGAGGAGCTTCGCCATCGAAATGGTCTCGGCCGGTTGGCCGTGGATCGGTTCGCCGATGGCGCGGATGGCCTGGGCAAAACTTCCGACGCTGTGCTTGTGCGGCACATAGCCGGCCTCGAAATGGACTTCGGCGACGCGGCGATAGTCGCGCGTGATGAAGCCGTAGAGGATCTCGGCGAGATAGCGCCGCTCCTTCTTGCCGAGCCGTCCGACGATGCCGAGATCCACCGCCACGATATCGCCGGCCGCGTCCACGAAGAGGTTGCCCGGATGCATGTCGGCGTGAAAGAAGCCGTCGCGCAACGTATGGCGCAAGAAGGACTGGATGAGTACCTGAGCCAGATGCGGCAGGTCGTGGCCGGCCGCACGCAGACCCTCGATGTTCGACATCTTGATGCCGTCGATCCACTCGATGGTCAGGACGTCCCGCCCGGTTCGCTCCCAATCCACCTCCGGCACGCGGAAGCCCGGATCCTCCCTCGTATTCTCGTAGAGCTCCGATATGGCGGCCGCCTCGAGCCTCAGATCCATCTCGATCTTGGTGGACTGGGCGAGCGTCTGCGTAACCTGAACCGGCCGCAGCCGCCGGGACGAGGGAACATAGCGCTCCTGCATCCGCGCGACGGCGAAGAAGCTTTCGAGGTCATTGGCGAAGCGCTGGCGCACGCCCGGGCGGATCACCTTGACGGCCACCCTTGTGATGCGGCCGTTCTTCTCGATCGTGGCCGGATGAACCTGTGCGATCGAAGCGGCGGCAATCGGTTCCTCGAAAGTCAGGTAAAGGTCGTCGAGAGGCCGCCCGAGCGAGCCCTCGATCGCGGCCTGCGCCTCCTCCATCGGAAAGAAGTCGAGCCGGTCCTGCAGCCGCGCCAGGTCGAGAGCCACATCCTGCCCGACCACGTCCGGCCGGGTCGCAAGGAACTGGCCGAGCTTGATGTAGGAGGGCCCAAGCTGCTGCACGGCCCGCGACATGCGCTCGGCACGCTCGCGTCCCAGGGATCGGCGGCGCGCAAGGAGCGCCGCCATCCGGTGAGCGAAGGCGGGGAGGCCTTGCAGCCCTTCGGCGGGAAGCGCGGAGATGACGCCTTCGCGCGTCAGGATCCAGCCGGCGCGCGCCAGCCTGAGATAGGCGCTGACGATGCTCATCGCAGGTCGGCGCTTCTCATAGTTTCCAGCCGGAGTGAAGCGCGGCGATCCCGCCGGAATAGTTGCGCCACGTGACTCTCTCGAAACCCGCGTCGCGCAACATTGCCGCAAAATCCGACTGCCGCGGGAATTTGCGTATCGATTCGACCAGATAGCGATACGGCTCGGCATCGCCCGTCACGATACGGCCGACGCGAGGAATGGCTTCGAAAGACCAGCGTTCGTAAATCTTGTCGAGGAACGGAGCCTCAACTTCGGAGAATTCCAGGCAGAGGAAGCGCCCGCCGGGCTTCAGCACGCGGAAGGCCTCGCGCAGCGCAACCTGGATATGCGGCACGTTGCGGATGCCGAAGGCGATCGTATAGGCATCGAAGCTCCCCGCCTCAAAGGGGATCGATTCGGCATTGCCCTCCACGAAATCGACCAGCCCGCCCAGACCCCGGCGCTCGGCGCGCCTTCGTCCGACCTCGAGCATCGAGCCGTTGATGTCGAGCACGGTGGCGTGCGCGTTGCGTCGGGAGGCCTCCACGATACGCAAGGCGATGTCGCCCGTGCCCCCGGCCACGTCGAGAACCGACCAGCCGGTGCGACGGGGCGGCGAAAGCCATGCAACCATCGCGTCCTTCCAGAGCCGGTGCATGCCGCCCGACATCAGGTCGTTCATGAGATCGTAGCGACGGGCAACCCGGTGGAAGACATCGTTGACGAGACCCTGCTTCTCGCCCTCGCCGACCTCACGATAACCATAGGAGGTCTCCATGCCGCCCCGGGCCGTCGTGCGTTCCTCAGCCATATCCATCTCCAGCCGCTGCCACGCCGGCGCGGACGATATCCCATCATCTTCGGCAATGCCATGCGGGCAGGCCAGATACAGCGCGAGTGTCCGAGAAGAATGCGCAATGCAGGCCGGCGGGCGCGAGGACGCAAGGCGCACATGCGGGCCCGGTCGACAACAGCTCGACGCGGCGCACGGACCTTTGCATTTCCGCGCGAGCTTCATACATATCGCAAGCAACAGGAGTCCCGTTGCGGCCATCATGTTCCGTCCGCGGATCGAATTGTCCAGGCATCGGCTGGGCACATCGCTGACGAAACGGCGCAGCCGGGATCTGCCACAGGAGTCCTTATTCCATGCCTGAAGAAAATCCATTCGGCCCCATGCACGCCACGACGATCGTCACGGTGCGCAAGGGCGGCAAGGTCGTCATCGCCGGCGACGGGCAGGTCAGCCTCGGCCAGACGGTGATGAAGGGCAACGCCCGCAAGGTGCGCCGCCTCGGCAAGGGCAATGTCATAGCAGGCTTCGCAGGCGCAACCGCCGACGCCTTCACCCTGCTCGAACGCCTGGAAAGCAAGCTCGAGCGCTACCCCGACCAGTTGGCGCGCGCTGCCGTCGAGCTCGCCAAGGACTGGCGAACGGACCGGTACCTTCGCCGGCTGGAGGCGATGATGCTGGTGGCCGACAAGTCCGTGACCCTGGCGCTGACGGGGACCGGGGACGTGCTGGAACCGGAAGACGGCGTCATGGCGATCGGCTCGGGCGGCAATTACGCGCTTGCCGCCGCGCGCGCCCTTTACGACACGGACAAGGACGCCGAGGAAATCGCCCGGCGCGCCATGAAGATCGCCGCGCAGATCTGCATCTATACCAATGAGAACGTAGTCGTCGAAACGCTCGAGGCCAGCGCCTGAGCCGCGCCCGGGCCCTTTCTCAAGCCAGATTTCAAGATGAGACAAAGATGACGAATTTTTCCCCCCGCGAGACCGTGTCGGAACTCGACCGCTACATCATCGGCCAGAACGAGGCCAAGCGCGCCGTCGCCATCGCGCTCCGCAACCGCTGGCGCAGGCAGCAGCTCGAAGGCCATATGCGCGAAGAGGTGATGCCGAAGAACATCCTGATGATCGGGCCTACCGGCGTCGGCAAGACGGAAATCTCCCGGCGCCTGGCAAAGCTCGCCGGCGCGCCCTTCATCAAGGTAGAGGCGACGAAATTCACCGAGGTCGGCTATGTCGGCCGCGACGTGGAGCAGATCATCCGCGATCTGGTCGAGGCGGCGATCGGCCTCGTGCGCGAAAAGAAGCGGGAGGAGGTCAAGGCCAAGGCGCATATGAACGCCGAGGAACGGGTGCTGGACGCCCTGGTCGGCAAGACGGCGAGCCCCGCCACGCGCGACTCCTTCCGCAAGAAGCTCCGCGACGGCGAACTCGACGAGAAGGAGATCGAGATCGAGGTCGCCGATACGGGCGGCGGCATGCCGAATTTCGAGATTCCGGGCATGCCGGGCGCCAATATCGGCGTTCTGAACCTGTCCGACATCATGGGCAAGGCGCTCGGCGGCGGGCGGACCAAGACGCGGCGGACCACGGTCAAGGATTCCTACGAATTCCTGATCAACGACGAATCCGACAAGCTCCTCGACCAGGAGCAGGTCGTGCAGGAGGCGATGAGTTCGGCCGAGAATGACGGCATCGTCTTCATCGACGAAATCGACAAGATCGCCTCCCGCGAGGGCGGCATCGGCGCGGGCGTGTCGCGGGAGGGCGTCCAGCGGGACCTGTTGCCGCTGGTCGAGGGAACGACGGTGGCGACCAAATACGGGCCGGTGAAGACCGACCATATCCTCTTCATCGCCTCGGGCGCGTTCCACGTCGCCAAGCCGTCCGATCTCCTGCCGGAGCTGCAGGGCCGGCTGCCGATCCGTGTCGAGCTCAATGCGCTGACCCGCGAGGATTTCCGCCGCATCCTGACGGAGACCGAGGCGAGCCTCATCAAGCAGTATGTGGCGCTGATGGCGACGGAGGAGGTCACGCTCGACTTCACCGACGATGCCATCGACGTGCTGGCGGATGTGGCGGTGGAGCTCAACGATTCTGTCGAAAACATCGGCGCGAGGCGGCTTCAGACGGTGATGGAGCGTGTGCTCGACGAAATCTCGTTCGAGGCTCCTGACAAGGCGTGAACCGCCTTCACGATCGACGCGGACTATGTGCGCCGCCGGGTTTCGGACGTGGCGAAGAACACGGATCTGTCCCGTTTCATCCTGTAGCTGGCGCGCGGCGGGGCGCGGCTCGGCCGCGCTCCGCAGTATGGGCCTCACAGACCGTCGATCATGTCCCGCAGCAGTCCGCGCACATGGTTTGCGACATCCGCAAGCTGCGGATTGTCGATGGCGCTCATCGAGGCGACGGGATCGACGGCGGCAACTTCGGTGCGCCCTGCCCCTGCATCGCTTATCACGACGTTGCAGGGCAGCATCGCGCCGATCTTGTCCTCGCTCTGCAGCGCCTTGTAGGCAAAGCCTGGATTACAGGCCCCAAGGATGACATAGGGACGGAAATCGACGTCGAGCTTCTTCTTCAGCGTCGCCTTCACGTCGATCGTGGTCAGCACGCCGAAGCCCTTCTCGGCAAGCGCCTTCGTGACATGTTCGATCGCCTTATCGAACGGCAGGTCGATCGTCCTGGTGAAGTAGTAGCTCATGGCAGTTTCCTTTCGATGCATCGT
>Ga0097681_1002825_pt1 | contig 15296 bp, 10 predicted proteins | sample ThiBiot_750_plan_FD_72845 | JGI IMG/M metagenome (GOLD analysis project Ga0097681, IMG submission 72845) | Wastewater bioreactor microbial communities from Cape Town, South Africa - Thiocy_cont_750_plan - 1398105538144 (version 2) (version 2) ... | reverse complement strand
CAGCGTCGGCAGGTAGCGCTCGCTCTCAGCCATCGCCAAACCGCAGGTCGGCAGCGCCACGCAGGCCATGGCGTTCAGACGCAGCCCGCTGCCTGCATTCAGCCTGTCCAGCCCGTATTCCTTCAGCAGTGCCTCTATCGCCGGCCGGTCGTCGGGTTCGATATCGGCAATGATCAGGTTCTGGTTCGGCGTGACACGGAACATGCCCTTATGCACGCGGGCGATGGCGCGCAGCCCGTCGAAGAGTTTTACCTCAGGAAAATTGCTGACACGGCCGTTCTCGATCAACAGCGTGAAATGCTCGCGCCCGTCCTCGCCCTTCTGCCAACCGATCGCATCGCCGTTCGAAGTGAAGCGATAGGGTTTCGCCGGCTGCAACGGAAAGCCCAACCGGCTTTCGATCTCCGCCTTGATGACGTCCACGCCCTTGTCGTCGATCGTGTATTTGAAGCGCGCATGGGAGCGGTCGACACGGTCGCCATAATCGCGCTGGACTTCCATCGTCGCGTCGCAGGTCTCGATCACCTTGTCCTTGGGAATGAAGCCGATGACGGTGGCGAGTCGTGGATAGGTCTTCGGCGCATTGTCCGTGCGGCCCATGCCCCCGCCGATGGCGATATTGAAGCCCTTGAGCTTCTTCCCTTCGACGATGGCGATGAAACCGAGATCCTGCGCATAGACGTCGATGTCGTTGATCGGCGGGATGACGAAACCGATCTTGAACTTCCGCGGCATGTAGGTCTTGCCGTAGAGCGGTTCCTCCGGTCCCTTCGCCGCGACCCGCTCCTCGCCGTACCAGATCTCGCGATAGGCGCCGGTCTTGGGGATGGCATGATCACTCGCCTTCTTGGCCAGTGCGTAGATCTCGGCGTGAAGCGCGGAGAGTTGCGGGTTGATCGAGGCCATCACGCCACGCGAATCGTCGCCGCAGGCAGCCTTCGTGTCGAGGAGCACGTCATGCAACCCTTGCATGACCGCGCGCAGATTCTTCTTGTGGACGCGATGAAGCTGGAAGGTCTGGCGTGTCGTCAGCCGCAGCGTCTCGCCGGCATAGGCGCGGCCGAGTTCGTCCAGCTTGAGCCACTGGCTCGGCGACAGCACGCCACCCGGGAGCCGCACCCGCGCCATGAAGCGATAGGCCGGCTCCAGCTTCTGCCGCCGGCGCTCGTCGCGTATGTCGCGGTCATCCTGCTGATAGACCCCGTGGAACTTCATCAGCTTGATGTCGGTGCCGGGCACGGCGGCGGTCAGTTCCGCCTCCAGTCCGGCCGCGATGGTGCCGCGCAACTGGTCGCTGTTGGCCTTCAGCGTCTCGTCGGGGTTTAGCTTCTCGAGCGGCTGGGAGATATCGTGGCTGCGGTCCACGTTGATTACGGTCACGGCTGCTGCTTCTCAATAAACGTCGATCTGGTAGCGGTGGTCGGCCTGCATGGCGGACAGATATTCGCCCGCCGTATCCTCGCCGAGCCCGCCCTCTTCGCGGACAATCGTCGCAAGCGCCGCATGGACGTCCGGTGCAAGCTTCGCCCCGTCGCCGCAGACATAGACATGCGCGCCATCCTCCAGCCACGCATAGACATCGCGCGCCTCTTCCAGAAGACGGTGCTGGACATAGATCTTCTCGGCGCGGTCGCGCGAGAAGGCTACGTTCATGCGCGACAGGACATCCTCCTTGAGGAAATCCTGCCATTCGGTCTGGTAGAGGAAGTCGCTGTCGAAGTTGCGTTCGCCGAAGAACAGCCAGGCCTTGCTGCCGGCGCCTCGCGCCTCGCGCTCCTGCAAGAAGGCACGGTAGGGCGCGACGCCCGTTCCCGCACCGATCATGATGATGGGCCTATCGCCCTCCGGCAGGCGGAAGTGCGGGTTGGCCTGCACATAGACCGGCAACGTCGAATCCAGCTCGGCGCGCGTCGCGAGATGGCCCGAGGCAACGCCTGAGCGCGGCTCGCCGTTCAGATCATAGCGCACCGTGGACACGGTCAGATGCACCTCGTCAGGAGCCGCCGACGCGCTCGACGCGATCGAATAAAGCCGCGGCTGGAGCGGACGCAGCCCGGCCAGAAAGGTCTGCGCGTCGATGCCCGGCACGGGAAAGCGGCGCACGATGTCTATGACATGATTAGCGCCGAGGAAGGCGGTCCGCGCCTCGCGTGCCCCCTCTCCGCGCAGGGCCTGGAGTTCGTTCGCCTTGGTCAGTTCGGCCCAATGGTCGAGAAAGCGCGGCGTCGCGGCTGTGATCTCGAACGCCTCCGACAGCGCATCCCCAAGCGGAAGCTGCCGATCCTTGACCGAGACGTTTTCTCCCGATTTCAGATTCAGGGTCTCGAGCAGCGTCTCGACGAGCGCCGGATCGTTGCGCGGCATCAGGCCAAGCGCGTCGCCCGGCTCGAAGGAAAGCCCGGAACCTTCCAGCGACAATTCCACATGCCGCGTCTCCTTACTCGATCCCCGGCCGGTAAGCACGAGATTGTCGATGACGGGCGCCAGGAAAGGATTGCGCTTGTCGAACGCGGGCACAGCCTGTGCCGCGGGCTGCCCGATCACGATGGAACTCATGAGCGTTGGCGCCGTCGGGACGGGACCGAGTTCCTTTACGACCGCTGAAATCCATTCGGCGGACGGATCTTCATAGTCGATGTCGCAATCGACGCGGTCGCGGATGCGGTTCGCACCGAGTTCCGCCAGCCGGTCGTCCAGCCGCTTGCCGGCGCCGCAGAAGAATTCATAGGTGGAATCGCCAAGCGCCAGCACCGAATAGCGCACGCCCTCCAGCCGCGGCGCCTTTCGGCCTTCGACGAACTCGAAAAAGCCAGCTGCCGAAAGCGGCGGTTCGCCTTCACCGTGCGTGGAGGTGATGACCAGCAGATCCTGCTCGTCCTTCAGCTTGCGCGGCTTGTAATCGGCCATGTCGGCAACGATCGGCTCGACGCCCTTGGCGCGGGCAGACTCAGCAAGCACCTTCGCCAGTGCCGCGCTATTGCCTGTCTCGGAGCCATACAGGATGGTGAGCGTGCGCGTGGAGGGGGTCGGAGCGGCGGCCACGACCGGCCCGATTGGGACGCTGCCACGAAGCGCCTCGGAGGCGATGCCACGTCCGCCTTCGGCAAAGCCTGCGAAATAGCCACTCAGCCAGACCGCCTGCTCCGATCCAAGCGATGTCGCGAGTGTCTTGACCTGACGCCACTGATCTTCCGACAGGCCCGGACCACTGAATTCGAGTGCTGTCATGTGCCGAAATACGCTTTCGCGATACCTTCCACCGACCGGAAAATCCGGCCTTCTCCCAGCGGTTCTGGCAATGGTTTTGGCTGCTGTCAAACCGGCTATATGGCTGCTTTTACGCGATAATTCTTGCGTTTAGCGGCTTTGGAGGTGCGCATTCTAGACAGAGGGGAGAATGTCATTTGGAAGTTTTGCGAAGTCCGGATTCCTTGGGAAAAACTTTTTTTCGCACCGACCGGAATCCGCCCCTTCCGCAAGCCGCCGACCGCAGCCGGACTCACTTCGCCCAGAGAGCAGGACGATCGACGCCTCACGCGCCGGCACCACCATACCGGATCGCCGACGGGATCCGGGCCGACTCCGCGAGCAATGGCCGGTTGAGGAAAATCCGTATCGAGGAACTCGTGACAACGGCCAGCGAAATGAAGAAAATCATCCCGGGATCGGCCGTGCCGCTTATCAGGGAAGCGGAGATGATGCCGGCAAGCGCGCAGGCCCTAACGCTATCCACCGTGGCGGCATCCCGGACGTCGAGCGCGGTGTCGAGATATTTCGGACGTCTTGCGATATCCAATACCAGCAAAGCCAGCATGATACATCCTACGGCGCCCAGTTGCGAAATTACGGCGACAAGCCAGCTCGACGCCCGTGAGCTGCCGATGCCCACGCCGAGCCCGAGCGTGTCTGCAAATGATTTGAGGCTTATGTAATTCCAGTAACCCCGCTCCTGACCCGAGGCGGAACCTGCCTTCTCGAAGATGGCTTCGTTCACAAGGCGTATCAACGGATCGAAGAACTTGTCGCTATGGACCGCGAGGCCAAGGGCCACGAACAAGCCGACGAAGCCGAGTGCCAGCAGAAAGATCTCCTGCGAATGCAGCCGCCGCATGGAAAGCGAACGGCAAATTGAGAATGCAACAGGCATGCCGAGCAGCGTAAGGCCAACATAACCGGTCGATGAAGTCGACAGCACAAGCAAGGCCATCAGGGTGAGCGCGAGGGCAAGGGCAAAACGCGACGCGGTCCTTCTCCAGTAAGTGAACGCGAAAGCCAGAGCGGCAAGCGACATACTGGCGAATGCGGATGCTTCCGACTGGGCACCGGCGATGCGGACAAAGCCGGCCTGCGTTGTATCGGTCAGCATCGCGTAGCTCGCCGTCCGAAGAAAAGCGAGGATATCGCCAGCACCCACGAGCTTGCTCATCAGATCAAGCAGGCCAAAGCCGGTGTGCAACGCGCACCACAGAAAGAAACCGCGTCGCACCTGTTCAAGCGCATCGTTGCGCAAGAGGTTGGCCGACAGCGCCAGGAAGACCAGGCCATTGAGGACGAAATAGCCCGTCTGCGATATGTTGCCCGACACGGGGCCGAGCGGCGCCTCGTAGACGCCGCCCAGCGTACGCGAAGCCACGAACACGCTCGTCTGGCCGGAGAACAATCTCGGGAAAAGGACTGCTCCGATCACCGCATAGACCAAAAGGGCGCAAACCAGCCACACCGCGTGGCTGTAGCGGAAAATGACGCCGATATCGGCTCTTATCCCCCGCTTGAAAGGAAGCGTTATGAGCAGGAGCCCGGCAAAGAGCGTGTAGATCAGAGGCGAGGCGCCGCCGAGGGACCTGAGCGTCATAAGCGCCGTTGCGCCAAAAGCCATCGAAGCACAAAGCCCGACGAAGAGGGATCGCGCGGGCCAGCAGGCGAAGGCCAGGATCGCGGCGCAGACCAGGATGCCGGCGAGCGACGGTTGCATGATCTAGATCCCGCCCCACCCGACGACAGAGGTTGCAAGCCGGCAGATAGAGCGGTCGGGACCGTCTTTCCCGCGATTGTGACGCGTCCTATTCTCCATGTGGGGGCGGACATAGCAAGGAACGTCATCTTGGTCTGGTATTTGGCGGTGACGATTGCCGGGACGCTTATCGGCCTCCGCTTCCGCGCCGGCGCTCTCATAGCGGCTACACTGGCAACGGCCGTTCTGGCGTTCGTTCTCCAGACGCATGGCCACGGTCTCGGCTGGCCTTCGCTCCGAGCCGCCTTGCAATCTGCGGTCCTTCTTCAACTCGGCTACCTTGTGGGTCTATCCGGCACGATGCTGTGGCGCCGTCTCCATCGATGACGAGCCGCCGGTAAAGGCGGCAACGCGTTTTCCGGCTCGCGCGGCGATCATCGTCTATTGCGGCGTTTGCCCGGCCCGACGCCGGAATTGCGCGTCAGAAGATTTGCGAACTCTTGTCAGCACCACGCCAAGGACGGACGCCTTGGCCATGAAAAGTGCATGGATCAGTTCGGCCACCACGCCCTGCGATGTCTTTCCCCAACCGACGGCGACGATAACACCGTCCAGTTGCGACGCTACTGCCAGACCGTGGCTTCCGGATGCGAAGGGCGGCAGATCCACGATCACCATTTCGTAGTGCTCCAGCGCCGTGAACGTCTCGCGGGCATTCTCGGCGGTGAGCAGGTTGTACCTTTCCGCGACGCTGTTCGGCAGGATGTCGAAAGCATGATCCGGGTCGGGACTGATCCCGGCGATCCATTCCACGCCCTTGCCCCTCTTCGTCGGACAATTGTCACGCTCAATCCCGGTGGAGACGACAGGGTGCTCCGCATCGGCATCGATCAACAAGGTTCGCATGCCCGACATCGCCCACAGCGCGGCCAGATTGCCGGCAAGCATGCTCTTTCCCTCATAAGGAGAAACCGACGCTACCCCAATAAACCGGATCGGCCGGTCGAGTGCGGCAATACCGACGGCTGCCTTGATACCCTTCATCGTGCGAGCGAATGGAGAGCCCGGTGCGCGTATCAGGTCGTTGGCCTCGGCGAACCCGGCCAAACGATGCGGCGCAGCGGGAAGTTCGCCGAGGCATTCCAGCCCCAATTCCTCACGCAATTGCTTTGGCGAACGGATGGTATCGTCGAGTAGATTGCGAAGGAAGGCGAGCCCCACGCCCAGCATGATGCCGCTCACCGCCCCGAACGCCAGGATGAGCTTCTTGCGAGGATCGCTCGGTGCGAGCGGGCTCGTCGCCTGGGTTATCACCCGGGCATCCGGAGATGGGCGCTGGTTGGCCGATGTCGTGAAGGCCTGCAGGAAGCTTTCGTACATTTTCTTGTAAGAGTCTGCCGTCGCTTCCAGTTCTTCGAGCGTGACGCCCTTCCCGTTGCCTTCGCCCGCTGTCGAACCGTCGTCGGTAGAAGGCACGCGCGCGCCGATTGCATAGTCATGCCGGGAGCGGAACGTCTGCGCGGCGATGGCGGCATCGTTCATTTGTACGCGGATATGCTCGATCCGGTCCTCCAGCCATTGAAGGCCGTTTTCCGTGTCATCGACCCGCGTATCGAGCTGTTCGCGCATGTAGGCTTCAGCAGTTGCGTTGGCGATCTCAGCGGCCTGTTTGGGATCGCGCGAGCGGAAAGCGATCTCCAGAGCATAGGAGACACCGACCCGATGCACGTCGAGATTCTTCATGAAAGTATCCATCGTCCGCCTGGCGCGCACGAACTCGGCCTCCGGAGAATTGTCGATCGGCTCGGCAGCGGGGTCTTCGTGGAACCACAGCTTCCCCGCATCCTCCTTTAAGCCGAGCGCCTGCCGGATAATGTGCTCAAGGATAACGAGACGGCTGGCGATGGTGTCGGTCTCTGTAAAATCCGCATCATGGACAAGATCGAGCTTGTCTATCACCAGCTTGGCGATCTTTTCCGACTGAAGCACGACGATCTGGCTCTCGATCTGGGCTGTATCGAGCGAGAGATTGACCTCGGACGGCTGCAATTGAAGCGAGGTCGGCAACTTCGGCGTTATCAGCACTTCCGCGCTTGCGGTGTAGGTGGGCTCCGTCGTCACCACGTAAAGCTGCGCCAGAAGGAGGCCAAGCACGACGAACAGAGCGATCGGAAGCGCACTCGCCCTGACAAACGCGAGGACATCGGCAAAGCTTGTGAAGCCGCTGTCCCGTTCCCGCTGCAGACGAGACTGCGCTATGTTGGCCGGCCATGTGCGCTCTAGCATCGGATTGTACCTGTCATCGGAATGCCTGCCTGCACTTCCCTGCGTCACGGCCGGCGGGATGGCTCACACTAGCCCCATTGGCCCGGTCGTCTGAACACCGCCTATTGGCGAACCTGCCTCCTCCGGAAGAGAGAGCAAGGCGTGGTCACTGGGTGGAAGCGGCATCCGCCAATCCACTGCCCGCCTTCTTCGATTGCCCCGGGGAATTGTTCGAGCCGATCAGGGACAGATCGAAGTCACCCGCCCCGAAGATCGGCTTGATATCTACTTTCACCGTGTCGCCGGGTGCGAGCGCCGTGCCCTCTTCTGCCGTGATTTCGGTTTCCTTGCCGTCCTTGCCAGGCCGGACGATGGTGAAGATGGGCTCGGGTCTTTCTCCGGCCGCGCGCATGGCAAGCAATTTGGGCACCGCCATGCTTGAGCTTTGCAGCAGCGCCGTCGCGGTCTTCATCTTGCTCGCAAGTTCGTCCAGTTGGGACTGCGTATCCCTGAGCGAGACGACCACCTCGTTATCGTAGCGGTTCTTGAGGTCGAGGATGGAGATGTCTGTACGGCTTATCTCCTGCCGCGATCTCAAGAGGCTTGTTTCAGCGGCCAGGCGGGTGCTCTGGAACTGCGCGAGCTCCCTTTCCAATGAAATCTGGCGCGGAGCGGCGACGATCCCCTTGTCGACCAGCGAGGACACCCCGGTCAGTTCCTTCTCGATGAGGCTGATCTGCTTGTCGTGGAAGCCGAGCTGGCCCTGAAGCGATCCGAGTTCGTCGCTGAGCGTCTGCCGCAGGCTCTCCAGCGCCTTGGTCTGGTTCTCCAGACCTTCCCGGCGCGCCTTGAAGATAGCCTCCTCCTGCCGCATCACCTCGACGGCAGGGCCACTGTCCGCGCGGGAGGTCAGTTCCGGTGGAAACTGGATATGATCGGCGCCAGCATGCTCCGCTTCCAGCCGGGCCTTGCGCGCAAGGAGGCTGAGCGCATTCAGGCCGATCACGTCGACATCGCCCTTCTCGGACAACATATCGCGCACCATGCCCGTGACGCCATCCTCGCGATCGCGCAACCCGCCTGCAAGCGTCATCGCCTGCAAAACCGTCATGTTGGGCGCATAAGGAAATTGGCCGGGCTGGGCAACGGCGCCCACGACGTAGACAGGCCGGAAGCCGATGATTTCAACGGAGGTATCCGGCGCGTTGATAAGTTGCATACGGTCCTTCAGCCGTTCACCGATCTGCTCTCCCAGCTCGATCGCCGTGCGGCCCTCGGCACGGACGGCGCCGGCAAACGGAAGCGACACCATGCCGTCAGGACCGACGGTGAATTCGTCGTTCATTGCTTTCCATTCGAAGATGTCATCACGCGAGGCGCGCCACTCGTAGACCTTGAGCCTGATCTTGTCCTGAGGTCCGAGAAGATATTCCTCCGCCCCCGCTGGTGAGGAGATACCGGTCAGGAGAAGGGCCACGGCCACCACGCCGAGCCAGAACTTCGCCGAATGCGGCTTTTGCCGCAGATGCAGGTATGCGATGGGCAACGTCATTTGCGCATCCTCAATATATATTCGGGCTCTATGCGCCCAAGCAGCAGATGGGAGATGGCGAGGAGATTGCCGTAGAGCCGACCACGCCGGTCGATATATGCTTCCGGCCACAAGCTGCGGCTGAGATTGGCGGCGATGTTACGAAGCATGAGCCGCATCGCGAACCGTGGCGGAACCGTGCCCTTGCGGATGAGATAGAGTGGATTGGCCACCTGCGAGTAGCCGAAGCGCATGCCGTTGATCCTGCCCGATTTTGCGCCGAGATGGACGCCACGGATCACATCCACACGAACGACGCGCCCCTTCTTCCGCAACTGGCTGGTGAAATCGATATCTTCCTGCCAACCATAGAGCGGCAGCCGCTCGTCGAAGCGAAGGTCCCCGATCGCGGCCGCACGGATCGACATGTTGCAGCCATACGCGCCGACATGGTCTGCCACGCCCGTCGGCGGGTCTCTTTCCGGCAGATTGAGAGCAAAAAGGCCTTCTTCCCAGTCGAGGCCGGCGGTACAGGCACCGTCACGCGCGACGCGCCCCATGACGACCACCCAGTCCCGATGTCCCTCGAAAGCCCGGCATACGCCTTCCAGATAGTCGTCAGCCGGAACGAAATCGTCATCGAAGAAAGTGACGATCCCGAACCGGCCCAATACGGAGCGGAGTGCGTTATTACGCTGGGCGGCAAGCCCGGTCCGGCCGAAAATCGTCCTGACGGGAAACCGATATCGGCGCAACGTCTCGATATGGGTCTCGTCTGGAGCTGAAAGGATCACCTCATCCGGCAGGCGCGATTGCCCTTCAAGATGCGCCAGGAGCCGCGTGACCAATCCACCTCGACCAAGAGTAGGTATGATCACGACGAGCCGTGCCGAAGGCTTTCTCGTCTTCTTCCGCGTCAAAAAGAGTGCCTCCCTGCCGACGCCTTGAAATCGCACGATAAGGCCAGCCACGACACGAAGCAGCACGCGAAGAAGGCTGGAATCCGGTATCGAGAGAGGTAGCTGGCGCCATGCGCGGGCGTACAGGTCACTGATTGGTGAGGCGGTGCTACCACCGATGGTCAGCTTGCCCATGCGGAGGCAGCGGCTTCAGATTTTCGCGAAGGCCGGAAGACCACGGAAGCATCTGAAATCAGAAGGCGGAACAGCTTGTTACGAGGCTCGGAACCTATTCGTGAATCCGCCCACTCCGCTCCCGTCATCCTGCGGACGGCCATCCGGCCTTCTGCCCGAACCTTTGAGGCCGGCCCGAAGGCGCCTCCCGGCCGATCGGAGACGGCCCGGATTGGCGTGCGCCGATGGAGCATCAATGGCGATTTCACAACTCTCCGGCCAACAGGCGTGGCACGCTACGCACGTGAAACGACGCTTGCACTCGATGCTCTTCTTGCCGAAGGCCACCCCCTCGCCGAGGGTCTTGTTATCGATTTGCTGGTGCCGAGACCGATCGAGAATCCACTGCCGCTGAAGGCTCTTCCCGTTCGTCTGGTGTCCGAATACAGCCGGCCGCGCCTGCCGCAATTCTGGGTACAGGCGCAATTGCCCAGGCATGTCGAAGGCGGGCTTCTCAGCTTCTGCAATCTAGCGCCCGTCGCCCTCAAGCGACAGGTCGTATGCGTTCATGACCTCCACACGATGATCGTGCCGGAGAGCTACGGCCGGTTTTTCCGCTGGGCTCACCGGCTCATCCTGCCGACACTCGGCCGGCGCGCTGCCGCCCTTACCACAGTGTCGGAATTCTCCCGCTCGGAGATAGTCGCCCGCAACGTGGCGCCTGCGCGGAAGGTGACGGTTACCTACAATGGAAGCGATCATGCCGGCCACTGGGAAGCGGCCCGATCGAGCCTCGGCCGCTGGCCCGACTGGCCTTATGTGCTTTGCCTGGGCCAAGGCCAGCGATACAAGAACATGGAACTGCTTGTTCGCCTTGCGCCCGCCCTCGAACGGATGGGCCTGGATCTCTGGGTCGCCGGCGACATCGCGCCCGGCAAATTGTTTGCGGAGGGAAAGCCAACAAATGTCCGCCTGATCGGCCGGGTTGGCGATGACGACCTGAAGGCGGCGCTCGCCGACGCGCTTTGCTTTCTTTTCCCCTCGCGGATCGAAGGTTTCGGCCTACCGGCGGTCGAGGCAATGGTTGCCGGCTGTCCGGTTGTCGCCTCCACCTCGCCCTGCCTTCCCGAGATCTGCGGCGAAGCGGCGCTCTATGCCGATCCCGACGACGACGGCGCATGGATCGATTGCATCAAGCGTCTGAAGGACGACAAGGTTCTTCGCAGCCAACTCGTCGCAGCAGGCAAGGTACATGCGGCGGCCTATTCATGGCGGCACGTGGCTGAAACTTATCTCAAACTGATGGCCTCGATCGACGGGGTCGGTGAGTAACTGGCCTGCCACTTGGCCAATGCGTCGGGTTGAGGAGCAGGTTCTGCTATTGGGAAATACGGCACGCCATCCATCGCCGCCATCGCCTGAAGATAGCGCTCGGCCGAGATGAGCCAGGAAAAACGACCCGTTGCGGCGAGGCCGCGTGTGATCATTCGTCGCCGCAGCGCCGGCCTCGTCGCCAGTCCCATGAAAGAATTGAACCATGTGTCGGCATCATCGGGCGAAGCGTAGAGGGCGGCGTCTCCGCAAATCTCCGGCAGGCTTGCGCGGTCGGATACGATAACGGGACATCCTAGCGCCATCGCCTCGAGCGGAGGTAGTCCGAAGCCCTCGACGAGCGACGGAAACGCCAGGCACAGGCAATTCTGGAGGAGCGCCGCCAATTCATCGTCCGACAGGCGACCGAGCCACGTGACATTGGATGCGGCAGCATCGCTCCTTCCCGCGCCAAAGACACGCGCATCCGATCCGCCGACTATGGCAAGCCGCAGCCCGGCCAAAGCGAGCCGATCCGCCATGCCGGTGATGAGATCTGTGTTCTTGTGAGGAGCTCTGCTGCCGAGAAGGACGATCGTATCCTCCGCAGAGAAAGAGGCGAGAGGCAGCGTGCGCTCCGGCGTCCAGCGGCGAATGTGTTCGTGTCCGTCGGGCGCGACGAAGAGCTTATCCGCGCGGCAGACGCCAAACCGCACAAGTTCGGCGGCGGAATATTTCGATACGGTGGAAATCGCGGCCGCTCTCCTGCCGAGCGCGGGGATGAGCGTTCGGTAGAGCAAACGGAAGGAAGGCGTATAGCTTTGCGGGCAAAGCCGCGTATTCATGTCGTGGATGCAAACGATCTGCCGGCGGAGCGCGACAGGGCCCGTATTGCAGAGGCTGAGCAGCCCTCCCCTGACACCCGTGGGCAGCGTAACCTGCTCCCACATATGGCCACCAAGCCTGCCAACCGGACGAACAGCAATATTGCTCAACGGAAGCGTTGCCTCCGTGCCGGGCGGGATCAGTAATTCGATTTCAAGCTCTCGCGGGCCGTCGGCAAGCAGGGTGTCCAGCGCGCGTACAATCTCACCCGCATAGCGTTGCACACCCGTCATGGGCTGCGTAAGGAAACGGCCGTTTATAGACCAGTGTCGTTGCATGGGTGTTGTCGATCCCGATCACAGGCGATCCAGCGACAGCCATTCAGGGGCGGCCTACCGGAAGGAGTGTCGGGGCGAAGACTGGCGACGTCACCACCCTCTTTCGGATAGGCGGGCATTCGAACGGCCTAGTTGTGCGAGCACGCCCATTCAACGAACCTGACAGGGGTTGAACGGGGAATAGCGCACGCCATGAAAATCGCCATCATCCACGAATGGCTGACCACCTATGCCGGCTCCGAGAAGGTGCTCGAGGCGATGTTGGCCGAATATCCGCAGGCGGATGTTTTTACGCTCATCAATTTCCTGCCCAAGGAGCACGGGACGACCATCCTGCCGCGCGTCGTGCGGACCAGCTTCATGCAGAAGATACCGCTGGTCAGGCATTTCTACCGGCACCTGCTGTGGATGATGCCTTTCGCCGTCGAGCAGTACGATCTCTCCGAATACGATCTGATAATCTCGAACTGCCATTCCGTCGCGAAGGGGGTCATTACAGGGCCGGACCAACTTCACATCTGCTACTGCTATACACCCATGCGCTATGCCTGGGACCTGCAGAATCAGTATCTGGCGGAATCGGGCATGAAGAGCGGCCTGAAGGGCCTGCTCGCTCGCATGCTCCTCAACCGTATCCGCATCTGGGATATGCGAACGGCGCCGGGCGTCGATCATTTCATTGGCTGTTCCGGCTATATTGCCCGACGGATCCGAAAGATCTACCGGCGCGATGCGACTGTGATCTATCCGAACGTCGCCGTCGAGGATTTCGTGATCGGCAACGGTCCGCGCGAGGACTTTTACTTCACTTCCTCACGCATGGTTCCCTACAAGAAGATCCATCTGATCGTAGAGGCGTTTTCTAAGATGCCGGATCGCCGGCTCATCGTCATCGGTGCCGGACCGCAGTTCAAGCGCATCCAGGCACTTGCCGGGCCCAACGTGACACTTCTCGGCTATCAGCCATTCGATGTCCTAAGGTCACACTTGCAGCATGCCAGGGCATTCATCTTCGCCGCCGAAGAGGATTTCGGCGTCGCTCCATTGGAGGCGCAAGCCTGCGGCACACCGGTGCTGGCCTATGGCAAAGGCGGCTCGCTTGAAACAGTTGCCGAAGGGGTGACAGGGCTGCATTTCCACGAGCAGTCGGCAGACGCGATCCGCGATGCGGTGGAACGGTTCGAAAAGCTGCCGGCGGACTTTTTCAATCCGGAAGCGTTGCGCCTCCATGCCGACAAGTTCTCAACGAAGAATTTCCGTGCCCAATTCCGCGCATTCGTCGAGGCTCGGTGGGCCGAGCATCTCGCATCGGTCGGCGCTGGAGCATGGGACGAACCGCTCGGCGAAGTCAACACGGACAGGCCAGTCAAGGACCGCCAGTCGCAGGTCGGGCGCAAGGAACTGTTTCATCTCGTCCCCAAAACCGCTTCAGAGAGCGCCTGATGAAACGAGCGTTGATCACCGGCATAACCGGCCAAGATGGCGCCTATCTCGCAAGCTTACTGCTGCAGAAGGGATATCAGGTGACCGCCGCTTACCGGCGGTCGAGTTCGCCGGATTTTTGGCGCATCCGTGAGCTCGGCATATCAGACCATCCCCGGATGAGGCTGACCGAACTGGAACTCGTCGATCTCGGTTCCTGCATGCGGCTGATCGAGAAGACGGAGCCTGACGAGATCTACAATCTGGCTGCGCAGACGCATGTCGGCTTTTCCTTCCATCATCCCCTGACAACGGCGCATGCGACCGGGCTCGGCCCGCTGCACTTTCTGGAAGCAATCCGCAACATCGACCTCGGCATCCGCTATTACCAGGCGTCGTCGGCGGAGATGTTCGGCAAGGTGCAGGCCGTGCCGCAGAACGAAGCAACGCCATTCTATCCGCGCAGTCCCTATGGCGTAGCGAAACTGTTCGCCCACTGGATGACCGTCAATTACCGGGAATCCTATGGCCTGTTCGGGTGCAGCGGCATCCTCTTCAACCATGAATCGCCGCTGCGGGGGCGCGAATTCGTTACCCGCAAGATCACCGACGGAGTGGCGCGCATCCGATTGAGCAATGCCGGGCCGATCGAACTCGGCAATCTCGGCGCAAGGCGCGACTGGGGATATGCCAAGGAATATGTAGAGGGCATGTGGCGCATGATGCAGGCCGACAAGCCCGCCACTTATGTCCTGGCGACCAACCGCACCGAAACTGTGCGTGATTTCGCTACGATGGCTTTCGCCGCCGCAGGCATGGATGTCGAGTGGGCAGGCCGGGATGAAAACGAACGCGGGCTGTGTCCGAAGACCGGCCGGGAATTCGTGCGCATCAATCCGGATTTCTATCGCGCGGCCGAGGTGGACCTGCTGAAGGGCGATGCCTCCAAGGCGCGGGATCTTCTTGGATGGAAGCCCGGAACGACACTCGAACAGCTATGCGCCATCATGGTCGAAGCCGACCTTGAACGGGTCGAGCGCGAATTGGCCTTCCATCATCCCAAGCCGAAATTACGGCGCAACCCTCCGAAGACAAGCGGCCAACTCCCGATGCATTCTTCAGGCTCCGCGACGGAATCCGTCCTCGCCTCGCCTGCCCTGGCCCCGACACGCTGACTATTCCCCGATCGAGACCGGTCCTCAGGCGCTCTTGCGCACGTATACCGGCCGTGGTGGCTGGTCATTCTGGTTGAACCGCCTGTAGACGGTCTGCGACGGCCGTCCGACGAGATAGCGTTCCACGCCGTCTTGCAGCGCCCTCGCATAAATTTCGAGCGCACCATCAATCGCTTCCAGCGTGTAATCGATATCGGCGTCCTGATGCGCGTAGCTGACGACCAGCGACGGCATCAGAATCCCGCGGCGGATGGTTTCCTGCAGCAGCAAGGAGCGAAACGCTTGTGAGGGAACGCCGTCCCGGTCAAGCGTTGCATAGGCTAGGCAGCACGCCCGGCCGACGGGATAGACGAAGGCATCGATGCCGCGCCGCCCCGCAGCTTCTTCGATACCGGCCTTCAGCTT
>Ga0097681_1002812_pt1 | contig 15375 bp, 24 predicted proteins | sample ThiBiot_750_plan_FD_72845 | JGI IMG/M metagenome (GOLD analysis project Ga0097681, IMG submission 72845) | Wastewater bioreactor microbial communities from Cape Town, South Africa - Thiocy_cont_750_plan - 1398105538144 (version 2) (version 2) ... | reverse complement strand
TGCGTCGTTGCCGCCGGTGTGGTCGTACAACAGGGCTACGCACAGTCCATGTATGTCGCTGGACAGATGAACAAGAAGGCCCACACGGGAGCCATCCAACGCTGCATCCCTCTTGCCATATGGTTCGTGTGCCATCAACGCGGCCTCGATCCATCCAGCTGGTGCTAACACCGCAGGATGACATCATCCAGGGGCTATCGGCTCTCCGACGCTGAACTGTACAACCTCGTGGGCCAGGAGGCGCGGCTGAGCAACTGCTCCGAGCTTGGCATCGTGGCCGAGACCGCCTACTGCCTCGCAGTCGCTTGGTTGATCGGCCATCCTGGAGATCGTGTCGGGTGCGTACACACGCTCCTGCTCCCCGAGACCGACCTTTGTGGCCACAATCCTAACCCTGTCTGAGCAGAGCATTCAATCGCGCCGTCAGCTGGCTGCGCACGGGCTCCAGTAAAGACGCTGCCAAGGTGTTGGAGTGGCTCACGACCGCTGCGGACCAAGCGCAGCAACTGCCTGGCGTCCACGTTCCGAAGCACAAGACAAACTTGAGTGCTAGCTACATTCAGCTATGTACGCGACTGCTGTGCTCTGCTGTTCCTCTGTGTGGCCAATGTGTGGCACTTGCTGACCTGCGCTACTCCATCACAGCAATCACGCATGCGTTCCGCCACTTGACGATGCAATCTACCTACGAGGCCGCCATATCGGGTGTGGTTTCGGGTGGTGGTGATAGGTACGACACCATGAATGTGAGCCAGTGCGCTGCTGTCGAGTACTGATGATGCTACTGCTGCTGCACCTCATCCAGCGCTGTGAATGGAACGGTAGTGGGAGGCTTGATTGGTGCGGCAGTCGGTCTATCGGCACTGCCACCAGGCCACATCGATACGATCGTCCGATGTCCGGCACGAGGCGTTGCAATCATTCACCCTCAGAACGCACAGACCTTGGTGCCACAGCTGCTAGCCAAGGCTCCGACGCATCTCTCGTAACGAGCTCGAGGCGACTCTCTCTCTCTCTCTCTGTCTCGATCGTTCTCGCTCTTCGATGTCTGTTCTTTATCTCTCGCTTCCTTTCGCTGACTTGGCTCGCGACATTGCAACCTCTCCGCACCTGCTTCCTCGCTCACCGACCTGTACTCACCTTCTCCGCTGCTGCCGCTGCCGTTGCTGCCGCGGCGGCACTCTTGCACTACATCGCATGACTTGCGCAACATCATTTCTGCTAGCTATATTTCGTTCCCGCTGTCTCTCGTTCACCAGCCGGAGAAATTACCAGAGAATATCGCGCAGGATCTCTCGGTGTGCTGCGTGGTTCACTACTGGCAGCAGCAACGGGCGGAGCTTCCTGTACTTGCGCTGCTTGCGTCTCTTTCGCAAGACGCGCAGCACATCACAGAAGGCGCCTTGCTTGCGCTGCAGCACCGTGATGAAGCTCGTCAAGCCCAGCCTTATTCGCATATGCTAGAGAGTGAGTGCGACTGCCGTCCGACACCGGCCAACGCCATACCGACGAGACGTACCAGTAGATCTGCTCCCGCGTTGCTTCGAATCGACAGCCCTCTTGCTTGGCCTTGTCGCCGCGGGTCGCCGTCGTGGCAAAGTATATCACGTGGTCGATCACGTCGATCACGGCATCGACAAAGAACGGTGCATTGTGCACTGCGCTCCGAGGTAGATCCTTGGCGTGGCAGTAGAACTTGATGGCGGCGATCAGGAGGATCTGATACAGGTTGAACAGCACGGTCTCGAGCGAGTTGATCTGTGAGTCGAGCAGCAGTGCGTGGCACTTGGGCTTGATGAACTGCACGATCTTGCGACGGAACCGCGTGCCTTGGATGCTATCAGTCGAGACCGTCATGGTGTCGCGAATGTCTGCACGATCGAGGCATCTGAGTCAGAATGCTTCAAGTACGCAAGGCCTCACGTGAAACATACAGCATCCGCTCAATCGCGTGTAGTCGCCAAGGACCTCCAAGCTGTTCGTATCGATCAGCAAGCCACACCACGGAAGGAGTGTTCGGTTATCTAGAGTTGCATATTCGATTGGCACAGGATTTGGGGTTAGGGGGTAACACCGATCCCTCTCTCTCTCTCTTTCAGCACGTACGAGCAGTATTCGTGCGACACTCCTTCAGTGGAGCATCGAGCCCAGGTGGCTGGTATGCGAAATTGAGGCGCGTCTTGGCGGCGTTGATGAAGCAGCCATACTCGGGGAAGCCGGCCAACATTGCATGCAGAAACTGCACGGCTGCCTCACGCGACGTTGTGATATACAGCATGTCGTCGATGACACGCATCAAGAGACCAATCTCTCGCTGTGAGTCAGCACTCGTGCTGGTTGACGATAACCCGGTCGGAAGCGCTGAAAAGTGTCTCCGCTCGAGGTCACCGACCAACAGACTGCACAGCAGGCTCGACAAGACGCTTCCCTGAGGAATGCCAGTCGTTTGCCGATAGTAACGAGTTCCATTCTGTCGAGAGAGATGTGAGCTACCAGCGATCCATGCGATGCACACCCAACACGAACACGAACACACCTTGATGATATTGCTAAAGATGTGCTCGTGCAACAAGGCCAACAAGTGCTCTGGTCGCTCGCGCTCGTACACTACTTGATCCATAAAGAGAGTTCCCTTGTGCTGGTCACAAGCAACTCGTCGAGTGAGGATGATTGTTCTTCTCTCTCTGTCACTCTCTCATTCAGCATACCGTCTTGCACAGTTCCTTCGAGAATGACGTGAATTGTACGCCAATGCTCTCAGGCACCACACGCCGAAATCGTGGCATCACGCGTCCTTGGAACGAGCCGATCTCGACGAACTTGCGCACCTCCTTGGTGCCGGGACTAAAGAGCTGCTCGACCACCGAGTAAAGCTTGGCTTGGTTCAACTGATCGAAGCAGCGCTTGATATCGACACTGACAAAGAACAGTGGCCTCTGAGCTGCCGAGTCGCCAGGCCGGCGCCACTGTCGCACGAGGTGCACCAACTTGGCGTAGATCTCATCGAACCCAAAGACCGACGCTCCGACCAACTGCGGCTGGCGCATCTTCTCGTTGCTCATGACCGAGAACACGTTCTGCAGCATGGAGTTGATCGACTTGGCCTTGAACTGGTACGAGTAGCGGCTCAGGTTGATGATCGGTCGGATGCCGTCGAGCTTCGGCACCATGCGAACGAACGCATAGCCCAGCAGGCGCGAGTTGAGAATCTCGGTCGCCTGTTGCTCGCTCAGTTGCTGCAGCATGTCGTGCTTCAAGTGATGCATCGCGACGCTGAACACCACCGACCAAAGGTGCTTGTTGATGAAGAAGATGCGGTTGTGATGCGCCGCGGTCTCGGTGCAGTAGAACACCGACCGCAGCAGCGGTATCATGTAGCAGCTAAAGATCCACAGCACCAGCCGACCGACGCATTCGACGCGCACCTCGGCATCGAGCGGGCCGCCAGAATTGCGCTTGCCGCTGGCCGGCCGTTCGGCATACAGCCAACGGCACTCGGTGACCTTGAAGGAATGCATCACTTGGTGCACGCTCATCTGCTCGTGCCGCGTCATGTGCACCAGCCGATGCACGGCGTCGAGGATCACCTGACGATTGTGCTTGGAGCCCCACAGCGCCTTGGGCAGCACCGTGAAGCAGAGCGACTTGAGGAAGGCCGCGACGTTGTGGCTCTCGGAGAAGAAGCGCAACAGGTGCGCGAATCGCTCGGGTCCCGCTGCATCGCGAGTACGCGAGCGCAGCGTCGCCTTGATGCGCGCCAGCTCGGCCTTGGCCTCCTCGGGTAGCGGACAATGACGTTGCAGCACAAAGTGGTACTGGTGCCGCTGATGCCGAGAGAGGAGCTCGGTCAGAAGAGGCACCATCCCAGAGAGCATCCGTGGCACCTTGAGCTTGCCGCTCGCCGAGAGCGACTTGACGGCAGCGGCGCTCGAGTCGCACTCGCCGAGCATAAAGATGCAATACAGGAGCTTCTTGGCTCCTTCTCTTGTCGGTGGGAGAGTGTTCAGGACATCTAGATCAGTACTGACGGTGAGTCCTTGCCAGTCGAAGGCAGTAAAGACAAGGCATGCGTACGATTCACAGGGAGGCAGTTGACCGGTGCTCGAGAGTGCGGGTTGCAGTAGAAGATCCTCGTTCGTGGCAAGATGGTGTTGCTCTTCGTGATCCAGACAACGTGCGTTCCTGAAGTAGCACTATTCGGCAGACTGGCTGGCAACGACAAAGAGGAGGACGAGGAGGACGACGAGGAGGTGTTGACTGGCATTTGGCAGCCAAGAAAGATGCGCGGAACTGATGAGCCTTGCAGTACTCGTGCAGTGCGGCTGACGGTCTCAGGCAACAGTACGTGAGATGGAGACAGTGGTGACTTGCTGAAGTGGCGTTCGGAGCTTGTGGTGGTGTCCTTGGGCCGAGGAGTCGTGCGGGTGTCAGTCATCTTGCTGCCCTTGCCCTTGTTCCGCTTGGCTGCTCGACGCTGCCACTGTGTCGGTCTGCGTCGTTTCGATTGGTTGCCGCTATCGTCAGCTCGTTCTGCAGGGCTCGATGGCGGTGAAGGAGAGTACACAAGTGGAAGGAACTGCTGAGATTCGGACTCGAGAGTCTCATCAAGACGTGGCCGCTTGGGTGCGGGCGTCAAGTCATCAGTCGACGAATCTCGGGTTCTCTTTCGTGGATTGCGAGATGATATCGACGCCGACTGTGACTGCACACTCGATTGTGTTGGTTCGGTGGTAGACGATGAATCAATCGCTAGCTGATCGGGAGCAACTGCCTCCATGGTTATGGACCGTGAAGGGTGTTGCTCACTCGGAGACTGTCGACTCCACAGTGGCATGAAGAGCGGCTGCTGATTCTTGCAGATCTGAACGACTGGTGCTCCACTCAGCTGCATGAAGCAGCGGTTCGGTAGTCGCAAGAGCACTACGCAGTGTGATAGCAGATAGCTGATGATCGAGTCTCCCGCTCGCGAGAGTAATGTCACCCACGGTCGTCGACGCAATTCGTTGAGCGGGGTGTTGGGATAGAAGCACTCGATGCCGTCGTATCCCTGCAGCAGAATGGCTGCACGAGCTTGCAGTGCGGTCGATGCCGTGCTCGATGCAGCTGCCGCATCGGTGCGGTCACCTTCTTCCTTTTGATCTCTGAGCGATAGCGGCTTGGTGGGCTTGTTGCGTTGGCTGTGATCGCGCTGAGCACGAAAGCCAAAGCCCAGAACGTTGCCCGACACGGCAGACGACCAACAAGCAGCCGGTCGATGAGCGAGTGAGAGACACGATGATCGACTCGGAGCAAGTGCGTTGAAGCTCCCCGTCGTGCCGGGAGCGTTGTTGTTGCTGCTGTTGACGTTGACGGCGGCGGCGGCAGCGGCGGCCATGGAGTTGATGTTGTTTGACTGCGTTCGAACAGTCTGAGCGATGATACGATCGATGATCTCTTGCATCGTGCACGTCTGCTCGAACGATACGGCGTACGTCGGCCATGGTCGAGTGATCGATGGAGGAGTGACGACGATCAAGTCACTCAAGGCGAGCACGTATTCGACGCTGGCATCTTGGGGTCTCGAGACATAGAGCATCTGCTGCTGCTGTTGCTGTTGTTGCTGAGGCTCGCTCGGTTGTTGCTGGCGAGCTTCACAAGCCTGTCTTCGGAGATCCTCAGCTATCTGCTGCTCGTGCCGAGTGACGAAGCGTTCGAACGGTTGCTGATGAGCAGCAGCCACCAGACGCAGATACGACCACAGAGTGAAGAGCCTCGATGGACCGAACAGCGTCGAGAGCAGTCGACAATCGCGAGGACTCTCGTGGATATTGGGTTCGCCGACGCTCTTAGCCGTGCAACTGAGTAACTCTCGATCGACGCTACCATTCAAATCCGATGATGATGATGATTGTAGATTCGATCCACCAACGATTCGATCGTCATGGTCATGAGCTACATTCGATGTGCTGCTATCAATGCGAGCTCGTTTGTGTCGATGTCCGAGACCCTCCTCTTCCTCCTCAGCATCATCGCCATTATCCTGCTCGATCGGTGCTCCATTTGAACCAGTCACTGTCACTGATGCAGATGATGGTGATGACGATGATCGTCGTCGACGTTTACCCATCGCCTGATCGACAGACACGCAAGCAGCAGCAGCGAAGGCGAGATGGCTAAATACAAACTGAAAAAGCAGCCAGCCTCAGCAGCCTCTCTATTCGAGCCGATACAACAGAAATCCCTCTCACACAACAACAAACCGAAGCGGGCGATCTATTCAAGAGTACACGGCGCTCTGAGGTTCGCTCACTACCCACACTGATTTCCGAGATCGCAGTGGAGTAGGGAGAAGGCCTGAGGAAATCTGGCGCTCATTCTTCATCTCTCTCCTGGTCGCGTGCGCGCGCCGCTCTCGCTCTCTCGATCGAACTCTCTCGGCGTCTAGCAACTCGTGCCACTTGTATCAGCCACCGTGCCCGATACCATCGTATCACCCACCTCGTATTCTAGAGATTGGATACGTCTGCGACACATACGAGTGTCGGTGGCTCGTGGCACACGTCGAGATTGTCATCGCTCGCGCTCCGCCCATATCGCCGCACGATGCAAGCCGACGTCAAGGAGCAACTCGACGAGGCGTACGCTCTCCTGCGCACCACCGACGAGAGCCAACAAGAGATCGGTCTCAAGATCCTCATCAACTATGCCAACGCCACACAACACAATCATCATCGCACCGGTGCCTCGATGGAGCTCCTGCCGCTAGCGTTCGTCGACTCGATCGTGCCGCTGCTACGTGCGCCGAGCCAAGTACGTCGGAGCCCTCTGCCTCTCTCGTACTCCGTCTCCATCTCTCGCAACCAATGGCATTCGATGCCACACTCGCGATACTCTCGTGGTGTACCTCCATGCTCGATCTGGGTTCTCGTCGTGTTGCGTATTTGTGCGAGTACCCGTTGGCTCGCCGAACGAGATATTTCCTCGTCGTTGAATATCCCGCGACATCGATCGATCGATCTCTCGCAGCTCCTCTCCGTCTGCCCTCTCTGTCGCCATCACGCTCGAGTACCATCATCTCGATACACTCGTTGACGTCGTGACTATTTTATCACTCGTGCTTTGCGTGGCTGCCGATCTCTGTCTCTTGATATCTCTCACGTGCGAGATATCATTATCATCATCATTCATCGCGCCATTGCGATATCCATCTTCTTCTACTCCTCGATTAGCTCGCTGTTATTATCATTATTCTACTCTTCAACTGCTACTGCTACAACTGCCATTAGCTTGCCATCCTCGGCCTTCTCCCTTCGATATCTATAGTTGCAATGTCGATGGCAATCGAGCAATCGACACGATCAAGAAGCTTCTCGTTCGATCGCACTCACTCGCTTGATGTATTCATGGATATGTGCGTGTGTTCGTCTTGATGGCAGGTCATACAAATCTATGCCATCATGGCACTCGCCAACATGGCGCTGGTCGAGCAGCATCAGCGCTACATCAGCGGCCATCTCGAGATTCTCAACCTGCTGGTGGACATCATCTCGCGTGCCTCCAACGAGGACATCGTCGTCAAGTCCTGCTGGCTATGCGCCAACATCGCGCTCTCTGCCAGTGCTCGAAGCCATCTCATGAATGCCGGCATCATTCCGCCGTTGGTTCGGTTTCTAGGGCAGAGCAAGACGCTCTCGACCGCAGCCGAAGTTCTCTCGGCTCTTCGTAATCTTCTATGTGATGGTACGTCGTTATCGGCTATTGCCATTCTCTATCGATTATTGCCATTCTCCATCGATTGCATTTGATGTCGTGTGTTGGTGGCATTGGCGGTGTTGTGGTGTTGTCAACCCAATCGCAGTATAAGACCTGCACACGCACACACACGCACAGAGATGCATATATGTTTCATTTCACATTCTGTCTGTCTAATCATTCTGGCTGATGGCGCACATTATGCTGTCCTCATCACTCGTATCTCCGACACAGATGCCTTGCAACTTGCATTCGTGCGAGCCAATGGAATGCAAGCGCTCTTTCATCGCATCGCGACGGCGCAATCCACGCTACAGGACCTGATGTACAGCACCTCGGCAAACATCGCCTCGTCGTTATTGACCGGCACCTCGGCGACGTTGGACGTCGCATTGGGAGCCAACAACGATTTGCGATTGGTGGTGGTCGGCTGCGCCGTGTTGGTGTCACTGCTGACCAAGTACCACTCGTCGGTTCGTGCCACGATCGTCAACAACAGCGACGTGATGTTGCATCTGGTGTCGTGGCTGACTCTCAGCGACCAAGCGGTACAAGAAGCTGCCATCAGTGCCATTGCCGATCTCGCGCTCGATGGTATGATGCCCGAACTTCTCTTCGTGCACACTGCTTGAGTTATCTCTCATCATTCCGTTCACGTGCCACATTGCTCGCTCGTAGATGAGAACGAGGGCAAGATCATTGCACAAGGAGCAGTGTTGCAACTTGTCGACTTGCTCAATACTCCCTCTGTCACTGTCAACTTGCAAACGGCATTGGCACTCACGAATCTCTCCTTGAATCGTACGGCCCTATCTCTCTCTCTCTCTCTTTGTGTTTGAGAGAGGCTGGAAAGCTCATCGCATGGTGATGATGATGGTACAGCGGCTGCTGAGGAGATCATTCGTCGCTGTGGTGGTTTGCCGATCATAACCGAACTCCTCACGTCGAACGTGCCTGCCATCCAAGAGGAGATTGCGCGTCTGATTGCCAATCTCGCATCATTTCGTACGTCTGCCGACGTGTTCACGTGTGCCTTCGCTCGATACTGACTACGCCACACTGTGCAGCGGCAAGCAAGAAGGAACTGTTGGACCAGACGATGGCACTGCCACGACTGAAAGAGATCCGACATGACCGGTCGATCCCTCCGTCACTGAACAGGGCCGTCTCGATCGCCATCAACAACCTCTCTACCGTACCGCCGCCACCCGCTGCACAACAGGTGCCCCGAGGCCGCGGTGGTCCGCCTCGCCCTGCTCGCGCGCCCACCGGTCCTGCAACTGCTGCTGGCAGAGGTGCGCCACCGAGCCCGCTCGCCAGCCAACCGCGTGCACCAGGTGCCGCGAGCTCTCTCGATCGAGAAGACAGCGCGGCTGCCGGTGGCAATAGCGGTGGTGGCGGTGCCTCGGATGATGTCGACGAGATATCAGTCGACCTGCTTCTTGCCGAGTTCGGCATGATGGCTCGACAGCAGACCAAGGAGCGCATCTACCGCAATGCTCCCATTCCTCGTCCTCCGCGCGAGAGCCCAGTGGCATTGTACTCGACATCCAGCCCGTTGGGCAGCACGATCTCGCCAGCTGCTGCTCGCTCTGTCCCACGAGCAGCGCCACCGCCACGCACGCCTCCTGGCCCCAAGCCGCCGCCACGCAGCTTCGAAGAGCCGCACATTCCGCGCTCGAGCGCCCAACCCACCGTACCCACGCGAGCACGCGCTGGCACGACCGGTGGAGCACCACCTCTCTTACGCACACAATCGTCGCCCATCTCTGGACCCACTCGACCGATGCCAACGCCGCCTCGTGCCCAGACCTCGGGAATGACGGCGGGCGTTTCGACTCCTCCCGTTCGACCGATGCGCTCCGGCACGCCAGTGGCTGCCCGGCCAGGCGGAGCAAGCAAGCCATTGCCACCGACACCGCTCTCGCGTTCGCTCAACTCTTCCAAGCCCCTACCGAACCCGACGCCCGCGTCCACCGCCACGCCCTCGTCTACTTCCTCGCCCGCGCCAGGAGCTGCTGCGCCAGCGAAGCCGCTTCCGACATCTCGGCCGCCACTGACCTCGAGCTTGAGTGCTCCGACCATCCAACGAAACAAGCGCCACTCGATGGCCCGCATCTCGGTGAAGCAGCGACTGTCGGCCGAGAAGCACAAGCGCAACAGCGTCGTGGTCAAGGTGCAACCCAACTCTTACCGCGACGAGATGCATCGTATTCGTGTCGTTCGAGAATTGCTCCAAACCGAGGAATCCTACGTGGCTGGCCTTGCCAAGTTGCTGGATGTATGTTTGTCTCTCTCTCTCTCTCTCTCGCTTGCTGGCTCGCTCTGGGTTCTCACTCGCTGCATTCCATCACTGCCACCAGGTTTGGTTCTTCCCACTGAAAAAGCTCAAGTTGCTGAGTGCCGAGTCTATGGCATCGTGTTTCGGCAATGTCGGTGATCTGTGGTTTATGCACAACTCGTACCTGACGCTATTGCGCGAGTCGATGGCTGGCCAGGCCGAAGCTACCTCTGCAGTCGGTGATCTGACACTGCGAGAGGTACGTAGCCACAAAGCATGCTTTTCGGCGGTGCCGTTCGCTCACACCGCCCGCCGAACTGTGTGCGTGTGCTCCATTTGTAGCTCGTACAAAAGGACTTTCACCTTCCATCCGGAAAGACTTCGAGCTTCGTCAGTCTGTACCAGTCGTACATTAACAACTACGACAATGCGTTGGCAGTCATTAGTCGCTGCATCAATTCGGATCCGGATTTTTGTGCATTCCTCGAGGTACGATGCAAGCGAGCGAGAGGCTCTTCCTCCTTCCAAGGAGGAGATTGACTTTGGTTATCCACGATAGGCTGGCCTGGAGAGGACTAACGGCATGGGTATCACTTCGTTTTTGATCATGCCCGTGCAACGAGTGCCTCGGTACATTCTGTTGCTTAAGGTACGTACACGTTGTCAGGGCGGCTAGCCAGTTGTGTCCTTCTTTCTTTACTCACTCACCCACGCACTCACTCACTCACTTGTGTCTTTGGCGCCGTATTCCAGGATCTGCAAGACCATACACCAGAGCACCATTCCGACTATGCTTCCATCACCGAGGCCAAGAGGCTCACGGAAGAGGTGGCACGACAACTAAACAATGCCAAGCGCGTAGTCGACACGCATACCAAGGTGTTGCAGCTGGAGCAACAAGTCAAGGGCCTTGGAGAGGTACTGATCATGCTACCGATCACGATCTCTACTCGAGTACTTATCACTATCGTCATGTGTGTGTCGTCGCACTTGCTGCACGTCGCCACAGCCGCTGTTGGTCGACGGGCGACTCTTTGTTCGCGAGGGGTCACTGTTCCTCGAGGCCGAGAAGCGTGCCACTTGCTGCTACGTCTTCCTCTTCAACGATCTGCTACTCCTCACGAGGCAAACCAAGAAGAAGTACAAGTTCCGAGCACAGTACCCAACTAGCGCCATTCAATCAGTGTTCGACCTTCCCGATAGCGAAGGTACGCCTCTTGATGCGACGCAGGTCGTGCTCATTCTAACCTCGCGTATTGTTGGTGTCGTTCAGTTGGCTCGCGCCGGCAAACCAATTCCATGTGTACCAACTGCTTCATGGTGCTGGTCGAAGGCGGCATCAAGCTCACGTTCATGGCCAGCAGTCCGACCGAGAAGCAGAATTGGATCACCGTCCTTCGAGAGCCTCACTCTACCGATTTCTACTAGCCTCCCTCACGTACACGTAGTCTCTCTCTCTCACGTAATCACATTTCTGTGCCACATATCTACCTACCTATCTATCTAGCCTCATCTCGCCCATACGCCGGCCAAGACACACTCACACTCTCAGCACACAGTATCTTCTGTATTACCTCCGCCGCCAAGTAATTTAATCGCATATACACAATCGGATTGAAACGAGACTACGCTGCGTTACGTTAGACATGGACTCTCGGCGAGTGACACAATGGCTTGAATGGCATCGGCCGAGCCGAGCGCCCATTGGAGCATCGCTTCGAGAAAGCCGTCCGCCACGATGTGCAACAAGCCGTCGCCGTTCGGGCGTCGGTGAGGCTCTTGTGAATGCAATCGCTCGTCGTAGGTCATGGCTGCGAACGCGAGCAAGTCGTTGAGGAGGCCCGATACGACGTGAGCTCGCTGTCGGCACTTGCCGGCTGTGACGGCATCGAAGTGCGCGAACTCGCAGCTTGAGTTCGGTGGCGCAGCTTGGCTCGGTGGCGGCAGCCTGCAGCACTGGTGCCGGCACACCTGCACGGCCCAATCGACGTCGGTTTGGCGTGTGTTGGTGGCCTCGCGATCGATGAAGAAGCTCGACAGTATCTCGCGAGCAGTGGGAGAATGAGGAGGCAGCTCTAGTTGTTGTGCCAAGTGCATCAGATTAGATTAGCACGTATCGACAAGGCGCCTACTGTGATTGGCGGACGCATTCGATACCTTGCCAGATAAGATCAATGTACATCAAGCTACACACATACACGTGAACTCGTTAGATCTGCAATCGAACCGTACACGACGTTCAACATACGCGGCACAGAATCGCTGCTCACGCGGCCATGACTCCTCGAACGGCAGAGGCGTTTGCATCAACCTGATTGCGTACGGGGATCGCGCTCACCGGTATCAGCCTCGCATGAATGAGCTGAGATGATCTGCAACGTGCGCTACCCACCGTTGTTGCAGAAGAGCCTCGGCTGCATCGCTGACGACACTGACCGAAACCGAGAACTCGAGGGCCTCGACGTGGTGGTACCAGAATGGCGGAATGTACAGCAGCTGCCCTGGTTCGACCACGACCTCGAGAGCCGAGTCCCAGATCGATCGTGCTGCATCTCGATCGCTCGATTCGAGCCAGCGTTGCAGCTCGTGATTCACGTTGAGTCGAGACTTGCGAGTACGAGAGTGCAGCGACGGGAACAGCTGCATCGCTGCCGTTGTACGTCGTCGTGTGTCAAGAGGGAATGTTAGCGTGTGCCAGCATCATCGAGCAACGCTGGCGCTGTCGCGATAGACACCTGATGTTGCCTGCGGCGGCAGCAGAATGAACCTCTTGCGCCCTTGCACCTGGTAGAAGAAGCTCTGCGTGGCGTCGTAGTGCATTTGCGTCGTGACGCCTGTGAGAGGCAGAGGCACAACGACCGTCAGCGAGCTGCACCAGCGACTCGCGATGTTGCTGCTGCCATCCAACGAACCGCCAGGACCACCGATCCAAACAGCAAGACTCGGTGGCAACGCATCGAGCTCATCGATACCGGAGCCGCTGGAGATCTCCGGAGGAATGGTGAGGCTCTGCCATCGAGCAATGTGCTGCTCGAGCTCGTGCGGCAGCGGGTACGTCAGGTACACCCACTTGCTGCTGCTGCTGCTGCTGCTGGTTCGCTCATCGGCCTGCGCGCATCTTCCTTCCACGCGTTTGGAGATCAACACTCGCCCACAACCGCCAACTCTCATGTGGCGTACTCGAAAAAGTCGTTGGTCGGCATTGGATGCGCCAGGAGTGCATCGCGCGAGCTGCTCCAGTCGGTATCGAGATCGTGGTCGCTCTGCAGCGCCTTGTTGTCGTCGTAGTACATGAAGATTCGCGACGACGACTCCTTGACGTTGACCGTGCTCCCGAAAGCCTTCTTCAGCCTCTCGATGGTCCACTCCCTGTGCGCCACCTGCTCTCGGTGGCATGGCTCTCTCGTGAGCAGATATCCAATGCCTGGAATCGAGCGCTGGCATTGCCTCACGTACCCACTTGTCGGTGACCGAATGGCGCACCAGCATCGGTATCCGACGAGCTGCCACCTGCTGGGGCCCTTCAAAGCGAGCATCGATCTCTTGTACCCGCAGTAACTGCCTCCGCACTCCACCTTCACGACCATATTCATCAAGTCCATCAAGCAACCCAGGCCAAACTGCCATGATCGCCGCGGCCACAACCACCATGACCGCCACGACGCTGAGCGCTATCCCTCTGCTCGGCCCCATGTCGAGACTCTCTCTCTCTCTCGCACAATCGCACAAACGCACAATCGTGAGATCACTCGAACTACTCGGATAAATGACGTGAGAGCGAGCCACCAACGAAACAAGCGCACGAACAAACTAACGATCGCCCACAGCCCAGCGGCAGACGTGAGGAGGACATTCCAAGCATTCGTGCCCCGTAAATCGCTGTCAGTCAATCACTGTTCCGCTCATCTCGGCTGATCAGCTCGGAACACTGAGCACTCTCTCACCCTCTCTCGCTCTCTGGCTCGCCATTTGTTCTGTTCTCCGTGCAGCGTGTAGGTCCGGTATCTGGCCTTCTTGTGGAGGACGAGGAGGACACGGCCTTCGCTCCTCCGTCCGATATGGCCACACAGCCGCTGCTGTCTCCCGACAGTGACACCAAGAGCAACTACAACACCGATGCGTCGTCGATGTCGGCTTGGGCTCGCCAAAGCGGCGGTAGTGTTGCTGCGGGTCACCCGCACGAGGCGTGGGTGGTATCGGAATCGACCTACGAGCTCGACTCGACGCAGGGGATCGAGCACTCGAAGCTGTGGAACGCTGACCTTGCGCCGACCACCAAGGCGCAGCGCACTTGGAACACGTACCACATTGCCTCGCTGTGGATCTCGATGGTGGTCGTCATCACGACCTACACGCTCGGCGGCTCGTTCATCGCACAGGGCATGACTTGGTGGCAGGCGATGCTCACCATTCTACTCGGCAACACCATCGTGCTGATACCGCTGATGCTCAACGCGCACGCCGGCACGAGATACGGCGTCTCGTTCCCGGTGCTGTGTCGCTCGAGCTTCGGCATCTCGGGCGCGCACGTCCCGGCCATCGCTCGCACGATCGTGTTGGCGGGTTGGTTCGGTATTCAGACGTGGATCGGCGGCGAGGCGCTCGATGTGCTGGTGACCACCATCTGGTCCGGATGGAGCTCGGTCACGGGCCACGAGTTCATCATGTTCGGCCTCTTCTGGGCCATCCAGGTCGTCATCATTCTGCGCGGCGTCGAGAGCATCCGTGTGCTCGAGAGCGTCGCGGCACCACTACTCCTCATTGCATCAGCGCTGTTGCTTGGATGGGCCGTCCACGCGGGTGGTGGCTTCACACGAGTGCTGTCGTCGGTCGAGTTGCTACGTGAGCAACCGAGCAACGCCTCGTTCTGGACCTTGTTCCCATCGAGCTTGGCGGCCGCCTGCTCGTACTGGGCCACCTTGGCGCTCGGAATCTCGGACTTTACGCGATACGCAGAGAGCCAGCGTGCTCAGATGGTCGGCCAAGCGATCGGACTGCCTCTGACGATGGCAGCCTTCTCGTTCATTGGAGTCGCTACGACTGCTGCCACTGTGGTACGACACGGTCATGACTCTATCACGTGAGACACTGTCACTATCACTCGAGTCAGAGGCACGGTCATCTCTCACACATTCAGCGACTCCAATGTCGAGTAGTTGATCTACGGCCATGCGATCCCAGACCCGGTACAGCTCGTCGGTACCTTCAACAACATCTTTATCGTGTTGTTCGCGACGATTGTCGTATTCGTGGCACAAGTACGAGTGTCTCCATCAAGTGGGGGCTCACGCGAGTGAGCACGTCGCGTACACACGCTGATTCGATCGTGTCTTGCGGTAGCTCTCGACCAACATGGCAGCCAA
>Ga0097681_1002775_pt1 | contig 15538 bp, 23 predicted proteins | sample ThiBiot_750_plan_FD_72845 | JGI IMG/M metagenome (GOLD analysis project Ga0097681, IMG submission 72845) | Wastewater bioreactor microbial communities from Cape Town, South Africa - Thiocy_cont_750_plan - 1398105538144 (version 2) (version 2) ... | reverse complement strand
TTTTTTGGTTAAAGAGCTAATGATACTAATCGTTGTAGATTTACCCGCACCATTAGGACCTAATAATGCATAAAATTCACCTTCAGGTACGGTCAAATCAATACCTTTTAACGCCTGAAAACCATTACGATAAGTTTTGGACAAATCGCTCAACACCAAAGCATCAGTCATGAACGTCTCACGTTGTTAAATAGAATGACTATTTTGAGTGATATGAAAAAATAAACCAAGTAGAAAAATAGGTTTATGATGTATCAAAAATGGAACGATTAATGAAAATGATAGATCATAAGAATTTCTTATTACTTCCTAATGGACCATTTTAAAAATTGAATAACAGAATTACCATTATCTAGATTTGATACTTTATGAATATGAATGTATTTATACTTTATATGTTTGATATTAAATTGTTTTTATTTTTTGTGTGATGTTGCTTATATCTAAAAATGCGGATAAAAGTTTTCCAAATCAAGCATTTTCCACTTATCGGCTTTATCTAAAAATGTTAAGTAAATATGTATACTGAACGTTCTATTATAAGAAAGGTGAAACAAATGAAGAAAATAATTCTAGGTGCATTAATTAGCGTTGGAATGATAGGAACAACTTTTGCGCAATGTACATATAATTTAGATGCGACATTAACCGACTTAAAAAATTGGCAAACCAGTAATAACACAGCGCCAAATTTCCCTAGAACATATGAGCTGATTCAAAATATAAATCAAATTGATCAAAAAGCAGTGGGGCAAATAAATTATTATGCAAATAGCAGTGTAGATCATTTTGCAACATCTAAAAAAGTAGCCAACTTTAGAGCCCAATATAGATATATAACAAATATACCGGCTAATCTTCCTATGGTTGATACTGCTGTTAGCTCAAATGGTATTGTTGTTTTAGAATCTGTAATCGATGTGGCTAATTTAAATATTAATATGGGAAGTGCGACAGATTCATATGAGTTTGGATACAATTTAACAGGGTCTTCATCACAAAAAGTAGAATTGGGTTTAGATGTTGTTTATGGAAAGTATAATAATAACAGTGTATTAGCAAATGGTGATTATATTATTGTTACAGGTGGAGCATTTAAACCTGATACAAATGGTTTTACGACCGTCAAAGAATTTGATAGAAAAACTCACAAAATTACAGTTCCAAGTGATGGGAAAATTAAAGTTGGGATTTTTATAAATCAGTCTACTAAGCAGGTGGGCTATGTAATCAATGGTACAAACTTTGGTTATTTGAATATTAATTTGCAAAATTCTATTAATAGCATTGGCTATACTGCAACTATCAATCAAGAACCCTACGCAAATTCACTTTTAAATGGTAAGAGTGTAGGTATACAGTTGATTACGGATCATGCAAATATACAACAAGTATACCCAACAGGATCGAAAGATATTTGTGGAACAGCACTCTAAATAAGAGTGTGGGAACTAAACCTTCATTTTGAAGTTTTTTTTATTTTTAATAGACGAAATTTGTATAGTCATAGAAAAGAAAGTTAGATGAACTACAAATTCTAATACTTTTAATGATTGTGAATTGTATACATGGGTTTTACTAAATAAAAATTTAGAAACTTGAGGGTGATTCATCTTAGCAGGCAGTTTAAGTTTTTTTAATTAAAATTTATTTTGATTAGCTAATAATTAAATTTGGTGCGCTCAGCGGGACTCGAACCCACAACAATGCTACTCAATCATGCTCTATCATATTAGGCTATATATAAATCAATAACTTATATTTTTCAAATATGATAGTCCATGATTGTTTTGAAGTATAGCCTGTCAAAAAACCTGTCAAAAAACCTGTCAAAACTTATTGCGTATTAAGCTTAGCTATTTCAATTTTATTTTTATCGCCATGCATCCACTTTGCATACCGCTTCATAAGCATTTGTAAGCTATGCCCTAATTGATCAGCCACAAAATAGGATTTACACCATCCATCAGCAACATTGTCGCATAGGTGTGTCTTGTATTGTAGGCTGGGCGAGGGCGGATACCACAGGCTTTTAAGGCTCTTTGGAATCGTATACGTGGTGCACGTTCATTAGTAAATGGCTCATAAGTTTTTGGGCAGATCATTAAATGATTTCCGCGATAACCCTCATTTTTCTTGAATGAAACCAAGTCCTCAAGAGCCTTTTTTGATCGATCATTAAGATAAACATCACGAGCATTGTGCATTTTTGTGACATTCTTTTCTCTACCACGCACACGGCTTTTATTTACTCGGAATGTATTATTAAACCAATCAACATCAGTTGTATCGTTTAGTGCAAACATTTCTGATGGTCTACAACCTGTCCAAAATGCAAACTCAAAGTACCAATGATAGAATCGCTCATCATCAACAAGGTTTTTTGACATCCATTCAAGTAAAGCATTCATTTCTTCACGACTGAAAGGATCTGGAATACCCATTTGAACTTTTTTATTCTCAATGCCTGCCATAGGATTATCTAAAATCACCTTGCTGGACAAAGCCATTTCAAAAACACCACGTAGAGGAATTAGGCTATTATTTAATGTTTTAGCTGTTTGAAAATCTCTTTCATTGATTAAACCCCAAATAGCGTCATTTGTGATTTTGTGAATAGGAGTGAGGGCTAAAGTTGGCATCCAGTGATGATCCAAGATTCGTAAATACCCTCGCTTTGTATCTGCATTCGCATCACATCGGTCTAAAAACTTTTGAGCTAAGTCCTGAAACAGGACATCATTCTTATTTATGATAGCTTGATGCTCATCCTCTACAACATCACCACGAGCTTCTATAATATCTCTATCAGTTAAAATACCCCATTCAGCTTTAACAATTAGTTGATTTCTAATTTTAGCGGCTGTCGCAATGCCTTCCGCAGTTGCTGGGTGTGGTAACGTGATGTTGTAGGCTTTTCCTTTTCGCTCAAAGTAGATTTGGATTGAGCCGCTTCTAACCAGCACGCCTTTTGGTAGCGACTTTGAGCTTGTTCTGTCAGCCATTCGTTATAACCTTTAATCGAAAAATATATATTTCCATCTTGCTTAGACCAGACAATATCCTCTGGCCATTTTTTACGACGATGATCTAATTTTTGTTCAGCAATACCAGTGAGTTTAGAGAATTGACTAGCATCAACCCAGTCAATAGGTGTTAAACCCAACTCAAGTAAAGCTTCTATAATTTCATTTGGCATTGCTTCACCTCAAATTTTTAAAGGGTTTTCAACCTGTTGAATCAAAACACACTTGATCGCGAGTTCTATGTTTATCCATTTTCTCCTCCAAATAATAAATATAGAACCGCTATAAATAGTAGAAATGAAAAACCATACAATCGTTCTTTCATATTGCTTAGCCCACATGTTTTGCAAAATTATTGATTTCTTGTTTTACTGCTTCGAGTTTTGAAACTTCAATTTGAGTCAAAGCATCTATACCTAAATGCTCACAAACTGTTTTTACATCTAAGCCGCGCTCATCAATGAATGCTTGTAGTGAATCGCGTTGAGCATCACTAATGCCTTTAAATTCAGGTGGATTTATCCATTTTTTCCGCTCTTTGTCATAAGTGCATTTCATTTGTTCAGCTTGTGCTTTTAATACCTGACGCATGCTTTGATAATATGTATGTTCTTTATCAAGAGATTCGGTCAATTGATTTAAATCTCCCGCATGATTAGCCTCAGTACATGATTGCTGGAAATTCCGAAGATCAGCCTGAGCCTTAATTTCTGCTGCTTGAGCAGGTGTCAGGGCATTTATGTAGTCTTTAGCATGTTTTAGTAATGAAGCCAAAAATGTCGGTGAACTAGACAGCTCAGGAACAGGTACGTTACCTGTGCAAATATCTGTGCCATTTTCATTGCGTATAATTTGACCCAAACGCCCAGAATTTTTAGCGTGGTGAGTAGGGGATGGATTAAATAAAATATTACGAATTGAGTCGCCGTTATGGTCCGTTGTCGAATATAGATAACCCATAACATCAGCCATGCGATACAGTAGATTGCGGTTTTTACCAGCAAGATCAGGACGATAAACTTTTAATTTTTCTTTGCCAGCTTCTTCTTCAATAGCGTGGGCAATAAAGACAACATCTTTACCCATTGATTGCCATTTGCGAACCATACGCATAAATTTATCACCAGCTAAACCTTGTGCTTTAATGGTCAAAGTTTTGTCACATTGTAAATTAGTTTCGTTTTTAGATAGTTGATCTTTGATAGCATCAAGCATTGCACCAACAGTATCGGCCACAATAGTATTAAACCCATCATAAAAGCTGTCTTTTAGATTTTCCAAATCAAGCCAGCTATCAATACGAATAATAGTACCGTGGCGTAATTCTGCAGATACACGATGTTGACCTTTATCAAAGTCAAAAATAACAGGCTTATCAGCGGTATGGGCAATAGTGCTTTTTCCAAGTCCAGGATCTGTATATAAATAGCAAATGACGCTTTCAACTAGTAATGTTTTTTCAGGTGTAAATATTTGAATAGCCATGATTACAACCCCTTATTAAATTTAGTGTTGTTATAAGACATACGTTGATTCTTGCTGTATGACGTGCGTTGAAAGCAGTCTTTCGCATACATTGCTTTGCGTTCTTTTTTGCGTTGCTCATTAACTTCTTGTTGTAAGTTGCGAGCAATCCAAGGTTTAGCATTCAAATATTCAGCATCTACAGGTGTACCGCCGTTCTCTGATTCGAGACGTATGTCAGTCAACTTGTAGTTAGTTGAAAATATTTGAGGACCTAAGCGAACGTGATAGCGCCCTAAGTCATCGCGAGTAATGAACTCACGGAATGGCGTGGTGTATTGAGTGCTCATGAGTTCACCTCAACCATCTTATTTTTTTCGATGTGTGCAGTGATTACAGAAATCATATTTCTGATGTCATCAGCATTGGTGAAATCGTTATAAAAGCTGCCGTTTGATTTAAGAACAGGGTCAACAGCTAAGTTTTTAATAAATACTGCTTTGGTATCGCTACCTAACTGTCCGTTGTAATCTGGCTCTAATTCAAAATCAAAGCTTGTGAATACGTGATAGCCGTTAAGATTTACGATCGCTTCGCCAGTCGTATCAGATGTAATGTTTACTGACATCACGCCGTACATTGAATGTGTATTGCCAAACGAGTAAACGGGAGCAGGTTGGATCGGCTTAGTTACTAGGGCATAAGCACCAAATAAGCCCGCCAAAGTAGCAGCAGAGAATGCACTGAAAACAAGTAAAGACTTACCTAGCGTGTAATTGCTGTTGTGATTTAAAACGTTTTTGTTCCATAATCTACCTCATGTAAGTGAGAAGCCCTGATCGCCGTCCAAAGTGTTCAGGGCTTTTTGCTGTTCATGAAAAAATAGTAAGCTAACTTACTTATGTGGTCAAGTATTTTGGTAATTTTAATTACTTTTGTTGATTTTAATTACTACAACACATGAAAAAAATCCCGCATAAGCGAGATTAAGCGATTTTTTATTTATCAAAGGGGCTAGGTAATAAACTATATAAAGCGTCGTCAAATTGACCATTTTCCTGAATACGAACTGTATAAATCTCAACGATATTCTCGCAAGAGCTTCTTAATGGGATAACTACTTGTAGTACTCTATAAGTAACTTCTTCATCAGCATCTGCATTTGGTAAAGTGATCCATTGACCTTTCTCTGGTATTAGGCCGTGTTCAAACTCATCATATCCCTCAATCCCCCCAATACTGTTCTCAGTGACTTCAAATATCCGTAATATATACATATTATTTCTCTAACTTTAGTTTAAATAGGAAACTAATAAATTAAGGTTTAACCAATGCAGATTCCAAATGACCTACAAAACTTAATTCATTGAGTTGATCTTTAGTGATAATTTCATCAGGGTATTTATTTTTATCAGGATTATCACTCTGTAAACGAACTGTCTTTTCATTACCATAACTAATAAATATTCTTTTCATCCTTAAAAAACCATTATGTAAAAAGACATAAACATCGCCATTAATAATGCTAGATGTATCTACAGGTGTGATGTCTACAAAAAGTGGACTATCTGGTGATACAGTTGGCCACATGCTATATTCAGCAGAGTAAATCACCCTAAGCATTTCCGGCTTGGCTTGAATACCAAGCATTTTCAAGAAATTAGGATCAATTTCGACATACCCTGTAATTTCTTCTAAAAAATTCGCCACACCTTCTCCACAAGATGCTTTTACATTTTTATGAACAGGGATACTTACAGTATTTTTATTTTCGTATGATGATTTGAATTTTAAAGAGCTGATATAAGCTTCATCTTTATTAGGCGGAACAGCATTCTCCTTATTTTCACCTGTTAAAAGCCATTCTGGTCTGCAATTTAATGCATTAGATAACAACATCAAGCTTTCATGCTTCGGGATATTCTCATCCTTCTCCCAATAGATAACTGATGTTTTGGATACACCTACTTTATCTGCCAACTGCTGCTGAGTAAGCTTTTGCTCTTTACGTAGTTGCTTTAGTCGAATTCCAAGAGTTTCCATTACAAAACACCAATTTGATATGTAAGTTATCTTACCAATTGACATGATAAGTTTTATGTTATTAAGTTGGGTAAGATAAATTACTTTTAGGGTAACCTATATGACTAAATCTGAAGCTTTAACCCTGCTTAATTGCTCTGTTACACAGTTAGCAGAAAAGTTAGATATTTCTCATAACGCGATCAGTCAATGGGATGAGAAAAGAATTCCTTTAGCAAGGGAGTACCAAATTCGCGATCTAGCTAAAGGAAAAGAACCAATTAAGCGGGATACATTAATTTCGTAACTGGAATTTAAATATATGCAAATACATCGAATTACAAAACCAAAGCTACTCAAGATTACGTGAGACAACGCCAGTCGATAGCAATAATGGTCAGATTGATTGGGTGAATGGTACATGAAAATTAAGCGACCAATGCCACCAGAGCAATTAACCTTTGCACCTGCATTAGAGGTTTGGGAGTGGTTGAAATTAACGATACTTAATCCAGAACATAAAATCTTTAATCCAGACCATAAACACCTACTAAGTCAACAATGGGGAGATATTGCTTTTTTATGGGCAGATGGTGGTTATAGGAAACAGGGTAAAACAGTAATCGGTGATACTGAAAAGGTAATGTTCAATGTGGGTGGGTGGAGGAAAGAGCGCCAAGAAGCACAAATGTTTGATTGGTTTGGCTTCACTCCAGATTTTCTAGTCACATTAGACGCAAGATTTTGCAGACAATGTTCTGATGTGGAATTTTGCGCTTTGGTAGAACATGAACTTTATCACATTGCCCACGCCAAAGATAAACATGGGATGCCTGCTTATAGCCGTGACACTGGCAAACCCAAACTGGCAATTCAGGCCCATGACGTTGAGGAGTTTGTTGGTGTGGTTCGTCGTTACGGTGCCAGTCAGGATGATATGCAGCGCCTTATTGATGCAGCAATGAAGAAACCAGAAGTATCGCGGGTTGCCCTGCAACATGCATGTGGCACATGTTCATCATTACGAATTGCATAGACAGAATATAGACGGATGGATTAAATGGCAGTATTACCCGATGAGCATAAACTCTTTATTGTGCAAGCATTGGCGTGCCATGACACTCCATCACAGGTAGTTGCCGCCGTCAAAGATGAGTTTAAGATTACTGTGACCCGCCAACAGGTGGAAAGTTATAACTGTACACGTGCAGCAGGGAAAAATACGGCGCAAAAATGGGCGGCATTATTTACAAAAACTCGAGAGGATTTTGAAGCAGAAATTTCTAAAATTCCCGTTGCTTTATGTGCCGTCCGGTTAAGCCGTTTGCAGCGATATGTAGACATGGCAGAGCAAAGCGGCAATTTAGTACTTGCAGCACAGCTTTTGGAGCAAATAGCCAAGGAACAAGGCGGAATGTATGACAATCGCCGTATTCATGTGCATTCAGGGCCAAACGGCGGAGCAATCCAGACTGAGAATCTAAATGTCAATATAAACATGACAGAGGAGGAGGCAGATAAGCGCATTGCCGAGCTACATGCAAAGTTGGAAGCTACACATGGTCAGTAATGCAAAGCTGGAATATATAGCCTTACTCGAACAAAAATTGATGTGGCATTGTCGTAATGATCTGCATAAGTTTTGCCGTGCAATCGAGATACCAGGCGCACCGTTAAATGATAATGACGACTGTGATGAGTTTTATCCTGACAATATTACGCCAGCTAAGCATCATGACCTGATCAATCAAACCTTAATGGAAATGGCATATAAAATACCAGATGAGCAGGGCAGGATTAAAAAGCGTGTCATGTTTTTTATGCCCCCCGGTAGCGCAAAGTCCACATATGCCACTGTAGTTTTCCCAACATGGTTTATGGGTCGGTTTAAAAACAAGAATATTATCAGTACAAGCTATAACTCTGAATTAGCCACAAAGTTTGGTCGTAAATGCAGATCCATAACGCGAAGCCAAAAATATAAGCAAATATTTGGCGCTGAACTGGTCGCCGACAATAGGGCCGCACATGATTGGTCGATTACCAATGGTTCAACATACATGGCTGGCGGTATTTTGTCAGGTATTACTGGTAACCGTGCAGACGGGTTAATTATTGATGACCCGATCAAGGGCCGTGAGGATGCAAATAGTCCTACAATTCGAGAAAAGACTTGGGAGGAATATAAAAGCTCATTGCGGACACGTCTTAAGCCAAATGGGTTTATTGCCATCATTCAAACACGTTGGCATGAGGACGATTTATCAGGACGTATTTTACCCAATAACTATGATGGCGAATCAGGTTGGATAGAGGCAAGGGATGGTGAGTGGTGGTATGTGGTTTGCTTACAAGCACAATGTGAGCAGGAAAGTGACCCATTAGGGCGAAATATTGGTGATTGGTTATGGACAGAATGGTTTAGCCCTGAGCATTGGAAGCAAGAGAAAGTTACGCAAGGCTCCCGCAACTGGGATGCGCTATATCAGCAGAAGCCCAAGCCTAGTGAGGGGGATATTTAAGAAAAATTGGTTTGCAAAACGCCGTTATAACACACCACCTGCTAATCCAATAATGATTGTCCAATCATGGGATACGGCGAGTAAAGACAAAGAATTTAATGACCCATCTGCATGTACTACATGGCTCGTTACACGTACCGATTGGTATTTGATTAATGTATTCAAGGATAAGCTGATTTATCCAGAGCTTAAAGGAAAGGTCAAATCGCTATATTTACGTGATAAGCCTGATGTCGTATTGATTGAGGACAAGTCCAGTGGTCTAACAATTTACGCGCAGATAAGAATATTAGCATTCCGATTGTGGCAATTGAGCCAGAACAGAGTAAAGAACTAAGGGCGCATGCTGTTTCACCGTTGTGTGAGGCGGGGCTAGTTTGGCTACCTGAATCTGCTGAATGGGCGCATGAATTTGAATCGGAATTTTTTGCATTCCCACTTTCTACCCATAAGGACCAGACGGATAGTGTGACTCAATTTTTACGCTGGATGCATGTGCGCTCAATTGAACTTCAAGTATGGGGTACTGGGCAACAACGTGCTGGACATACAATGGATGTTCAAAGCGATGAACAGTATATTGATGAGGATATTGGCTATGGTATTGTTAGTGGAGGTAATGATTTCGGTGGTTGGTAAATTTATTATAATAATTACTAATCACTATCAAACCTAAATTTTAATACAAACAATATTAATAATATAAATAAGGTGCATTAGATATGACAACATTAGGACATGCTCGAATAGATGAGTTCGGAAATATTTCAGGTGGGGTAGCGGGGGATAATAGTGGTAAAGAAGTCACCATTACCCCTTATTACGTTAATCCCAAAGGCTGGCGAGTTTTGAGGGCTAAAGACACTGATATAGCTAATAATATTGCTACTGCTATGCAAAAGGCTTGTGAGAATAACAATATTGGATATGATCAAAAGCAAAGAAATAGTTTATATAATTTGATAGCAGGAAAAGGATTTGATCCTAGTCAAGCAAATCAGGCATGTGAAACTGATTGCTCAGCTCTAATTAGGGTATGTATTTTATATGCTCTGAATGTGAAAGGTTTGGATATTTCAATTAAGGATTTTATAACAAGTAATGAAGCTGATGTCTTGTTAAAGGCTAAATTATTTTCTGAAATGATTGGGGATGAATATACGTCTCAATCAAAATTCTTAAAACGGGGAGATATTTTAGTTACCAAGATCAAAGGACATACTTCAGTTGTTATAGAGGATGAAGGTTCTACAGTTAAGAAAAAAACAAAAAAATATATTCTTGGAGATCGAGTTTTAAAAAATGGTTTAGAAGGTGACGATGTAAAACAGTTACAAATCAATTTAATACAATTAGGTTACGATTGTGGTAAATGGGGTGCAGATGGTTTTTTTGGGGGAGACACCCAAAAAGCATTAGTAAAATTTCAAAAAGATGTGAAATTTGAAGGCACTTTGGGGGAATATGACCTAAATACACATCAAGCACTATTAAAAAAGCTTTAAGCTAAAGTCTCAATCCACTTAAGATGCCTAATGTGATGAGCTGCATACTGATGACGATGAGAGATTAGGTATCTTGGGTGGTACAAAGTTTTTATAACTAAACAATATGGCAGATCACGACATTATTTTTTATATGTTTTTTAACAAATTTTTACTAATTGATATTTTATGAATTACCTTTAAAATTAATATTATTATTTTTTAATTATCTATTTTATGAATATAGCTGTCGATACAGAGTCAAGTAATAAAAAAACCCAAGTGGTAGAAACTATTTCAAAAATAAAGGTTGGCGAGATAGACGAATCTAATAATAAAATTGTTCAGGTGTACTCGAAATATAATGAATATGCTATATATGAAATAGACCACGAAGATATCAACCACAGAATGCGAGTTATTATTGATGGTCATTTAGATGAAACTGAGTTATTGATAACAACAAGATTTCGTAAAGTGAAACAAAAATACATACAAGCAATAGGGATGTTGCCAAATAGCCCAAACTTGGAAATGTTGAAGAGAAGAATTGCACACACACTTTCATCTTGTTTAAGTAGCGATATAGATGGAGAGAAAGAATTCAATGAACTCATTAAAACCATCCAGCTTGAACATGGGAAACTGGTTGTAAATAGAGCAATTTATTTGTTTCCTATTTTTCTAATGACTTTAATAAGTTTTGGATTTTCATTCTACCAATACAATATTTTTGAGTTGAATAAATCAATCAGTGAACTTAATTATTTAGGTTGTTTATTTTTATCAGTATCAATTGGGGCAAGCATAAGTCTGTTAATGAATGCTACTAAATTAAATTTTGAAGAGTACTCTTTAAAACGGTACTACTTGATCCTAGGTCTTGAGAGAATATTTTTAGCATTTTCGGCTGGTTGTGCAGCTTATGTGTGTATACAGGCAGGACTTCTTTTCCCAGAATTTACTAAAAATTCAATTTGGGGAATTATGGTTGCATTAACAATAGTTGGTTTTTCTGAGTCCTTGATCCCTAGTTTTTTAACAAAAATTGAAGGTAATGGCTCAAAATAGAATATTTATCTAATCTAAAAATCTATCTTCGGAAGGTTTTTTAGCCTTGCCACTGATGGTGACATTATCAATAAACCAGTCGCACCCTTAAATTCTGTAGATAGTTTGTCATTATTGGCAAACTATCTACTGTCATGCTTAATCCGTTAAAAATAGTTAAAAAAGTCTTACAACGTCCTATATTGCAAAATGAATCTGCACCTGCTTCGGAAACGGCGGGGATAGCGGTTTATCTTGACGCTTATACAAATCTTATTTCCAATCAAGATACCGTGCTCATGGCAAAGGGCTACGGCGATCTTAAAATTTACCAAGAAGTTTTGCGGGATGATCAGGTTAAATCGACATTTCAGCAACGCCGTTTGGCTGTAGTTGCAAAAGACCTAATTGTTGAAGCGGGCTTAAAGGTGGTGGCTATGTCGCACCCCCAGCAAAAGACAACGATGCGAAAGAAAAGGCAAAAAAAGATAAAGCGAATGCAGATGCAAAACGTGCAGCAGAGGAAGCTGCAAGGGAAGTAGAAGCATTAGCACGTGCCGAGTATGAGCATAAACAAGCTATGCTTAAAATCAGCATGAATAATATCCAGTTTGAATATGATCAAAATAAGAAAAGTCTGGAAGAATATTATAATCTCAAGCGTGAATACATTTTGGAATCATCTCAACTTGAAATTGCTGAGCTTGAACGTAGAAGTGCACTTGCTAAAAATGCTTCTGAGAAAAAACAAATAGAAACTAAAATTGAAAAAGTTAAAAATAATTTTGTTTTGGATTTGAATAAACTTGATGTATTCAAACGTGATAAAACATACAGCAACATCAATAAAGACACAGATAAAATATTAAGTGATCAGGCATATCAAGATAAATATGCTGATATTCAAACAAAAATGAATCCAATGAAGAAATTGGATATAGATGAAAATAATAGGAATAATAAACTTGCAACAATTGCGCAATTAAAAGAGCAAATGACAAAACTGCAAGACCTTCAAAATTCTGAAGGTGGAGAAAATATTGAAGGTCTTACAGAAAAGATTAAAAATCTTGATATTGCGACCAAAGAATTACAAGCAACAAGTTTATCTACATTTGAGCAAATGGGGCAGGATATTCAGCAGGCAGCAGGTGCGGCACTGGCAAGTGGTTTAAATACATTCTTCAATGATTTGATTGATGGTAGTAAGTCAGCAAGCGAGGCATTAAAAGATTTTGTGCGTAATTTTATTAAATCAATTGCGCAGATTATTGTACAAGCGATGGCTGCTTATGCTGCCTTGCTAATTATAAATGCGATCCCTGGTGGTACAGCTGTTACATCAGCACTAGATTTAGCTGCGAAAGCAAATAATGCTAATAAAGTTGTAAAAGGTGCTAGAACAGCATCAGCAGGGCAGCACCACACAGGTGGTATTGCAGGATCAAGTGGTGTTCGCCGTAATATTGACTTGGCGACATATAGTCATGCACCGCGATATCATACAGGCGGTGTTGCAGGGTTTGCACCAAATGAAGTGCCAGCAATTTTAGAGCGAGGGGAAGAAGTTTTAACCCGTAACGACCCTAGACATGTTGCAAATGGTGGTGGTGGCACTGGAGGTAGTATCACAGTAAAGAATATTAATGTGTTTACTGAAGAACAAGCTATTGAGCATATGAACTCACCTGCTGGCGAGCGAGCGCAAATAAATATGGTTCAGCGTAATGCTTCAGCCATAAAGCGGATTTTAGAAGACAGTTAATGTAGCTTTTTTAATCACCTCAATGTATTTTTATGTTGGGGTTTTATTTGGGTACGATATGAAAAAAATTTTATTCTTATGCCTGTTAGTTTCGGGTGGGGTATGGGCGAATGATGATGGGTTATCTTTTGATGAAAGAGAGGCACAATTTAGAAAACAGATTGAGGAAGATTTAGCAAAAGCCACTGATCCCGTTGAAATTGAAAAAAATTCAAAAGAAATGTGGGCAAGACACAATGAGCGATTTAGCAAGCCGACTGCAAAAATTGGTATGACTGAAGAACAAGTAATAAAAAATACGCTGTGGGGTGAGCCAAGCAGTAAAAATTTTATGACAACAAAATATGGTACACGTGAGCAGTGGGTTTATGACAATGTGGGTTATCTGTATTTTGAGAATGGTAAAGTTGTAGGAATTCAGAGTTTTTAAATAAGCCGACTTAGATCGGCTTTAAATCACCTGTGTGATGCAAATCAATCTGTAGCGATAAAGCGAATTTTAGAAGACAGTTAATGTGGATTCTTTAATCACCTCAATGTACTGTAATGTGTTGGGGTTTACTGGGTTAATTTCATGAAAGAAATATTAATACTATGTGCAATATTGGCATGTAATTCTGCAAATGCGATGGATAAGATAGAAATCATTCGTGATATTCCAAATATGTCAAAAGATAAAATTTATACTTCAACAAAACAGTGGATTGCTCAGACTTTTGTAAGCGCTCAAGATGTTATACAGTTTGATGATAAAGAGGCAGGTACTTTAATTATTAAGGGGAATGTTGATTACCCTTGTTCTGGCAATTGGTCGTGTACTCATCATGGTTTAACCAACGACGCTATTGACTTTACTATGAAGGTTGATATGAAAGATCAAAAAATGCGTATTACTGTTGATGACATTTTTTTAGTTCTTTAAATGCGTTTGGTAAAGAAATTCAACAAGTACCGAACAATAAGCAAGAGGCTATGTTTGGTAAGCGTCTTTCAGGAGTGACTAATAGCTTACTTCATACCGTCGAATCAGCACCAAAAAATAAAGGTAATGATTGGTGATTTTTTATAACTAAATAACATTTAAGCCACGCTAATGCGGGGCTTTTTATTAAGTCGCACCCTGACATAAAAGAACAATAAATTAAAAATCGTACCTATATTCCAATAAGGAGATGGGTATGAATACCTCTATTTTATTTGGTTATTTTAATACCATTATCAATTACCTTATGCCATCGCCTCCTGCTCCGAAGGCTTCTGATATTTCTGACTTTACAGCTCCAACGGCAGAAGAAGGTCGACCTGTCCCTGTTGTTTTTGGCACTGTGAAAATTGAAGGTGCAAATGTACTTTGGTATGGCGGCTTATACGTGGAAGCAATTCAAGAACGGCAAGGTAAAAAATGATAGTCATATATGCTGATATTAAAGCCTGCCAGTTCTGTAGTAAGGGAGCTAGAGCTTGGTTTAGTCAATATAAATTGGATTACTTGCATTTTGTTGGTAATGGCATTGATGCGGACGTATTGTTGGCCACCAAAGATCCTTTTGCTATTCGTGCTGTAGAGCAAGCGAAAAAACGGCTAAAAGGTGTTGAGTAATGGGTGGTGGTTCTAAAAAGAAAGTCACAGTTGGATGGCGGTATGGTTTGACTGTGCATATGGGTGTTTGTTATGGACCTGTTGATCAAGTCGAAAAAATCTTGTCTGATGATAGGGATGCATATAATGATCCTATTACAGGAGACCAAACTGTATCTATTTATAAGCCAGATTTATTTGGAGGAGACAAAAAAGAAGGCGGATTAAGTGGATACATGCAAGTACAACAAGGTAGCAACACACAGCTCCCCAGCTCATTTTTAACGCGACATTTGGGCACAAATATTCCTGCATTTCGGGGCATTTTAGGATTTATCTATACTGGAATAATGTCTGCGAATAATCCGTATTTGAAGCCATTTAGTTTTATCATTCGCCGTATCCTGCAAGGTTGGCAAAATAGCAATATTTGGTATCCTGAAAAAGCAATTATTCAACATACTACAGCCAAACGCACACGACACGATATGAACCCAGCGCATATCATCTATCAATGTCTTACTGATACTGATTGGGGAATGGGTTATCCGCTTGGTTCTATTGATGATGCCAATTTTAGGGCAGCAGCAGATCAGCTTTACAGCGAAGGCTTTGGATTATCTTTG
>Ga0097681_1002768_pt1 | contig 15599 bp, 28 predicted proteins | sample ThiBiot_750_plan_FD_72845 | JGI IMG/M metagenome (GOLD analysis project Ga0097681, IMG submission 72845) | Wastewater bioreactor microbial communities from Cape Town, South Africa - Thiocy_cont_750_plan - 1398105538144 (version 2) (version 2) ... | reverse complement strand
CCCAACAGCCTGACCAACAGTTGGACGCACGCGCCATCTCGCGCCATTCGTGCCGCCGCGCTCTCTCTCGTCCAGAGCGTCGCCATCGGTTGGTCGCCGTGCTGCGCCACTCGCTCCCCTGCTCGCGTGCGTACGCAGGCCTTCGCAGCCAGCGCTAGCGTTGCCGCCTCGCCGGCTTGATGGCACTGCCAGCTCGTACGCCCCGCGGCGGTGCCATTGACGTCCTGCGCACGATCGTCGTCGGCAGCACGACGCCGCATCATACGCCGTTGATCTTTGTGCTCGAGGACGAGAAGGGTACGTATGCTCGAGCATACGCTCGTTCGCTTCGTCCTCAAGCTGATCGCTCGAGTGATTCCAGGACGTGAGCGCCACAATCCATTCCAAGTGTTCGAGGCCGCTGAGCTGCGTACCACGATCCATGTGCGAGTTTCGCGCGCCGTAGCAGGTACGCGTCTGTGTCTGCGTCTGTGTCTACGTGCGCGACAGACACGAATGACACTCTGCTGCTACCACAACACTACCAACAGATGTCTCTCTACAAGTGACCACTCGTTGTGGTACCACCGGCGACACGCGCGAGACGCCTCTCGGCAACTTCGACTCACATACGACGCAGTTTCTCGAGTGCGCAACCGAGACTGCCGAGTACGTGCTCGCCCGCTCGCTCGACCGACAGCTGCTGAGGTCACCACAGCCGGCACTCACCCACAACCATGCACCGTGATGCCTCCGTGTGTGTGCTCGTCGTCGTCGTCGTCGTCGTCATCCTCATCAGGGTCGGCAGGAAGTTCTCCGTGCAGTGGCGCATCTGCTCCGGCACCGACGTACAGTACCAAGACACGAGATACTTTGAGGTACTGGACGTATCGCCTCGCCGCATTCTCTCGAGCAATACCACTCACTCGATGGCTCTCTCACTCTCATGCAGGTGATCGCTGATCCCGAGCCACCACCGCCCAAGGCCGAGTCGCGCATTCCGTCGCCCTTCAGCCGTTCGGTGGTCGCCGGCCCGGTGCTGCTCTTCCGCGGCATCTTCGAGCAGAGCGCCGCACTGCCCCACATGGCCCTCTCGACCAGCTTGGAGGACGATGAACCCTCGTCTCCAACAATGCCATCGAGCGGCGGCGGCGGCGGCTTCGCCATCTCCAGCCCCATCCGCCCGACTCCCGGCTCGCCAGGCGGTGGCAGCAGCGGCAGTGGCGGCGGCGCCTCGAGCTTCATCGGCAACGATCGCGGTCGCTCTGCCTCGGTCGCAGACGCCGAGGAGTCTCGCCGAAAGCGCTTCCCTGCTCATGCACCGCCGCGTCCCGAAGACACGATCGCCTCGCCGCTATCGCCACGAGGAGGCGCTAACGGCGGTGGCTCGGCGGCCTTTACCAGTGCTCCGACACTCGGCGGCCGTATGGGCTCATTCCGCATCGGCAGCACGCGACCACAATCGACCGACCAGATCATGATGCGCGAGCGCTCGGCACCTGCGACGAGCCCATCGCCTCTCGGTGGTTCCTCGTCGTCTTCGACCACATCCAACACCAACAGCAGCTCATCGTTGCTCGCTCCAGCTACTGCATCATCTCCAGCTACTGCGCCATCTCCATCATCTCCACCTCCTGCATCGTCCTCCTCCTCCTCCTCATCATCGAGTGGCGTGCCTCTTCATCGCACGAATTCCGCCGGTTGGCGTCGCGCTACGACCGAGACCGCCGGCGCAAACAGCGCCACGTCTCCGCGGCCGACGCGAGTGTGGGTCACGAGTGCTCTGGTGGTGTCGCGCCTCGCGGCCAACATCAACCGCGTGGCGCTGGCGTCGCGCGAGTCGCGCGCCGCCACCAAGCTCGCCTCGTCGACCTCGGCATTCGCGCCCGAGCTCTTCGTCCTGAGCCCGCCCAACATTCGCGTCAAGCGCAGGATGATCACCACGATCGATACCGACGAGTTCGGCCAGGAGCTCACGCTCTCGCTGTGGTGCTTCGACTGGGCCGTGCCGCTGCACGCCGAGCCGCAAACCGTGCGTTACCAGCTCGAGTACGCCGGCAAGAAGACCTCCGATCTCTACTGCTATCGCGTGCCGGCCGCCGGTGACAAGCCCAACCTCGCCTACGTGCCCATGCTCTCGTCGCTGAACGACGAGTTCGTCGACAACATTCGCGCCACATGGAACTTTGCCACCAACCAGCACCTCCACCACGAGCCCTATCACGTTCTACTGCTAAAGGTGCGTGCGTGATCACGGACAGCGGCTTCATTGATGCATTCGTTACGTTCACTCGTTCACTCACACGTGCGCGCTCGTGTGTGCGTGTGTTTGTCGACTTGATAGTCCAACGGTACCGATACGGCCGAGAGCCTCGTACACGATATGATTTCGAGTGTGTTCCCCGATGTGGCCGAGGCCGATAAGACCAATCCTTGCAGCTGGGACTGGCGTACCGACGTCGAAGCCGTCACCAACTCGCCTTTCCGACAACCGCAATGGGTACGTGCGTGTGCGCTTGTTGCTTGCTCGTTGCTCGCTGCTCGCTGCTCGCTCCTCTGACGCCGTGTGACTTGCCGTGTCATGCATGACATGATGCAGCATCGACGCTGTTACGGTGACCTGATGTTCAGCAAGGAGCAGCGACGGAGGCTCTTCATTCGCTTCTTCCTGCACCAGACCGAAATCTTGGCGCAGCCGCAATTCACACACATGGCATCGCGCATTCCACTAGTAGTCAAGTGGCAAGATGATGGTACGCACGCACGCACGATCAAGCGATCGCAGGCACGCCTACGAGGTCTTGCTAACGCCGCCATCCTCATCGTCATCGTCATGATATGCAGTCGACATCATGTTCCTCGCCGACCGTACGAACCGCAATATCGTGCTCGATGTCGTCAAGGAGGTCTTCTGTCTCTTCCGTCTCGGCAAGCTGCCGTCGCTCTCGGCCTCGGTGCAGCGCGAATACACGCCAGTCATACAGGAGGAAAACCCCTTCGATGCGCGACTGACCGTATCGGCCGATACGCTGCAGATCGGTCTGATCGACGCCGGAACCGGTGTGCTCGCTGCGACTCTCGTGCCGATGGTGTCGTCGGCGCAGACGTCGTTCGACTCGATCGTGTCGCGCAACAATGCCGCCGTACCGTCGACTGCCGACACTCCGACTCTGCCGCCGATGCACGACTTGGTGGTGCGTACGATGAAACCGATCGACCAAGCCGACATTGCCACGGTCGAGAGCGTCGTGAACATTACGCAGTTGCTACAGAAGTTGCCTGACTCTGAGCGGGTACGAGTAACACCACCGTTACCAGCGAGCCACTCGCACTCGCACTCACACTCACTCTCACTCATTCTTGTGATTTGCAGGAAGCCGAGCGAACGCGACTACTCTTCTTGCGTGGGCTGCTCAACTTTCTGCGCTCTTCCAAGTGTCGCGTACTGTGCATCTCGGACGCCAACCATCTCCCGACCTTGTCGATACTCGAAGTCGGGCCTGCAGGCTTGATCATCACAAACAGCCTGCCGGAGCACACTCTCGACGGCGCCTTCGTGTGTGAGAAAGCCGGCCCGCCAACACACTCCTCCAGCGGCGATTCGTCTGCTGGCAGTTTTGGTACGAGCCGCCAACCACACGATACTCGTGCAACCTCGCCTTGCCACTGACCACAGCGCTCCATTAGAATCGCCACGTGGTATTGATGCTGCGGCGCCAGGATCGCGGCTATCGACCTCGAGCATTCCCAAGGAGCTCCTGCTTCTGCCACCATCGCCATCATACAAACTCCGCCATCCAAGTGTGCCGTTTCTTGTTGTGTTCCAGCACCATTGCGTATGTTCAGCTCGCTCACTTGTTTGATATCATGGAGAGACACGAACGTGTCACTCACCACCTTGTGCTGTGTTATGCGTTGCACTACGACAGTCTGCGTTCCATGACGACCGCGAGGTCGATTACATTTGGGATGAGGCCGAGGATGGCCCGTGGAACGTCATCACTGAATCGGCGAGCCACGAAGACTACTACACGATCCGTGCCGCAAGCTTCAACAAGCTCATCCAACGACTCACGACTCCACCGGCACCCGAAGCCGAACAGGCTGTGCACGATAACTGTACGTGCTCTCTCTCTCTCTCTCTCTCTCTTTCTTGCGCGTTGTGATTGCGTTCGCTCAATAGGATTGCTAATCTACCGCCTACCACCTACTCGTTGTCGTCGTAGATGAGCTGTTCGTCAAAATGTTCTTCATGACCTATCGCGCCTTCGCGTCGCGCTCGTTGGTCTTTCAGCGCATCATTGCTCGCTACCGTGGGCCACCGCTGAACGCGCAGGCGCTCGAGGAAAGCGACCCACCGTTGTCGCGCATCCGCTACGGCGTTTGCAAGGTGTTGGTGCACTGGTTCTCGGCGCATCTGAACGACTTTGACGAGCGCGCGCGCCAAGACATGAGCGCCTTCACCGAGGAGGCCAAGCAGCAGTCGGTCAAGGACAAGGAGTCGGGCATCTTGCTGTCGGACCAGCGCGGCGCCGAGACCTACTTGCGCAGCATGTTCGAGAAGAAGCTCGCCAAGGGCAGCTTCGTGTCCATGTTCGACACCACGGTGCTGGTGCATAACCCGCCGCCGCCCATCGTGCCCGAGAGCTGGAAGGGCGTCACGTTCATGGACCTCGACGAGTTGGAGATTGCGCGCCAGCTCACCATCACCGAGTCACATTTGTACCTAGAGATCCGAGTACGTGTAGCGAGAGAGCGTGCGTGCGTGCGTGCATGCGTGAGTGAGTGAGTGAGCTGGCGTTGACAATGGCGATGGCGATCGTGCGTGAACAGCCGGTCGAGTTGCAGAACCTTGCATGGAGCAAGCCGAAACTGAAGCACCGAGCACCGAATCTGTTAGCATTGATCGAGCACTTTAATAACTTTTCGATGAAGGTACGTGGGCGCCAGAGCCGTTGCATGTGTGTGTGCATGTGTGCCTGCAATCATTGGGCGGAAAGAACTGACCTGCAAGCACGTGCGTCTCTAGTGTGCTACTCTGATCGTCACTACCGAGCAACTCCGGCGCCGACGAATGGTAGTCGAGAAGCTGATCCGTATCGCGCAACATTGCCTCGATCTCAACAACTTCAATATGGCCATGTCGATTCTGGCGGCGTTCAATAACTCGTCGGTACATCGGCTCAAGTTCACGTTCGCCGGCATCAGCAAGAAGGTCGCCAAGACGCTGGCCACCATCAACGAGCACATGTCGTCGAGCGGCGCCTACAAGTCGATTCGCCAGCTGCTGGCCAACGTCAAGCCGCCGTGCATCCCGTTCCTCGGCGTCTACATGTCGGACCTGACGTTCGTCGAGGACGGCAACCCGGATCGCGTACACGGAGGCCTGGTGAACTTTCGCAAGCGCAAGCTCGAGTACGACATTATCGTGCAGCTACTGGCGTACCAAACGCAGACCTACAACCTCAACATGGTGCACAAGATCGTCGCCATCATCGATGGGCTCGAAATGATTGACGACAATGCGTGCTACGAGGCGTCGCTGCGTTGCGAGCCGCGCAACGCCACCAAGAAGTCGTTAACTTGAGCGAACGAGTGAGTGCAAGCCATCGTGTCACCATATCTCCTCCACCCTCATCATCATCGTCATCGTCGTTACTATTCGTTCGTTTGTTCGTTCGTTCCAAAGTAAGATATCTCTGGTATCGTTGTTATTGCTGCTTCTGCTGCTCCCTTCTATTGTTGTCGTTTCCTGTTGTAAATCTCTCCCCCTCCTCCTGCTGTCTCCACACTCACACCTCGCACCCCACACACCCCACGCACCAGCCAGGCACCTCGTTGTACCTCACAACACCATAAGATGAAAGCTCGTTTGAAATCGAAGCGCTCTTTGAAGGGTGTATTGTTGGGTTGGGTTGGGTTGGGTTGGTTTGGTTGCGGGTGATTATCGTTGACGTGAGCGAGGCGAGCGAGTAAATGAGCGGGGAATGAAGGGATATGAATCAACAACAGCAACAGCAGATCGTATCGATACGAGCGAGAGTGGCGGGGTGCTGGCGACTCCAGCTAGAAGAGCAACTCTCGCGGGTCGCTAAAGAACGACGAGCCAAAGTTGATGATGGGCGCCGAGTACGGATCGGTGCCGTGCTTGCGCTTCGAGTCGCGCTTGTACATGTCGCGGAAGTAGACGCCGATGCAGTACCACAAGGCGTTGGCCGTCGCGTACTGCTGCAACTCTTGCGCGATCGGCAGCTCGGACGGCAGGAAGGCGCTGAGGTAGCCGACGCCCTTGGCACGCACCTCGCGATGCACGTGGCGAATGAGCGTCATCAGCAGCTCGACGCCATCGTGGTCGCTGTCGAAGCCCGAGTAGCACATGCCCCACAGCGTCAGGCGCTTGGCGATGCGAACACCGTTGAGTTCGACCTTGGTGACGCCTCCCTTGTCCCACAAGCTCACCGAGGCGTAGGCGCCACGCGAGTTCGTGAGCACGTAGGTTCCGTGATAGAAGGGCGATTTCTACGAGAGAGAGAGAGAGAAAGAGAGAGCGCGTGAGCACGAGAGAGACTACCTGGCGGCGGTGTCGTGTCTCGACGTACCAAGATCGTAGTGCCCATGTCGAGAGGGAAGAAGTTCGACAGCGCAAAGGTCTCAGTCAGGAGCGTGAGAGCCTCCTCGGCCGACACGATGCGGATCGTGTAGTCAGGCTCGGCCTCGGCCTCGGCCTCCTCGTCGTTATCGGCGTCGTTATCGGCCTCGCTAGAGTCCGAGCGCTGGCGCGTGTCTCCCGGCTCCGGGAGCAGGTTCTCGGTGCTCCAGCCGAGCCAGCGCATCGTGGTGAGGATGCACTGTTCGCGGTTCATGTGCAGCGACGCCACGTTCTCCTGGAGAATGAAGCCGTGCACCCAGTGTGGGTTCACTTCGTTGTACATCTTGCGCAGGCGGCGAATCAACTGCAGCAGCAGCAATAGTGAGTATGCTGCGACAACGACGACGACGACGACCACAACTACAGTGCAAGCGCGTATTGCGGCGAGAGAGTGAGTGAGGAAGGGGAGGGAGGGCGTACATGGAATCCGATACCGCGACGCCAGAAGCGTGGATTGATGCGCAGGTCAAAGCCAAAGATCGACGTGCACTCGTGGCCAAACACTCGCACTTGCTGTGTGGCGCAACCATCACAAATCAATCAGTGCATGAGCACCATGGCGCATGGCACGTGGCCTCGATCGTCAATGTACCTACCTTCTGACTGTAGCCGATGGTTCCAGCAATCTCGTCGCCCATCTCGCACACGATCAAGTCGTGACGCGGGAACAAGCGCGCCATCGCATCAAAGTCCGTCGGAATGAAGCGCATGTTGGCGTAGGTCTTGGGAGTCGTCTGCACAAAGGTCTGCAGCGTCTCTTGATCCGACGAGCGGTAGCGACGGAAGGTCAAGTCCTTGCTGCTCGCGACCTACGATGCACCAGCACGCGACGAGCACGCGACGAGCACACGACGACGATCAATCAATGAATGGATGAGCGCTCGATCGATATCGCAAGCACACATTGCGTACCGTGACGGGCTTGACGACCGCCTGCGTGTTACCGGCAGCTTGCGCCTGAGCCAACGCCTCGGCCTTGGCCTTCTTGCGGCGCTCCTTGTCGGCCTTGTCCTGCGCCTCCTTCATGTCGGCGATGCGGTTCACATGACCGATCAAGGTATCGAGGCGCTTGTGATAGATCGACTGCAGATCGATGGCGCCGAAGCTCATCGGCAACAACGAGCGCGGCATACGCGCAGCTGGAGCCTGAGTAGGAGGCGCCACGACAGGAGTCGAGGGAGCGGGAGGCGTCGCCATGGTCGTGAGCGAGCGAGCGAGCGAGGTGCAGCAGCGGCAGCGGCAGCAATCAACGAACGAACGGGAACGATGGTGTTCCTCCGCTCCTCCTCTTCCGTCCTCTGCTTCTTCCAAGGAGAAATCCGACACCAACCCAACCCAAACCAACATCCGGAAGCCAAACCGAATCCCGCGCGAAGCTTGCATTTCTTTCGATCACGACGAGCAATAGTTACCGCATACCTACCTATCGCTAGCAACCTATTCTATCTATGTAGTGTAGCTATATCTTCTACGTGTCTTGCTTGCTGCCTGCCTATCTGTCCAACCGGTCCATCCAGTCTTCACGTTAGGTTCGCTTGGAGGAGGTTAGCGAGCCCAACCGAGCCACCATCGATACTGACGCCTTGCGCTCGGGTTTGAGCTGTGCCGGTGGCGCGTTCGTTGTCGCGGCTGCCGCCTGCTGCTGTAGCTGTTGTGGCGCTGTCTGCTGCGACTGCGCCGACACCTTCTCGGTGGCTTGCGTCGATTGCGGCGCGAGGATCGCGCACAGATGCGAGTAGCCGCCGCGCAGTGCGTCGTCGTAGGCCGTGTTGCCCCAGCGGTCGGTCGCTGTCGGGTTGGCGCCGGCCTCCAGCAGGTACAGAACCGTGTCGACGTGGTTCTCCGAGGCCGCGAGATGCAGTGCCGTGCGCGAGTCATAATCAGCCACATTGACGTCGACCTCCTCGAGCTTCACCAAGCGCTGCACCTCGGGCAGCAGTCCTCGCGCTGCCGCGAACCAGAAGGCCGAGTTGACGGCCAGCCGCTTCTGGAGGCCATCGTCTCCCGGGTTCCCTGGTGAACATCAAGCGACACCGCTGCTTGAGAGGCTTGCTTCACGCCCGCAGCAGCAGCCGCCGCAACAGCCGGAGCAGCAGCAAGTACGCACTTGTCTCCTTGGTCTGCAGCGTGTTGTGGTACATGTGGAACGAGAACTTGTCGCTCAAGGCTTGGCAGAACGACATGCCGTACACGCCAGGCGCCTTTTGCTGCCCAGGGGCGTGGAGGCAGCAGCCCAACAACTGTAGCACACTGTTGTGAGTCTCTCGATACCACCACTACCGGCAGCAGCAGCAGCAGCAGCAGCAGAAGAGCGAGCGCACACATACGTTGGGAATGATGATCATCACCAAGGCCGACCCCGTGCATCGCACCGGGAATCCGATGCGGAACGAGAATTCGCCCGAGTAGTTCTGCGAGCCGCAAGACTGCATCATGCACAACACACTTCGCACAGTGGCCGGCTGCGGGTTCCGCGAGAAAGTCGTAGGTGCATCATCGATCAATTAAGCGCTTCAATCAATCTTGCAGCTGTGGCTGAGTGCGGCTCTCGTACGCTAAAGACTCGAACGTTCGTGAACGGATTCACGCCACCGTTGGCGAGCGTTGCAGCCACAACGCTGAGATCCTCGCAGCTCAGTTCCATCGACGACAGCATGGTATGAAGTGAGAGCGTGGTCTCGAGGTCGGTTCCTTCAGGAAACGCGCCCTTGTCACTCTGTGATTCACGCCACGACTATCAGTGGGGGTTCGTTCGGCCGACTCTCTCCACGCCGTGTACCATCATGTAAGCGAGTGCGTAGTTGAGGTGGTTCTTGGTCTTGGTCTGTGACGAGGGCTTGGGTCGGTGCTGGCCGCCCATCAGCTCCTGCCACACGTCGAGCAAGTATTCGAAACGCTGCGTGGCGTGCGCCGAGAGCAATAGAGCCTTGCGGAATCAGTGGCCGGCTGGTCTTTGGTTTGGCCACAAGAGTGCAGCCGGATTCACGTACGCGGTCGATCGACTGATCGGGCTTGATCAAGGCAGCAGCCATGATGGCACCGCTGCGAACAAAGGGATTGTAGGGCTTCGAGTCGGCATTGAGTGCCAGCTCGTTGTAGGTTCGGCCACTTGGTTCGCGGCCAATGTACTTGTGCACGAGGTCGGTTCCGCCAATCTCGAGCGCTGTGTTGTTTCCAGGGTGTGGCGAGAGAGTCAAGCGCGTGAGAAGCTGCTCGCAGTGCGGACGACAACGGCCGACGTACCGATGGCGTAGGTCACCACCTCACTGATGGTGTCGACCGAGATCGGATTGATGGTCGAGCCCGAATCGTAGCGCTGCCCATCGACGGTGCATACCGACAAGCCGAACGGCTTGCCGTCGCTGGAGCGGAGAGACTCGGCCTGTGATCGGATGATGGCGTCAAGCTTGCGTGCAAAGGACGAGAACTTCTTGACGGCCAAGCGACCCTGCAGTGCACGCGCCAGCAGGTCTTCGTGTGGGATGCGTCCGAAACGAGCCGGATCGATCTCGTCAGGCTTGGAGAGCGCGCCAATCTTGCTGTAGATCGCTACGACGCGAGGGTCGGTGAGCGAGAGACCGCTGTCGGTAAGGGCGGCCGAGAGAAGGGAGATGAGCGGTCGGCCATCGGATCCGATCAAGACGCGAAGCAGCGGATCCTCGCAGTCCACGATGAGAGGTCGATGTTCTGGAGCGCGAGCGTGCCAGTAGAATGAGTGGGGAGTGGGGGGAGTGGGTGCGGAGTCGGGAGTGGACTTCATCGAACGGCGGCACACGTACGAAGGCGCTTGACGACCTTGCGGTGCTTGCCGCGCTTGGCATCGTCGATCGGCTTGTTGCCGTACCGATCGGCGAGGTCGGTGGCGGCTCCATGCAGCAGCAGATATTCCACCACGTTCTCGCGGCCTTCCGACGCAGCGATGCCGAGTGCCGTACGGTTGTCGTAGTCGGCTTGGTTAATGTCGATGCCGCGTGCCAAGCACCAGCGAATGCGGCGCATGTCGCCCTTGTAACACGCGAACCAGAACATGGTGAGCTCCTCTGCTGAGGTCACTGAGGGAGCATGGCGGATGATGGCCTTCTTTTGCTGCTCCGAGGCACCTGGAGAAGAAGGCCGCCAACACAAACACCAGTGAGTGAGTGTACACTTGCGTACACTCGCGAGTTACTCCACTACGTACTCAAGCCGACGAGCGAATCGAACGTGTGCAGCGCGAACTTGCTGCTCAGCTGCTTGCAAAAATCGATGCCTCGCACGCTGTTACCCAGCGGGTCTAGGCGCGGCGAGAACGTGCAAATGCCCATGACGCCCGGAATGACGACCATCAGCGCGCCAGCCACGCCGCTCTTGCTCGGAAAGCCCATCGTGAACGCAAACTCTGGGGACACACACACACAGAGGTCAGCCAATCACGCCACTCGCGCAACGGCGCCTGTGCTTGGCACGTACCGCCACTGTAGTCGTACATGCCCGACGAGCTCATGAGCGAGAGGCAGTTACGCACGGTGTTGTTGCTGAAGATACGGTCCTCAGTGATTGGGTTGGTTCCTGCAGCAGCAGCATCCCCATCGCGTGAGTGAGTGAGTGAGCGAGAGTCAGCCCAAATCGGCCGCCGCGGATATTCGCGTACCTCCGGCAGCAAGCGTTGCAGCGATGAGGGCCATTTGCGTGGCAGTGACCGTGAGCGAGCACAGCATAAAGTACAACTCGAGCGTTTGCTGCAAGTTGGTTCCTTCGGGAAAGGCGTGTGCCTCATTCTGGGAGGCGCACAAGGGTTCGTGAGATGAATGACGATCGATGCCGACGAGGCGTGCCGCGACAAACCATCATGTAGGCCAGGCAGAAGTTGCGGTCTGCTGTGGCGGCTTCCGAGAGATACGTCGAGTTGGCGAAGCCGATCGGCGTGCCGCCAGCGAGACGCGACCAGTAATCGACAATCTTGTCGAAGCGCTGTGGTTGTTGTTGTTTGGTGAGAGTCCTGGCCAACGAGAGGCGATGCGTGAGCCTCGCAGCTGGTGCACGCACGTACATCAGCAAGAGGCAACGACGGAAAACACAGCGACACGGCCATGATGGCACCGCTGTTGATCATCGGGTTGTGCGGGCGGCGCTTCTCGTCGAGACACAGCTCGTTGAAGTTTCGGCCACTGGGCTCGAAGCCGACATGCTGGTGCACCTTGTTCTGACCCCAGAACTCGAGCGCAATGGCGTACGTGATGGCCTGACAGTAGACAAGCAGGCAGGCATGCGGGCAGGCAGGCGGAGGCGAGAGAGCGAGAGAGAGAGAGTGCACATCAATCATCGCTGCCGCCGCTCTTCATCGATCGAGCGATCGGACATTCTTTGGCCTCTCGAGGAGGAGAAGAAGCCGAGCAACAAACACAACACACCCCTCATACCTTGCTGCATGATTGTACGCAGAAGGGAACCGAGTCGTCACCGATCGAGTACTGTTGCCCGTCGACCGAGCACACGGCCACGCCCAGCTGGTCGGGATTGACGCGCGCCAGCTGCGGGATGTAGGTCGCCACATGGCCGCCAGTGTTGGGTTCGACGGCCTTGAACGCCTCCTTCACCTGTGGGGCATGCCAACGATCGGTGAGTCTCTCTCTCGCTGGCTGGCGCTCTCTCCTTGCGCTCTATCGCGTACCGTGTCGGTAAAGGAGCGAAAGTCTTGAATGGCGACGCGGCCCTTGAGCACGCGGTCGACCATCGCGTGGTCCAGCAGTAGCTCTTGGAAGCGCTCGAAGAAGATCACATCCTCGTCCTTGAGCTCGTCGGCCATCTTCTTGATTCGTGGGTCCGAGCGGCGAACACCGTGGGACTCGAGTGCCTGCGCGAGAGAGCGAGAGAGGCACAGGACGCATCATCAGGAGGCGCGCGAAGCCGCAGGCTGGCGGCTGGCAGCGAACGTACGCTGTACAAGTGCGACACCTCGATGCCGTTAACCTTCTTGCTGCATAGCGACGAGAACAATAACTCGACGTCCTTGGCCGCCAAGCGGTGTGTGATGCTCTCGCGAGCGGCAGGAGCGCTGACTCGCGACGTGTCGGCATGGCCTCGCGGCGACTCCTTGGCCGAGCCCTGCGTCGTGGCGGGCGCACCAGCGCTCGACACCGACGAGCTGGAGGAGTTCGCAGCACCCTTCTCGAGGTATTACAAGAAGCCTACGCCAGACATGGAGGACGGCACGAACGGCACGAACGGCACGCGAGGAAGAGAGAGATGGCGAACAAGAGGAGTACGGCAGGAGGAGAAGGACCGCACATCGGTTGGCGCGCTTTTACCTGCAAGTTCGATCGATCGATCGATCGATCGAGTGTCGCTTGCCTCGTGCCAGCGAATCTAGTCCTCTTATCTGCCATCTACCTATTCCACAGCCTGTTGCTGCTGGCTTGCCCTCTGCTTCCCCCCGCAGATGGCCTCTTCTGCGGCCTCGTATTCCTCGCGCCATTCTCTCGCCTCGCGCTGCCAGTGAGTGGGAGGTTCCGTGTCGCCGCCGGCACGGCGGTACGAAAGGTCGCAAAGGTTGTCATAGGCACGAGCAGAGCGGCTTCATTTGACGCAGGCGCTTGCTGCTGGCGCGGGCAAGCAGTATAATAATGGTACAACAACAACAACGACAGCAACCGCAACCGCAGCGTAGGCTACTCGGGCCACTGGCTCCTGCACACGGGACACAGCCGCTGGTCCTTGCTCTCGAACCACCGTTTGCTGCAGTGCATATGCATCTTGACCTCGCAGCGGTCGTTGGAGCATCGCTCGCCTTTGAAGACGATCTCGGAGCAGATGGTGCACTCGGTGAGCTCGGGCATCGTCTCTTCGAGATAGGCGCGAAGCTCCAGCACCGCACGCACGCCGAGTACCACCGTATCCTGCGTCGACTACACACAAGGTGCCGAGTTGCTGCAGTCAGGGTCGCGTGCGGGACCACCACCAACCAGCCCTCGACGTACGCCATAACTGAGCCACTGCTGCTGCACGAGGGTGTCGATCGTTTGCTGGCACGCGGCGTGTGTCAGCTTGGCGTTCTCGACGAGCCGCGAGCACCGCACTACGGTCAGCTCGCCCTCGCGCACGAGATTATCGAGCTGCACAAGAGAGACACGCGACTCAGCAGCGTCAACATCAAGCTCGATGCGCTGTCGCAGCGCCACGCCACTGCTGCAGCGCGATAGCACGTACAATCGCCTTGAAGAGTTCGATCTCGTGCGGCGAGAACGGCGTGGCCTTTTGCGCCAACACATCGTTCTTGCTGTTGACGATACCGTAGTACAACTGGCCATCCTCATCGTACACGACGCTCTTGATGTCCATGTACACGCACTGCAGGCGCTCGTTGATTGTCGCGATGGTGGCCGTCATGTCGATGTCGGGAAACGTGCTACCCAGCTTATCGGCGCGAACGACCTTGTGAGAGAAGAAGAACTGGAGCAGCAGTCGATGGTCGTCGGTATACTCGGCCATCGCGGGAGGAGGATGCTGATGATAGTATACTCGAGTTGATGATAGGTATGCTCTGGTTGATGATGATAGGTATGCTCTGGTTGATGATTGGTATGCTCTGGTTGATGATGATAGGTATGCTCTGGTTGATGATTGGTATGCTCTGGTTGATGATGATAGTATGCTCTGGTTGATGATTGGTATGCTCTGGTTGATGTTGATGATAGGTATGCTCTGGTTGATGATGATGATAGGTATGCTCTGGTTGATGATGATGATAGGTATGCTCTGGTTGATGATGATGATAGGTATGCTCTGGTTGTTGATGATGATAGGTATGCTCTGGTTGTTGATGATGATAGGTATGCTCTGGTTGTTGATGATGATAGGTATGCTCTGGTTGTTGATGATGATAGGTATGCTCTGGTTGATGAAGGCGGGAACAGATAGAACAAAGCGAGCTCGCGGTGCAACCTTACGTGCCACTATCGTCCTTCAGCGCCATCTCGCTCGCATATCGCGTATCTCCCTCTCTCTCGCTCTCGCGTGCTCTGTGGCGCCCTCCTAGCTCCCTCACTCTCGCGCGCTCGTTCATCACAGCCTTAGAATCTCTCCTTGCGATCCCCTATCTAGCAGCTTTTCGCGTGCTCGTCGAACGAGGAGGTCGCGGGCATGGCTGCCCCGACGCTGAGCTCGCTGAATCTCACGCCTCGGAGCGCGGCTACCGATGGCACCCACGGCACCACCAGTGCTGCTCCTGGTGGTGGTGGTGGTGCTTCGAGTGACGCCATGCTCTTGTCGCCTCGCAGCCTCTCACTTCCCGCCAACTCCACCACGATGCGCATCACGGTCAGCCGCACCGACTCGGGCGATACTCGTTCGATGCACTTGCGTGTCGCATCGCTAGCGGACTTCTACACGCGCTTACACTCGGCGTTTGGCGTCGAGGTCTTGGCCGTCATCTGGGATACCGACACCTCGTTGTGGACGCCGCTGTGCGACATGGTGCAGCTGCATCCGTCGAGCCGCGTGCTCGTGCTTCCACGCTCGGCCATCTCGTCGCTCACGCTCTCGTCGTCGTCTCTCTCGCTCTCCGACAACGCTACATCATCATCGTCGCCATCCAAGCCCTCCACGGCTACGGCTGCCAACGCAGTAGCGAACAGCACGAGCGCTCTCTCACAACGTATTCAACAACGCATCGACGCGCTGACGGCTGCTCGCGCCGCTCGCCAACTCTCGGCCGACCTGCATCCGATCGACATTGACGAGTGCGAACAACTGCTGGCTACCAAGCCCACGGCCTCGATCTCACACATTGAGAGCCACGACGTGATCGAGCGACCGATGGCGGGCGACGAGAGCACCTCGCCTCCGCACACCGACCGAGGAGACTCTGGCGCAACGCCGACACGAGGCTCCAGCAGCCACAGCCTCATGGCAAGCAAACTCTTGGCCTCTTCGACTCGTTCGCGCTCCTTCACTGACTCGGCCGGTCCCGCAGCCAATGGCGGCGGCGGCGGCG
>Ga0097681_1002720_pt1 | contig 15919 bp, 10 predicted proteins | sample ThiBiot_750_plan_FD_72845 | JGI IMG/M metagenome (GOLD analysis project Ga0097681, IMG submission 72845) | Wastewater bioreactor microbial communities from Cape Town, South Africa - Thiocy_cont_750_plan - 1398105538144 (version 2) (version 2) ... | reverse complement strand
CAGGATCGCGATTGCGCCATTGCCAGCCGGGCGGGTGCCACCCATCCGACTTGCGCGCTTTGGAAAACCAAAGCGCGCGAAAAAATCGAAACGGCATTCGCTGCCGGTGTACGCAGCCTCCGCGATGCGATGGATTATGTCAGTTCATGCCAGGCCGATTTCGCGGCCGTGCGCGACGGCCCCGGCGACGACCCCTTCTTCAACATCAATTCCCCGAGCGACATGGTTTTGGCGCAGGCCTGGCTTGAGAGGCGCAGGCAGGCCGAATAAGCCCGCATCCGGGAGGAGGAGGGTCCGGTCAGCGCTTTTTTCGCTCGGATCGCTTGGCGGGCCTGACCGCCAGGACGTCGTCGATCCACGTCTTCGTGCGTACTGCGCCCGGCAAACCCAGCGTCGTCACGGCGAGAAGCGCGATATGTCGGATCTGGTCGGCGGCCAGCCCTTCGGCCAAGCCTCGCCTGACGTGCGAGTGAACCGCACCTTCCAGACCGGCGCCCGCGGCGAGCGCGATCTTGACCAGACGCCGCGCCCGCGCATCAAGCGGCCCGGCATCGGCGCAGCGCTTGCCGAGTTCGGCATAGCTCTCCCAGATTTCGGGATGTCGCCGTGCAAGTTCGCCGGCGCCGGACGGCAGGTTGGCTGGTTTTGTGATTTTCCTGGCCATGAATTTTTCCCCAATCCGGACCGACGCAAAAGCGCCGCAGCTCCGAAAAGCCTGTTCATTAAAGGCTTCAAATCCTACACCAAAATGGATTTGAGCGTTAATAATGATTACGCGTCGGGCTAGTGGCATCGCCGCGCCGGCGGGCGCCTTGTTCACGCGGTGCGATCCTGAATCGCGGCACGGCGCCGACGCGCGGCTGTTATGAAGAACGCCTGGCCCTGGCCACAAGTTGAACTCTCGCAGGCCCGGCCACGGCTAGGATTCAGGCAGACGGCACCACGTCGAAGGCAATCGTGGTGCGCGCCGCCGCGTCATGAAACGGTATTGTCCCGTGCCACAGGTAGGATGGAAACAACACCAGCCGCCCGGGAGCGGGCCGGATGGCGCGGCGCACCGGATTCTTCAGCGCCACGTCCAGATGCGGTTCGCCAAACTTGATCCAGCCCTGGCGCGCGCCGTTGTCGTCGGCGACGACTGGCGGCACCGCCACGTAATAACAACTGCTGATCCAGCCCATCGGATGGATGTGGTTGACGTGAAAGCCGCAATCCTTCAACCGTGACGACCAGGAGCCGGCATAGTGAAAGCCGGCCGCCCGGCGCGACAGGAAGGGATGAGCCGCGTCCTCTCCCAGTTCGGCGATGTAGCGTGTCACCGCCCCGTCGATCCGCGCCTTCAGCTTCTCCACCAGCTCCATCCCGGCGCCGAACAGATTGCCGGGCGTCTGGGTCCCGCCGCGCAGGGACTGGCCCAGGAATTCACGGGTCTCGGGATGCAGGCGGACCAATGCCGCGTTCAGTTCGGCGTTGAAGTCGTCCATCCCGGCAAAGCCTTCCGGCGGCTCCAGGTCGAAAGCGCGCACCAGCGTGTCATAGCCGCAGAGGGTTTCGCCGCGCTCATCCTCGAGCATCCGCCAGGCGGTGCTGAGGATAGCCAGGCAGTCGCCGTTCCGCGGCGCGCGCGCCAGACCCTCTTCACACAGGCGCACCGCCTTTTGGGGGGCGCCCGCCAGTAGCGCCGCTTCCCCGGCCTGGGCAAAGGCGCCAGTGGGAATGTCCGGACGTTTCAGCAATATGTCGAGGGCCGCGCCAGCTTCGGCCGGGCGCTTCATCTGGGCCAGCGCGCGGGCAGCACCCAGCGCTGCCACCACATCTCCCGCATCGCGTGTCAGCAGCGTTGCATAGATGTCGTGCGCCTCCAGGTGGCGTCCTGCAAGGCTGAGAAAATGCGCCTTGCCGAGCAGCAACGGCCGACTGGCCGGCGCGCGGTCATAGGATCCGAGGAATTCCTCATCGCGCCCGAGGCGGTATAGCAGGGCGTTGTAGTCGTGATGGAGGCCCGGATCATCGGGGGCGCGGACCAGAAGGTCTCGATAGATCGCCAGCGCCTCGCCATGCTGCCCCAGATTCTGCAGCGCTTCGCCGCGGCGCAGCGCAGCGCGCGGCGAGCCCGGCTCCAGGGCGCGCGCGTTATCCGCCGCCGCCAGCGCATCCGCGTCCTTGCGCAGACGAAGCAGCGCCGCGGCGAGTTGCAGGTTGATCTGGACCTTCAGACCGGGATCCGAAGTCTCCTCCAGCGCGCGGCTCAGCACCGTCTGTGCATCGGCGGGCCGCCCCTGGTCGGTCATCACCGCACCCAGCGCCAGCCTGGCATGGACCAGCCCCGGCATCTTGCGCAGCACGGCGCGGAATTGCGCTTCAGCTTCGGTCAGCCTGCCCGAGTGATGAAGCAATTGTCCCAGTTCGAAAAGCGCTTCCGCCCAGCCGTGCTGCAATTGCAGCGCCTCACGAATCGCGGCTTCGGCTTCCGCGGTGCGCCCCAGACCCGCCAGGGCGCGGCCAAGATTCAGCGCCAGCGCCGGATTATCCGGCGCAAGTTCGCGGCTTTGCGCCAGCAACGCTGCCGCTTCCGCCAGGCGTCCCTGATGCAGGCGAATAGCCCCCATGGCGCCCAGCACGTCGCAATGCCCGGACAATCCAAACCGTGCCAGCGATGCGATGGCCTGCTCGGCGCCGTTCACATCGCGTCGCGCCAGGCAGTCCTGCACACGCGCCAGCACGGGTGACAAGGCAGGAGGATACTGGATCATGCGGCACCTTATACCTGCTGCACCCAGAACTGATACATGCCCCGAAATGTTGCGGGGTGCTCGGCCTCGAAGATGGTCCAGTTGTCCAGGTCGATCGCGGCGGGATCGCCGGGAAAACGGGTTTGGTAATCCGCCAGGACCGGGGCATCCAGGTCGAAGCCCAGCATCGCCAATCCGTGTTCGCTGAGGAACGTCGCGATCTCGGTGAGCGAAACATGCGATTCCTGCACATGGAACAACAGATCGCGGCAGCCGCTGAGAGTGAAAAAATCGGACCGTTGCGTCACGCCGGTAAATTTAGGCCGGGCGCGCAGATAGCGGCGCGCGGCGCGCAGTCCGTGCGGCGTGCCCGCAAAGCCTTGCGCGGCAAGCTCCGCCCGCGCCGCAGCCACATCCCGGCGTGCCATCGCACTGTAGAGCCCGATCTTCATAACGCCGCCCGGTTTCAGCAGGCCCAGCAACACGCGCCAGCCGAAGAAGGGGTCGGCCAGGTGATGCAGCACGCCTACCGCCTCGATCAGGTCGAAGCGGCGATCCAGCGCCCCAATCTTCAAGAGGTCCGCCTGTGCATAGGCGATATTGGCGACAGCCAACTGGCGCGCCTTGCGCGCCGCATGGCCAAGACTGGCGCGGCTCAGGTCTACCGCCAGAACCCTGGCGGAGCCAAACGCCTGCGCCGTCTCGATGGCGTTGCGCCCGGTGCCGCAGCCGGCCACCAGTATATCGGCAATTGCGCGCTCCCGAGTACCCGTGGCCGGGAGACCTGCCGCCATCCAGCGCGGATAGGGATTTTCCTCATACTGTTGCGCGACCCTGCACGAGACCGGATCGGTGACCGGCGTCAACTGCGGCAATGCGGCGGCAAGCTGCCTTTCCTCGGCAGGCTCGCGAAGCTGCTGGGTCAGGAGAGCGTCGATATCCGCGGGCCATTGCCTATCCAGCAACCTTCTGTCGGTGAGCGGCCGGTAAAGCGCGAGTGCGGCGATCTGCGACGGCGCGATGACCGCGTCATGGTCCAGGGCGGTGGCGGTTTCCTGCTCCAGCCGCGCTACAAGCAACTGTTCTTCGCTCGGAAACGTGAAGACATATTCATTGAGGAAGCACTGCTGCGCGAGCGCGCACAGAAATTCAAGCGGCACCTGGCCGGGCGCGCGAAGCAGCGCGCCGCGCGCCACCATCAGCGCATCTTCCAGCGCCCCATCCTGGTTGGGCGTGACGCACAACAAGGCTCGCAGCAGATCATCGTGCGCAAGAGCCGCAATACCGGTCCCGGCTGCCTTGATCAGGTCGGCGGCCGGCAGTGCCAGGTCCTCTGGGCGGCCCCAGTTCTCGCGCAGGGCGCGCAGCACAAGGCCGCGAATTGCCGCATTGTCCTCGAAGAACTGCATCGCCCGGACGCACTCGACAAAAGCCGCGCGGCTGTGGGCGTTTTCCTCCATCGCCAGGGCGACGACGATGGCGCGCATGGCAGCGGTGTGGTCGCCCCGCGCCGAATGGGCCAGCGCGATCCGGGTCTGCTGGATGGCGGACGGCACGGGCGCCGCGCCAATGGGGCGGGCGCTCTTGGCGGCGCGGCGTTGCTTGCGGTTCATCAAGGCCATTGGAGAGCCAGACGATGTCGGGTTCAACCGGAAAATCCAAAGGTCATGGCGGCGTCGCGCGTGGGCCGTGGCCGTCTCCGGCCGGGCGTAGTAATCTAAGGGCAGTAACAAGGCTGGGGGAAGTGATGAAGAGCGCGACGTTGGTCCTGATCGGTCTTCTGGCGGGGACCGGGCCGGCGCTGGCCCAGACTGTGCGCCAGGAGGTGCTGGACGGAGCAGCGCGTTGTGCCGGGGCTCCCGACGACCGCACCTGGCTTGATTGCTTCTATGGCTCCGCTCAGCCAATGCGTGCCCGCCTGGGTCTGCCTCCCGCGCCCGCTGCCCAGACACGGCTGGTGCCGCCGCCGGGGCCAGCCTATCTGGCTTCTGCGCCGGTCACGCGCCGCGCGCCGCCGCCCAAGGAAAAAGGCTTTTTCGCTGAGCTTCTTGGCTCGACCAGGCCGACGGTCAGCAACATGCCGATGGCGTCTTATCGTTTCGACCCGCAGGGCCGTTTCACAGTCCAACTGCAAAACGGGCAGGTGTATGTGCAGGAAGCAAGTGATTTGTTCCATCCCCGCTGGAGCGGCCCCGCGGGTGCGCTGTTGGTGACGATCCAGCCGTCGGGGGACAAGTATGCCCTGCGGGTCAAGAGCGAGCCGGGCGCCGTCTACCATGTCAGGCGCCGGTGATGCGTCATTCGATTGTATACGGATGATTTTGCACGGAATTCCGCACCTGTAGCGCTACCAGCCTTTCGCTGTGTTGGCATGCGCTCTCATTTCTGGTTACGGTGGCCATAGAGACGGGCTTCGCTACCTGCATGATTCCTACGGTTTTGCGCTTCGCGGGCGCCCGCACGATCGGGCGGACTGAGCCATGACCAAGCTTCCGCCCCAATTCATCACGCTGCCAGACGCGAGCGACCATCAAGGCGTCGTCACCCTTGCCCATGTCGCGCGGCGGGCGGGAGTGGGTGAAAGCACCGTATCGCGAGTGCTGCGCAATCATGGTTCGGTTTCGCGGCAGACGCGCGAGAAGATCCTCAAGGCCGCGGCCGAACTGCATTATGTTCCCAACCGGATTGCGGGCACGCTGGCGTCGTCGACATCGAAACTGGTCGGCATCGTAATTCCCTCGGTCGGAAATACCGTGGTGCCCGAAGTTCTGGCGGGTGCCAACGCGGTCCTGGAAGATGCCGGCTTTCAGCCCGTCATTGGGGTGTCGAATTACGATCCTGTGCGCGAGGAGGCGCTGATCGAATCGATCCTCAGCTGGCGCCCCTCGGGTCTGATGGTTGCAGGACTGGAGCATACTGATCGCGCGCGCGACATGATGAAAGGTTGCGGTGTGCGCGTGCTTGAACTGCTGGATGTCGACGGCGAAGGCATCGACATCGTGGTGGGCTCGTCGCATCGCGAGGCAGGGCGCGCCAGTGCCGAATTTCTGTTGGCGCGCGGATATCGCCGCATCGGCTATGTCGGCCATGACATGCGTTCGGATGTACGTGCCGGCAAGCGGCTGGAAGGCTTCCGCCAGGTGATGGAGGAGCACAATCTGGCCATTGCAGATCACGAATTCTCTCCCGATCGCGGTTCGTCGGTGCAGGGTGGACGTATCGGCATGGCGCGGCTGCTGGAGCGGCGGCGAAACCTGGACGCGGTCTATTTCTCCAATGACGACCTTGCAATCGGCGGATATTTCCATTGCCTGGAAAACGGAATTTCGATCCCGGACGACCTGGCGCTGTTCGGATATAACGGCCTGGAGATAGCGCGCCTGACGCCCCAGCCGCTGTCGACCATCCGCACGCCGCGCGTTGCGATGGGCAGGATCGGGGCCCAGATGCTTCTGTCGGGCGGCCCGGCGCAGGTCATTGACGTGGGCTTTGAGCTGATACCCGGCGCGACCAGCTGATTCAGAAAAATCGTAATGAAATCATGCCACTAAGAAGGCGATCGTACATTTTTGTCACGCCGAGGAAAAAATGGCAGCGCTACCATTTTTCAGTTGGCAGCGCTGCCAATGTTGGTTACGGTCCCATCAGATAACCAAAAACAGCTTTCAGGGGGCTTTCCATGACGTCGAATTTCAAAACGGCATTGCTGTGCGCAACGAGCTTGCTGGGACTGACCACAGTCGCCTATGCGCAGGAGAGCAATGTGGAATCGGTGACCGTCACCGGTTCGCGCCTGATCTCGGATATCACCGCATCACCGACGCCGATCACGGCCGTCACCGCAGACCAGTTGCAGGCGACAACGCCTACCAATATTCCCGATGCATTGAACAAGCTGCCGACATTCATCGGCGGCCGCACACCGCGCAGCCAGGATAATGCCAGCCGCAACACCTCAGGCAACGTGCTTTCTCTGCGCAATTTCGGTGTTTCGCGCACCCTGATCTTGTTGGACGGCCACCGCGTGGCGCCGTCCAACGAAGACGGCACGGTGGATACCGACGTTCTGCCGCAAATCCTGATGACGCGGGTCGATGTGGTGACGGGCGGCGCTTCGGCCGTGTATGGCTCCGACGCCGTGGCCGGTGTGGTCAACTTCATTCTCGACAAGAAGTTCGAAGGCTACAAATACAACCTGAATGCAGGCATCTCGAAATACCAGGATGCCGCCGAATTCAACTTTGGTCAGGCCTGGGGTACCGCGCTGTTTGGTGGCCACGGCCACATTGAAGTCGCGACCCGCTATTTCCAGCAGGACATGGTGCCGATTACGGCCCGTCCCTATGGCGATAACGGTCAAGCCTGGGTTCAGTCAGGGTCAGGCAGCAGGACGGCACCCTTCACCAACACGCCCTATGGCCGCACCTTCAACCGCTCGGAACTGGGCCTGATTGTCTGTGGCAGTACCTGCGCGGCCAACAATTCCCAGTTCGGCATTGGTGGCGGAAATATTTCGCCGGCAACGCATGGCGTGCCGACAACCACCTCCAACCTGGAATCTGGAGGCGACGGCGGCTACGACCACTTCGGCACCTTCAAGTCGGGGTTGCGCCAGGCCGAAGCGTTCACCCGCATGAGCTATGACCTGACCGACGACATCAACGCCTATGTGCAGGGAAGTTGGGCGGAATCGCACAATTACGCGATCTGGTTCCCGACGACCTCAAGTTCGGCGGGCTCCACCCCCAACAGCTATTTCGCCAACAACCCGTTCCTGTCGGCAGCGGCACAGACGCAGCTGAGAACCAGTACGCTGTTCCTGCCGACCTATACCACCCAGCCGACGGGTGCCGTTGGTGGAGGTACGCCGCCACCGCCGCCTGTCGACGCGCTGGGACCTGTTCCGATCTTCCGCGACCAGGGCTATGTCTTCAACAATATCGGCGGCAAGGATGCGGGGTTGCAGAACTACATCTACCGCACCAAGGGCCAGGACAAGTATACGAATATTGAAGCCGGCCTGACCGGCTCGGTAATGAATGGCCGGTTCAACTGGGACCTCTACTTCAATCACGGCGACAGCCGCGTGAAGGTCGAGAATCCCAACAACACCAACAATGCCAAATTCCTGGCTGCGGCCGATGCGGTAAAGAACGCGGATGGCACGGTAAGTTGCTGGGTCTCAACCCAGGCCGCCTATGCCTCGCTCTATCCGGGGTGCCAACCGCTGAACCTGTTCAACCCGCAGGACGGGCCTTCGGCCGCCTCCTATCGCTACATCACCCAGTCTACCAGCTGGGTCTTGTCGCAGACACTGGACGATGTGGGTGGTTCGGTCGCCGGTGGCCTGGGTTTTGGCCTGCCTGCGGGCGAGATTTCCGTCGCCCTGTCCGGCGAGGCGCGCTGGGCGACCTATACGATGCAGAGCAATGCCCTGCCGACCGACTTTGTGAATTGCACGGGCCTGCGCCTGTGCCTGGCGAACGGCAACGCGCCGCCGCTGTGGGCACAGAACGTCAACGCGCCGGTGGATGTCGACAACAACGTGTACGAGTTCGCGCTGGAAACCAATATCCCGCTGCTCAAGGATTTGCCCTTCGCGCAGCGCGTGTCGGTTGACCTGGCCGGCCGCTATACCGATTATTCTTCATCGGGCGCGGTTGAGACCTGGAAGGTCGGCGGCGACTGGCAAGTCAATGACACGGTCCGATTCCGCGGTACCATGTCGTTTGACATTCGCGCGCCCAACCTGAACGACCTGTACCGCCCGGTGGGCATCTCCTCGACCGGCTTTACCGACCTGCTCACGGGCGGTAACAACTCCACCCAGCTGGTCTCCAGCGGCAACGCGACGCTGACGCCGGAAGTCGCCCGGACCTACACCATGGGTGTGGTGCTGACGCCGGACTTCATTCCCGGCCTGACCATGTCGGTCGACTGGTATCAGACCCATATGACCGATGCGATCACCGGCATCACCTACCAGAGCACGGCGGTCCAGCAGATATGCCTGAACAGCGCGCCGGCCTACGATTCGCCGTTCTGCAAGCTGGCGACCCGGCCGATCGCAAATCCGGCCGACCCCAACTACAAGGACCCGGTGCTCAATTTCCCGACCCAGGTCTTCAACTCGCCGGTCAACAGTGCGACGCAGCAGATGGAAGGCTGGGACATCGAAATCGACTATGGCTGGGACATGGACCAGATCATCTCCGGCTTCCCCGGTTCGATGACCCTACGTCACCTGCTGAGCTATCAGCCGTTGAATACGACGGTGAACATTCCGGGAGCGGTGCCGACTTGGGCGGTGGCGCCCAAAACCCGCCAGACCACCTTCCTGACCTATCAGGCGGGTGACTGGGGTCTGAGCATGCAGAACCGCTGGCTCAGCGGCTTCAAGAAGAACAACTCCATCATCACGGCGACCAGCCAGAACTATGCGGTTCCACGCGTCAATTCCTATGACGTGATGGACGTGACGATTGACCGGAAGTTCGACCTGTGGGGCGGCAGTGCCGACATGTACCTCTCAGTCGAAAACATCGGCGATACGCGCGCGCCGCTGACCCCGACCAATGCCTCCAACCCCGGTCTGTTCTACCCGACCATGGGCTTCTTCGACGACATGGGCCGCTACTTCACCATTGGCATCCGGGGCAATCTCTAGGACGCACTGCCGTACGGAATAAACCCCCTGGGCTGGTGCTGTGAAAGCGGCGCCGGCCCATTTTTTTCCGGCCGCTGCGGGAGGGCCGCAGGGGTGGACGCGCATGGAAGGCACCGTCGCCGCCACTGGCGGCGGGCAATATCGCAGGAGGTAAGCGATGAGATTGTCTCGCCGCCAGATCGTAAGTGCCGCTGCGGCGGTAGCCGCAGCTCCCATCGAGGCCGGCGGGCAGACAGGAACGGGTTCTGCCGCGCCATCGCTCGATTCCTTGGCGAAGGCAAAAGGCCGCCTGGGCTTCGGAAGTTTCCTGAACAGCTTTGCCCGCGATCCAGCGCAGACCCGGGGCATTCCATGCGACTTCGACGATATCAAGGCGCGAGAGGTGCACCTGAAAGAGTGCGGCATCGCTACCGCAGGGGTCTATTGGACATGGACCCGGCCGAATGCCAGGGACTTCATCTTCTACAATTCCGATCGCGTCATTGATTGGGCGGAAAAGCAGAAATTGAAAATCCGCGGGCACAACCTTGTCTGGCTTCGCTTCGATCGCATGCCGGAGTGGCTCAACAATTACGACTTCGGCCCCCGGCCCGCCACGGAGGCCGAACGGCTGCTGCGCGAGCATATCACCACGTTCTGCAAGCGTTATGGCACGCGCATCTTCACCTGGGACGTGGTCAATGAGGCGATCGATCCCCATACCGGTCTTGTGCGCGACGATGCCTTCCACAAGCGTTTGGGCGATGCGGTCGTGGACATCGCCTTTGATGCCGCCCGGCAGGCGGCGCCGCATGCCTCACTGGTCTATAACGACTACATGGGCTGGACTGAAGGAAGCGCACGGCACCGCGATGGCGTACTTAAGTTGCTGACCAGGCTCAAGGCACAGAATATTCCGGTCGACATGGTGGGCGTGCAGGGCCATATCGGTCCCGGCCCGATCGGAGACGTGGTGGGCAACCTGTCGTTCGACGCCGGCGAACAGGCGAGTCTAAAGAGTTTTCTGGATGCCGTGACAGGGATGGGACATCGGCTGTCGATCACCGAGTTCGATATCGGCGAGACTGGGCTGCCACCTGACAACAGGGCACGGGATGAGGCGCACGCCGATATAACGAGGCGTTATCTCCAGTTCATGCTGGGCTATCCCCAGCTTGACTATATCGTGGCGTGGGGGCTGGTCGATCATCATTCCTGGCTGCAAACGCGCAATATGCGCGAAGACGGGGCATTGAAGCGGCCGACGCTCTATGATCCCAATTATGAACCAAAGCTGATGCGTCAGGCGATTGCCGATGCGCTGCAGTCGGCGCCCCCCGGCCATTGACGCCGGCGTTCAAGACTTGCAGCGTCGGTGATGAGCGAAGGAAAGAGTGGAGCGGGATGCAGCGGATAGCTCTGGCGATGGCAGCCGTTTGCGCCTTGGCGGGCAGCGCGCAGGCCGCGGACAATGCGGTGACGTCCGGCACCTTCGTTATCGAACGGCCTACGCTGTTGTCGTTGGGCTTTGAATGGAAGATCAGCGGCGACGACAACCGCAATGCAGCGGTCATTGTGACCTACCGCAAAACGGGGCAGGCAACGTGGCGCCAGGCCCTGCCAATGCTGCGCATGGGCGGGGAGTTCATTGCCGGACCCAAGCCGCAATATGGTGGCCTCAACTATTACAACTACACCGTGCCTCCCGCCTTTGCCGGCAGCGTGCTGGGCCTTCAACCTGATACCGCATATGACGTCCATTTTACGATGCGCGATCCGGATGGGGTGAATGGCGAGGCGGAGAAGACCGTAACGGTCAGGACCCGTGCCATTCCCAGACCCGCCGCGGGCGGCCATGTCTATCAGGTCTGGCCGTTCAGCCATAAGGACAAGCTGGGTCCTGATGAATTTATCGGGCTGCTCGCAGCCTATTATATGGGCGCCGACGAGAGCGACCACAGCAATGTCTTTCCGCCGCGCGTGAAGCCCGGCGACACCATTCTGGTCCATGCCGGGACCTACAAGGACAACCGCTTTGTCTATGGCGGTTTCGACAAGAATGTCGAGACCTATGGCACCTCGTTCGATGGTACCTATTACCTCACTGCCAGCGGCACGCCGGACAAACCCATCGTCATCAAGGCAGCGGGTGATGGCGAGGTGGTCTTCGATGGCAACGGCAATGACACGCTGTTCAACCTTTTGGCAGCCAACTACAACTATTTCGATGGCATTACGGTACGCAATACAAATGTCGCCTTTCTCCTGGGTATCAAGGATATTGCCGGCGCTGACGGCTTCACCCTGATCAATAGCCGTGCCTATGACGTGGGGAGGGTCGTGCGCGACGACTGGGCGAAATCGAAGGACTATTATATCGCCGACAATGTCTTTCTGGGCCGGCACGATCCCGAGCACATCACCAGTTGGATCGGGGCGGATGTATGGGGAAAATATCCCGGCTTTCCGGCGCTGATAACAAGCGAATATGCAGTCAAGGTCTATGGCCAGGGACATGTGGTGGCACACAACTACATCGCCAACTTCCATGATGCGATCGACAATGCCACCTTTGGAAACCCAAGTCCGGTGCCGGAAGACCAAGGTGCGTCGGTTGATTTTTTCGGCAACGACATGTTCAACATCACTGACAATTGCATCGAACTGGATGGCGGGGTGCACAATATGCGCGCCTTCGACAATCGCTGCGCCAACACCGCGCAGCTGGCCTACAGCACTCAGCCGATCTTCGGCGGACCGGCCTATATCTATCGCAACATCTCATACAACAACACCACGGCGGGTGCGCTGAAGCTGCTCGATGATCCCGCCGGCATCCTGGTTTACAACAACACCTTCATCGGCAGTGCCGGATCGCTGGGGCCGGCTTCCAACATCCATTTCCGGAATAATCTGATCGTCGGCGATGGTTGGAAGAAGCCAATATTCCAGGTCAAGACCTTTACGCCCTACTCCTCGTCGGATTTCAACGGCTTCGGGCCCAATCAGGTCGCGGGCAATTTTTCCTGGGATGGTCCGCCCTTCGAAAGCGCCAATGGCGGGCGGGTACACAAGGCCGATGACACGCTGGCTGAATATCAGAAAGGCAGCGGCCAGGACGCCCACAGTATTGTCGTCGGGCTGGACGCCTTTGTGAATGTCAGGCCCACTGACGAGTCCGATCCGCGAAAGCTGTATCTGCCTGAGGATCTCGACTTCCGCCTTGGCCCTCGTTCCGCCGCCATTGATAAGGGCGCGGTCCTGCCCACCATAACCGACGGCTTCAATGGCCGGGCGCCCGACCTTGGCGCTTACGAGTTCGGCAGTACACCGCCGAAGTACGGGCCGGAGATGTGGCCTGTGGGGGAGACGCCGTCGCAGTTCCGGTCAGAGACGGGACCACCGCACTGACCAACGGATGCTTGCTTTGTCAAATCACGCGCTCAGCGCGTGACGAGCGCCGCCGCCGTCCAGATAGGCGTCGAAGGCGGCGGACGCCAGCCGCACTGCGGGACGCAGACCGGGGGTTACAGTCATGCATTCCTCTTCGATCCTAACCATGCCGTCCTGCGCCAGCGGCTGGAGCCGCATCAGGGCGTCGTCGAAATACCGGCAGGGCAGGTGGAACTGGCGGCGCACCTGTTTCAGGTCGATGGCGAAGTCGCACATCAGCCGTTCGATCACATGGCGGTGCACGCGATCGTCGAACGACAGGGCAAAGCCGCGCGCCGTTGCCAGATTTCCCGCCTCAATTGCGGCGCGCCAGATGGGGACCGCAACCTGGTTCTGCACATAGCCCTGCGGCAGCGCGCCAATGGCCGAGGCGCCCAGCCCGATCAGCGCCGGCGCGGTGTCGGTGGTATAGCCCTGGAAGTTGCGCGCCAGTGTGCCTTCCCGCGCTGCCAGCGCCATGGCGTCATCGGGGCGGGCATAGTGATCCAGCCCAACCGGCACATAGCCGGTCGCGCACAGAAGGTCATGGATCAGGGATTCTTGTTCCAACCGTCCGGCCACGTCGGGTAGCGCGCTTTCGGGAATCAGCGCCTGGTGCTTCTTAAACGATGGCACATGGGCATAGCCGAACACCGCCAGCCGGTCAGGGTGGAGTGACAGGGCGAAGTCGATATTGCGATTGATGCCGTCCTCGGTCTGGTACGGCAGGCCATAGATCAGGTCCAGATTGAGCTTTCCGATGCCAGCTGCGCGCAGCAACGCCACGCAATCGGCGGTTTCCGCATCGCTCTGGACGCGGTTGATCGCTTTCTGCACCTTCGGGTCGCAATCCTGCACGCCGATGCTGGCGCGGGTCACGCCGGCCGCTGCCAGCGCCCAGGCCATGTCGCCGCCAAAGCCGCGCGGATCGATCTCGATGGCGAATTCGGCATGGGGGGCAACGTCGAACCATTCATGGATTGCTGCGCTTAGCCGCCCCACATCGTCGGGTGTCAGCAGGGTGGGCGAGCCGCCACCCCAATGGATATGCGTGACGGTGCGCCGCCCATCCAGCGTCTTTGCAACCATCGCCAGCTCCTTCGCGAGCAGGTTGCAGTAGCTGGCGACCGGCGCGTAATTGTTAACGACCGTTGTGTGGCATCCACAGAACCAGCACAGCGTGTCGCAGAACGGCACATGCAGATAGAGCGATACTGAGGTGGCGGCTGGCAGCTCTGTCAACCATTCCGCATACGTATTTTCCCGTATGCCGGAATGGAAGTGCGGCGCGGTGGGATAGCTGGTGTAGCGTGGCACGCGTGCCGCAAAGATCGCATTTAGATCGGCCATACACGCTATCAACGAGCAATCGGCACTTTGCCGCCTTGATCGGCCGCAAACACATGTGCGGCAACTTGCCGTTTTAACCTTTGATGCCGATCAAGCCGCGCCGGCGCGACCTGGCGCACACACGGCATGAAAAGAATCGCGAATGGGGAGTTTCATGCGTACCGCCACCATCCTTGCCTCGATGCTGCTGATAGGAGCAGCCGCTGCGCCAGCCCTGGCACAGGACGATACTGGTCTTGCGGGCCACTATCAGGTCCGCCTGCGCGGCCTTGGCGTGCTTCCAGAGTCCGGCGGCAGCAAGGTCTTTATCTCCGGCGCCAATATCGGTGGCACAACGGACCTCAGCAACAGCGCGGTTCCGGAAATCGACGGTACCTATTTCGTCAGCGATCATTTCGCCGTGGAGGCGATCGCTGCCACCACCAAGCATTCTGCCAGCCACAGCGTTGCGGGTCCCCTGGGCAGCGTCTGGCTGCTGCCGCCGACTGTGACGGTGCAGTACCATCTCCAGCCCACCGATCCGCTGTTCCGTCCCTATGTCGGCGTGGGCCTGAACTATACCATTTTCTACAACGCCAAGAGTCCGCTGCCCGGCATCTCCTATGACGACAATGCCGGCTTCGCGCTCCAGGCCGGCGCCGACATTCCTGTCGGCAGGGACGGCTATTTCCTGAATGTCGACGTCAAGAAGATATTTCTTGGCACCACGCTGCATGCTGCATCCGGCGTGGTGAAGGGCGATGTGAACATCGATCCCCTGATCGTGGGCGCAGGTGTTGGCATCCGCTTCTGACCCCGGAAGGTGGAGCATTGCTGTGCTGCGTCCTGATCGCCTTGGTGCTGGGTCCGCTGGGGCTGAGCGCGGCAGCGCTTGGCGGCGGTGGCGCCTGTTGCACAGGCCGTGTCAGCGTGATGTGGACCGCCGCAGCGGCGGCAATGCTGGTGCTGGCTTGCGGGACCGGCGTCTGGCTCATGCTGGGGCCTCCACCGTCCGGTGCTTTCAGTCACATCTGCAGCATCTTCGTCCCGCGTTGACCAATACATTTGCGCCAGATCAACGCACGATTCCTCGCATTAGGGCACAGGCTGGGCATTACCCATGGGGGCATCATGACCATTGATTCGCGGATCGACCCGAAGGAGGCGCGCCATGCAGACTGCGGCGTCTGAGGCCAGCGCATCCTGGCGCATCGACCTGTTCGTGCTGCCGCTGATCCTGGGGCTGGGCTGGCTTGCCGGCATCCTGGAAGCGGCACGTTCGCCCGATCCGGCAATGGCCATCCAGGGCTGGACCTTCGCCGCCTGCATGATGGGCATCGGCGTCTGGTATTTGTGGAGCTACGCCGGACGCACCCCGGCGGACGAGCGGACTCCTTACGCCAACGACGTGGTCAAGGCGGGCGTCATCGCCTCCATGTTCTGGGCCGTGGCCGGCATGGCGGTCGGATTGATCCTGGCGCTGCAGCTTTCCTTCCCGCATTGGTTCTATTTCCCTGACGTGCCGTGGACGAATTTCGGGCGCCTGCGGCCACTGCACACCTCCGCGGTGATCTTCGCCTTCGGCGGCAATGTGCTGATCGCCACGTCGTTCTATGTCGTGCAGCGCACCAGCCGGGCACGGTTGTGGGGTGGCTCGCTGCCCTGGTTCGTCTTCTGGGGCTACAACACCTTCATCGTGCTGGCAGGCACCGGCTACCTGTTGGGCATAACCCAGTCCAAGGAATATGCCGAGCCGGAATGGTATGCCGACATCTGGCTG
>Ga0097681_1002634_pt1 | contig 16340 bp, 16 predicted proteins | sample ThiBiot_750_plan_FD_72845 | JGI IMG/M metagenome (GOLD analysis project Ga0097681, IMG submission 72845) | Wastewater bioreactor microbial communities from Cape Town, South Africa - Thiocy_cont_750_plan - 1398105538144 (version 2) (version 2) ... | reverse complement strand
GATGGACGGCGTGATGGTGGTGGTCACGCGCTGGTACGGCGGCATCAAGCTCGGCGCCGGCGGCCTCGCCCGCGCCTATGGCGGCACCGCCGCCGAATGCCTGCGCCTGGCCGAACGGGTACCGATCGTGGCCATGGCGCGGTTCGGCTTGCGCGTGGAGTTCGCTGCGCTCGCCCTGCTCAAGGCCCGTCTCAGGGAGCTGCAGGCGGAGGTCGAGTCGGAACAGTTCGGCGCCGACGGCGTCACGCTGCAACTGCAACTGCCGGCGAGCCGCGCGGAGGAACTGACGCTGCTGGTACGCGACCTCACTCGCGGCCGCAGCGAAGCGCACCGCCTCGATTGATCGCGCCCCCTCGCAGGAGCTCGCTCGCGGGCGATGCTCCTGGAGCCGGGATTCGGGATTCGCGCAATCAAAAGCATCGCCCGCGAGCGGGCTCCTGTCCGGACGTGTGGTTTGCGGATTGAATCGGCGGGCTTCTGCCCCACTTCAGTGGCTGCGTGCCGCCGTGCGCATCCCTACGGACATCCTGCGAGTATCCATGAGCGACGCCGCCACCGACACGCCCCGCCCGTCCCGCCGCCTCGGCGCCCTGCGCGGATTGTGGCCGTTCCTGAAACCGCACCGCGCGCTCGCGATCGGCTGGCTGGTGTTCCTGGGGCTGTCCTCGGGCGCCTCGCTGACCTTGCCGCTGGCGTTCCGGCACATCATCGACAAGGGTTTCGGCCATGCCAGCCAGGCGGCGATCAACGAGACTTTCATCGCCCTGTTCGGCGTGGCACTGGTTCTCGCCGTGGCCACCGCGGCGCGCTACTTCTGCATCACCCTGCTGGGCGAGCGCGCACTGGCCTCGTTGCGGCAGACGCTGTACGCGCAGGTGATCCGGCTGGACGTGGCTTTCTTCGAACGCAGCCGCGTCGGCGAACTGCTGTCGCGGCTCAGCGCCGACACCGAGGTGGTGCAGGCGTTGATCGGCTCGGGCGTGTCGGTGGCGTTGCGCAGCGTGGTCATGCTGGTCGGTGCCAGCGCCATGATGGTATGGACGGCGCCCTCGCTGGCCGGGCTCACTGCGCTGGTGATCCCCGCCGTGATGCTGCCGATCCTGGTCTTCGGCCGTCGCGTGCAGAAGCTTTCGCGCGCCAGCCAGGATCGCCTGGCCGACGCCGCGGCGATCGCCAACGAAACCCTCAACGCCTCCACCGCGGTGAAGGCGTACGCGCGCGAGAACATCGAAAGCACTCGCTACAGCCACGCGATCCTGCGCGCGCTGGCCACCGCGCGCCGGCGCATCGGCATGCGCGCGCTGCTGACCATGGCAGTGATCGTGCTGGTGTTCGGCGCGATCACCCTGGTGCTGTGGGCCGGTGCGCAGCATGTGCTGACCGGCACGCTGGACCCCGGCGTGCTGGGCCAGTTCGTGCTGTACGCGGTGTTCGCCGCCGGCTCGGTGGCCGGGCTCTCCGAGGTGTGGGGCGACGTGCTGCGCGCGGCCGGCGCGATGGAACGTCTGGGCGAACTGCTCGCCGAGCGTCCCGAAATCGTCGCGCCGGCGCAGCCGCTCGCCCTGCCGCGGTCGATCAGCGGCGCACTGCGTTTCGACGGCGTCAGCTTCCACTACCCGAGCCGCCCCGACGCTCCCGCGCTGCACGACTTCACGCTGGACGTGCGCCCCGGCGAAACCGTCGCCCTGGTCGGCCCCTCCGGCGCCGGCAAGAGCACGGTGTTCTCGCTGCTGCTGCGTTTCTACGATCCGCAGAGCGGCCGCATTTCCATCGACGGCGTCGACCTGCGCGCGGTGACGCTGGACGACCTGCGCGGCGCGATCGCGCTGGTGCCGCAGGAGACCGTGATCTTCAGCGGCAGCGCCGCCGACAACATCCGCTTCGGCCGCGATGGCGCCAGCGACGAGGAAGTGCGCGAGGCGGCCCGCGCCGCCGAGGCGCACGACTTCATCAGCGCCCTGCACGACGGCTACCAGGCCGAGATGGGCGAACGCGGCGTGCGCCTCTCCGGCGGCCAGCGCCAGCGCATCGCGATCGCCCGCGCGATCCTGCGCGACGCACCGCTGCTGCTGCTGGATGAAGCCACCTCGGCGCTGGACGCGCAATCCGAAGCCGCCATCCAGCAGGCGCTGGCGCGGCTGGAACAGGGCCGCACCACCCTGGTCATCGCCCATCGCCTCGCCACCGTGCAGCGCGCCGATCGCATCGTGGTGCTCGACGGCGGCCGCATCGTGGCGCAAGGCACGCATGAAAGCCTGCTCGCCGAAGGCGGCCTGTACGCCGAGCTGGCGCGGTTGCAGTTCGTGGCCTGACCCGAATCCTCCATCCAGAATCCCGGCCTCATGTCCATCGTCCTCACTCCTTTCGCCCGCACCCGCCTGTTCCCCCGCGACAAGCGACCCAGCGCCATCCAGGATTGCAGCGCCGACGATTTCGAGCAGCGCCTCAACAACGAGACGCCGCTGAAGGTGCTCGACGGCTACGCGCCGTTCTGCAAGCTGCACGTGCACCGCAACTGGACTTCCACGCGCTGCACCGCCACGCCGATCACCGAAGCCAACCGCCATCTGCTGCGCTCGGCCTACGAGGCGCGCAGCACCGAGGAATTGCCGGTACTGGTGCGCTGGTTCGAGGGCATCGACCCACCGGTGGCGAACTACCTGCTGCCGATCCTCTACAGCCGCGAACAACTGGCGAAGGAAGGCTCGCCGATCGACGCCGACTGGGGCGTGGTCGGCTGTCTCTACACCGCCGAACCGGAAGAAATCCCGATGGTGCCGATCACCATGCTGCGCAATGCGCTGGGCGTGGAAGAAGGCGGCTCGGGCGTGCCGCTGGATCGCGCCGCGTATCGGCGTGCGGTGACCTTCTGGGAGGCACACGCGAACTGGCGCTGAGCAGGGCAAGCCGCGAAGAGCGGCCCGCTCCGGCCCTCCCCTGCCATCGCAGGGGAGGGGTCATGCGGATCAACTGTCCAGTGAGCGGTTGTCGATCACGAAGCGGTACTTCACGTCGCCTTTGACCATGCGGTCGTAGGCCTCGTCGATCTGCTGGGCGCGGATCATCTCGATATCCGAGACGATGCCGTGCTCGGCGCAGAAATCCAGCATCTCCTGCGTCTCGGCGATGCCGCCGATCAGGGAGCCGGCGATCGCGCGGCGCTTGAAGATCAGGTTGCCGATGTTCGGCGACGGATGCGGGTGTTCCGGCACGCCGACCAGCACCATGGTGCCGTCGCGCTTGAGCAGGCTGGTGTAGTCGTCCAGCACATGACTGGCCGCGACGGTGTTGAGGATGAAGTCGAAGCTGCCCGCGTGCGCCGTCATCTCGTCGGCGTTGCGCGACACCACCACCTCGTCCGCACCCAGCTCCAGCGCAGCCTGGCGCTTGCTATCGGAGGTGGTGAACGCCACCACGTGCGCGCCCATGGCATGGGCGAGCTTCACGCCCATGTGGCCCAGCCCGCCGATGCCGACCACGCCGACCTTGCTGCCGGGGCCGGCCTTCCAGTGCCGCAACGGGGAATACGTGGTGATGCCGGCGCACAGCAGCGGCGCGACCGCCGCCAGCTCGTCCTCGGGATGGCGAATCTTCAGCACGAACTTCTCGTCGACCACGATGCGCTGCGAGTAGCCGCCCAGGGTATGGCCGGGCGCATCGGTCGTGCGGCCGTTGTAGGTGCCGACGAAGCCGTTCTCGCAGTACTGCTCCAGCCCCTCGTCGCAGGCCGCGCAATGCTGGCAGCTGTCGACCATGCAGCCCACGCCCACGGTGTCGCCGACCTTGAAGCCGCCGACCTCGCTGCCCACCGCGCTGACGTGGCCGACGATCTCGTGGCCAGGCACGCAGGGATAGCGCGTGCCGCCCCACTCGGAACGCACGGTATGCAGGTCCGAGTGGCACACCCCGCAATAGGCGATCTCGATCTGCACATCCCGCGGGCCGGGCGCGCGGCGTTCGATGTCCAGGGCTTGCAGCGGCTTGTCGGCAGCGTACGCGCCGTAGGCTTTGGTGGTCATGGCATTTCCTTGGGGTTGGGGGATGGGAGAGAAACCGGAGCACAGCCTTACACGATATTCCTCATCGCCGCGCTTCTCCATCCACCCGGGAGAACCGTGCTCGTTCACGTATCGCCGCGGCCTTGCCTATCGCGGCGATCGGCAAAACCGAATGGCTTGTTTACGTGTCCGGAGGCAGACTGGATGCAGTCACCCAGGCCGGCTCTCATCGAAGGAGGGAAACCCATGTCCGACGACCGGAACAAACCCCACGGCGGCTCCACCACCGGCGCCGGCGCCCCCGCCGTCAGCGACCGCAACTCGCTGAGCATCGGCCCGAACGGCCCGATCCTGCTGCACGACGTGCATTTCCTGGAGCAGATGGCGCACTTCAACCGCGAGAAGGTGCCCGAGCGCCAGCCGCACGCCAAGGGCGCCGGCGCGTTCGGTGTGTTCGAAACCACCGAGGACGTGTCGCACTACACGCGCGCCGCGCTGTTCCGGAAGGGCGCGAAGACCGACATGCTGGCGCGCTTCTCCACCGTGGCCGGCGAATCGGGCAGCCCGGACACCTGGCGCGACGTGCGCGGCTTCTCGCTCAAGTTCTACACCGACGAGGGCAACTACGACCTCGTCGGCAACAACACGCCGGTGTTCTTCCTGCGCGACCCGATGAAGTTCCCGCACTTCATCCGTAGCCAGAAGCGCCTGCCCGACTCCGGCCTGCGCGACAACCACATGCAGTGGGACTTCTGGACGTCCAATCCGGAAACCGCGCACCAGGTCACCTACGTGATGGGCGAACGCGGCCTGCCGCGCACCTGGCGCCACATGAACGGCTACGGTTCGCACACCTACATGTGGATCAACGCCGCCGGCGAGAAGTCCTGGGTGAAGTACCACTTCCACACGCGCCAGGGCATGGCCTTCTTCAACAACGCCGAGGCGACGGCGATGGCCGGCCAGGATGCCGATTTCCACCGCGGCGATCTGTTCAACGCGATCAGGCGTGGCGAGTTCCCGGCATGGGATCTGTCGGTGCAGGTGATGCCGTACGCCGAGGCGAGGAACTATCGCTTCAATCCGTTCGACCTCACCAAGGTGTGGCCGCACAAGGACTACCCGTTGATCAAGGTCGGCACGATGACCTTGACCCGCAACCCGGAGAACTTCTTCGCGCAGATCGAGCAGGCCGCGTTCTCGCCGGGCAACACCGTGCCGGGCATCGGCCTGTCGCCGGACAAGATGCTGCTCGGCCGCGCCTTTGCCTACGCCGACGCACAGCGCAACCGCATCGGCACCAACTTCCACCAGCTGCCGGTGAACCAGCCCAAGGTGCCGGTGAACACGTACCTGTTCGATGGCCAGATGGCCTACCACCACAGCGGCAACGCGCCGGTGCATGCGCCCAACAGCGGCGGTCGCCCGTGGTCGGACGAGACCGGAGCGGTCGAGAACGGCTGGGAAGCCGACGGGGAGATGGTGCGCAGCGCCTATACCCTGCACGCCGAGGACGATGACTTCGGCCAGGCCGGCACCCTGGTGCGCGAAGTCTGGAACGATGCCCAGCGCGCCCAGTTCGTCGACCAGGTCGCCGGCAGCCTGCTCGGTGGCGTGCGCAGCCCGGTGCTGGAACGCGCCTTCGCATACTGGAAGAGCGTGGACGCGAAGATCGGCCAGCAGATCGAGGACAAGGTGCGCGCCGGCCGCGCATCGGAACCGGCCGAAGGCATGGGCGAAGGCTGATCGCCCTCACACCCTGCCGACTCCTGTCACACCCGTAGGAGCCCGCTCGCGGGCGATGCTTTTCTGGTTTGCGGCTGTCGAACCCCGACACCCGACAAGAGCATCGCCCGCGAGCGGGTTCCTGCGGGCGACGGCGTCCCGGTGGAACCGTCTGCTTAATCCTCATTCACCACGTTCACGCAGCCATTTCACCGGCACTGCTTCCATCGAACTCCCCACGAGTCGGTGTCCGGCCCGTCGTGGCCGGCTGGCGACGTCACCGAAGAAGGAGTCACTGATGACCAAGCGCACGCTTCCGTTGTTGATCGGCCTGTCGGTGTGCACGGCCGCCATGGCGCAGCAGGCGCCCGCTCCCGCGCAATCCGGCACCACCACGCAGATCGTCACCACGACCACTCACTGGGGCACGCAGCCGCCGGAAGGCGCGCTGACCGAGGACGCCATCAAGACCGCGATCGCCAATGCCGGCTACAAGGAGGTCAAGGGACTCAAGTTCAAGGACGGCGTGTGGCGCAGCAAGGCACGCGGCGGCAACGACCAGTGGGTCAAGATCGCGGTGGGTCCGCTGAGCGGCAAGGTCTACGTCACCGACGCCCCGTCCCGGCTGAACAAGGACGAAATCAAGGCCAAGCTCACCGCCGCCGGCTACGAGAAGATCCACGACGTGGAATACGAGCACGGCCTGTGGAGCGCCGAAGCCGACACCGCCGGCGGCAGCGATGTGGAGCTGCTGGTCGACCCGGACGACGGCAGCGTGGTGGCCAGGTCGCGCGACTGACATGGCGTTTGTCGACACTGAAAACCCGATGCCTTGATGGCATCGGGTTTTTCATTTCAGGGGCGGCTCAATCGAAATGCTCCATGTCTTCCGGCAAGCCCAGCCAGGAATGCTGACGCCCTTCGTAGACCGATACCTGCGGCGACGGAAAACCCGGGTCGGCAAACGCGCCGACCGCCACGGTGACAAATCCCGATACCCCTTCGCTCTCCCAGCACACGGTGGCGCCGCAGTGGCCGCAAAACCGGAACCGGGCGATGCTGCCGCTGTCACCGGCCTGGGCGTATTCCCTGCTCTGCCCCTCGATCGTCACCGCATCCAACGGGAACCGCGCCTGCATGCCGAACACGCTGCCCGTGCGCTGCTGGCACGCGAGGCAATGGCAGATCGAGACGCGGACGGGCTCACCACGCGTGTGGATGACGAGGCTTCCACAGCGGCAGGTTGCTTGACGGTCGGTCATCGAAGCTCCACCCGAGTTGAGCGGAGCTTGGGCTTTCCGCCCATGCGCCGCGACGAATGGCTACAGGTCTGGCTTGGTCGGCACGATCGCGTGATCCAACGCCACGGCCGAAGCCCTGGAAATTGTCCCTGACGTCATTTTTCTTCGCAGCTGCTCGATCAACTGGGCCTGCCGGCATGAAACCGCGAGGAACCTCAGACTCCGGCCCGGATTTCGCTTACACGCTTTCCCCGCTCGGTCTCATTCGTTGTATTTGCGGGATGATCCCTTGAATAGATCTACCGGATACTTGACTCCGTTCGCTGCCAACTTTCTTCGAACGACATCGTCGACGTCGATAACCAAATCATGCACCAGATAGGTCAAGAGGATGCAGAGGTCAGCGACCTCCTCCTCAATCTTGCCACGTGCTTCGACCGATCGCTTGGCCAATTCGGAGTCTGGTGTCCACTGAGTGATCTCCGCGAGCTCTGCTGCTTCCACTGCTAATGCGGTCGAGAGCGTGCGCAAGGTATGGAACTGCTCCCAGTCACGAGCGGACCTGAAATCCAGCACGGACTGTCGTAGTGAAGAATCTTTCAAGATGCTCATGGCATGAACCTGTTTTCATTGTGCCAATGCAGGGCTTCACGATCCGGTCGGTCAACCGGCCGCTCCGGTAACAAGACAAGCTCTTGCCCGTCAAGGCGGTAGTACGCCTTTCCATTGAAGTATTGATCGCGAATCCTGGAGCTGATGCGGATGCGATAGTCCGGCTGGACCGTCACCAGGCCAAGATCAAACAGCTTGTGGAAATCGGACCGTAACAATAGGCCATTGGATATGACATGCCGCCCTTGATCGGCATAGGGTCGGATATGCGCGGCCTCCAGCACGGGCAGCGTTGATTCACCCGTCAATGCGCAGCGGCGTGCGTATGCATCGAGAACGAGAGTACGGAAGGCTCCTTGACCGAGCCGCCCGCGCTGAAGAAATTCAGTGCCATAGCGGGGTGCATCCTCTTCCCCTACTTCTTGTGCAGCAACGGCCAAAGGCAAGACTGATTGAATCTGCTGCCAAAGAGTGGCACCCAACTCTTCGGACGAATCGTACTGCTTCCCGACCATGATGGGCTTGGGAAATAAACCATCGACAGGAATCCAAGCCTCACGAGGCAAGTAAAAAACATTAGAGACCACTGTGCACCCTATCTGGCGCTCGGCACTTGCCGTGGCATGTGCATTGAAAGCGATCAATCCTGCAAACTGCCGAAACGAAGACGCACCATTCTCTTCACCAAAAAAATCCCACGCCTGCGATAGCGGGAGCGTCGTGAAATTCGAAAAGAACCCGCCGCCAACGATGTGGTTATTCGGCCGCTTCAACTTAAAGAAAAACGGGGTACCCGCTGGCAGATTGGTGAACGGCGCGCGAGCTGACGGCTGCCAGAAGTTGACTTCATCAAACGCTCGACCACTGACGAAGTCATACCACTGGTTATCGGTGACGCCCACCCAGAATTTCATGTTCCCCCCTAGCGAACGCCCCTTGCCGAGAGCCGCTGGAAGTATGCCCGTATTGACGCAGCCAACTCATCTCAAACGGAGAAGCTGGGTAGCGTGCTTTTCAAAGCTCCACGCAATCAAACCGCCGATCTGCTTCCACCTCGGCGTCGTAGTCCACGTCGTCGCGGTCGAAGCCGAACAGCTTCAGGAACTCGTGCTTGTAACCGGCGTAGTCGGTGATCTGCTTGAGGTTCTCGGTGGTGACGGTGGGCCAGAAGGTCTTGCAGGGTTCCTGCACGTCGTCGCGCAGTTCCCAGTCGTCCAGGCGGATGCGGCCTTCGTCGTCGGTGGGAATGGCGGCGCCGTCGGCGCGGTAGAGGCGGTCGTGGAACAGGCGGTTGGCCTGTTCGATCGGGTTTTCGTGGATGCCTTTCTCCTTCATGATCTTGAAGGCGATGGAGACGTACAGCGGGATCACCGGGATGGCGGCGCTGGCCTGGGTGACCACGGACTTCATCACGCCGACGTAGGCATCGAGGCCGGGGTGGCGGCTGCGCAGTTGCTTCGCGGTGTTGTCCAGGTGCTGCTTGGCCTGGCCCAAGGTGCCGTGCCAGTACATCGGCCAGGTAATCTCGGTGCCGATGTAGCTGTAGGCGATGGTCTTGGCGTGCTCGGCGAGCACGCCGGCGGCGCTCAGCGCGTCGATCCACAGCGCCCAGTCCTCGCCGCCCATCACGGTGACGGTGTCCTTGATCTCCTGCTCGGTGGCCGGCTCCACGGTGGCCTCGATCACCATGTCCTTGTTGGTGTCGACCGAGGTGTTGTGGAACGGTTCGCCGATGGTCTTGAGCGCCGAGCGCACCACTTCGCCGGTGTCCGGCAGCCTGCGCACCGGTGAGGCCAGCGAATAGACCACCAGGTCGATCGGGCCGCCCATCTCGTTCTTGATGATTTCGATGGCCTTGGCGCGGGTTTCGTTGGCGAACGCGTCGCCGTTGATCGACTTGGCATAGAGGCCGGCGGCCTTGGCGGCCTTGTCGAACGCGGCGGCGTTGTACCAGCCGGCGGTGCCGGTCTTGTCCGGGCTGCTGGGCTTCTCGAAGAACACGCCGAGCGTGGCGGCGCCGTAGCCGAAGGCGGCGGTGATGCGCGAGGCCAGGCCATAGCCGGTGGAGGCGCCGATCACCAGCACGCGCTTGGGGCCTTTGCTCTTGTCGTGGCCGGCGGCCTGGGTGATCGCGATCTGCTCGAGCACGTTGCGCTCGCAACCGACCGGATGGGCGGTGACGCAGATGAAACCGCGGACTTTGGGCTTGATGATCACGACGAGCTCCTGGGGTGTTCGGCAATTTCCCATATTAACCAAGCAACGCGCCCATGCGCTGCCGTAGGGGTGGGGGCGGACCTTCGACTTCGCCGCTGCACGGCTACGCTCAGGGAGAACGGAGGGGGCTTCCACGGCTTGGGGCTCGCGCAAAAAGAAACCCCGCAGCGAGTGCGGGGTTTCCTTTGCATCATGCGACGCGGGGATCGCCGATCAGGCGGCCTCGACCGCCGAGGCCTGGGCGCCCTTGGGGCCCTGGGTCACTTCGAACTTCACCCGCTGACCTTCCTGCAGGCTGCGAAAGCCCTTGCTGGCGATCGCCGAAAAATGGACGAACACGTCCGCTCCCCCGTCCTCAGGCGCGATGAAACCGAAACCCTTGGCGTCGTTGAACCATTTGACCGTACCGAAAGTCATTGCGTGAACCTCTGGATCCATGGAATGGTGCGCCAGATCTGGTGCGGCTGTTCCCCCCGGCTCGCCGCGCTGGCCCGGGGAAAGTAGCAAGAGGTGAAGCCGCATTGCAATACGAAGAAGTCCGATTCGTGCACGAATTCATCCGACGCCCTCAGGCCCGCAGCAACTCGGCCAGGATGCGCGGCACGTCGGCGGTGGCAGCAGCGAGGTGGGCGAAGATCTCCTCGATGCTGATTTCCGCCTCGTCGCCGCAGCCGGCGGCGAAGTTCGCCACCAGCGCCAGGCAGGCGTAGTCGATGTCCAGCTCCCGCGCCAGCACCGCCTCGGGCATGCCGGTCATGCCGACCAGGTCGCAGCCGTCGCGCTTCATGCGGGCGATCTCGGCGCGGGTTTCCAGCCGCGGCCCCTGGGTGGCGCCGTAGCAGCCGCCATCGATCACGGCGATGCCCGCCGTGCGCGCCGCGGCCAGCAACTGCCGGCGCAGCGATTCGGTGTACGGCTCGCTGAAGTCGATGTGTTTCACCTCGGCGCCTTCGACATCGCAGTAGCTGGTGTAGCGGCCATGGGTGTAGTCGATCAGCTGGTCCGGCACCACGATCGCGCGCGGGCCCATGTCGCCGCGAATGCCGCCGACGGCATTGACGCCGACCACCCGCCGCGCGCCCATCTCGTGCAGCGCCCACACGTTGGCGCGGTAGTTGACCCGGTGCGGCGGCAACGTGTGGCTCTCGCCGTGGCGCGCCAGGAAGGCGAGGCGCTTGCCGGCGAAATCGCCGACCACGATGTCGCCGGAGGCCGGGCCGTAAGGCGTGTCCACGGTGCGGCGCTCGGCGTTTTCCAGGCCCGGGAAGTTGTACAGGCCGCTGCCGCCGATGACGGCGAGGTCGATGGGGTGATGATCGGGGTGAGGCATGGTGATGTTCCTGTTGCGACTGCCAAGAAACTCGCCGAATCAAGCTCCCTTCTCCCCTCGGGAGAAGGTGGCGCGAAGCGCCGGATGAGGGTTCGGGCGGCGATGGATTCCCCGCTCCGCCCGAACCCTCACCCCCACCCCTCTCACCCGCAAGGGGACTCCTTTCAGTCGCCGGTGGGAGAGGGGCTTTTGCACCGACGGAACTCGGCAACCTATTCCCTATTCCCTATTCCCCATTCCCGTCCTTCAACGCATAGATCGCCGGCAGGTTGCGCCCCTGCTCGTAGTAGTCCATGCCGTAGCCGAACACGAAGCGGTCGGGCAATTCCACGCCATTGAAATCGGAGGCGATGCCGTCGACCAGGCGATCGTGCCGCTTGGTGCACAGGCTGGCGATCAGCACTTTCTTCGCGCCGCGCTTGTAGCAGTCCTCGCGCACTTCCTTCAGCGTGTGGCCTTCGTCGAGGATATCGTCGACCAGCAGCACCACGCGACCGGCCAGCGGCACGGCCGGTTCGCGCAGCCAGTGCAGCTCGCTGCCGGTGGTCTCGCCGCGGTAGCGGGTAGCGTGCACGTAGTCGAACTCCAGGTCGGTGCGAATCGCCAGGGCCAGCTGGCCGGCGAAGATCAGCGCGCCGTTCATCACGGTAAGGAACACCGCCCGCTCACCGCCGAGCGCGGCGTCGATGCGCGCGCCCATGGCGGCGATCACCGGTTCCAGCTCGTCGCGTGCGTACAGCAGGTCGGCCTGGGCCAGCACGTCAGCCAGGGAGGGATGTGGAGTGTTCATGCGTTTCCTTCGGCGGGCAGCGCCGTGATGCGCGCGACGAAGCGGTCGCGCTGTGGATTGTCGGTGAGGCCGGCCCAGGTCGGTCCGATGGCGCCGCGCAGCGCGGCGATTGACGCGGGCATGGCGCCGGCATCGGCGGGCAGCGCGGCCAGCGCTTCGTCGACCACCTCGGGGAAGCAGGCCAGCACCAGGTCGCAGCCGGCGTCGAGGTGCGCCCTCACCCGCCCGCCCACGCTGCCGGCCGCATCGGCGGCGGCCATGCTGATGTCGTCGCTGATCACCGCCCCGGTGAAGCCCAGTTCGCCGCGCAGTACCTGTTCGATCCAGACTTTCGAATAGCCGGCTGGGCGGCTGTCCACGGCCGGATACGTGACGTGCGCCATCATCACCGCCTCGACGCGTGCCTCGATGCATTCGGCGAACGGGCGCAGGTCGTCGCGGCGAATCTCGTCCAGGCCGCGCGGGTCGATCGCCGCCACCTTGTGGGTGTCGCCGGTGACCGAGCCATGCCCCGGGAAATGCTTGAGCACCGCCGCCATGCCACCCAGGTGCATGCCGCGCACATAGGCCTGGCCGAGCTCGCCGGCCACCGCGGGGTCGGCGTGAAACGCACGCAGGCCGATCGCCGCATTGCCGCGGGCGAGATCCACCACCGGCGCGAAACTGAAATCGACGCCGCTGGCGCGCAGTTCGCTGGCCATCACCCAGGCGTGCTCCTCGGCCAGGCGGATCGCCTCGTCGGGATCACGGTCATGCACGGCACCAATCGCCGCCAGCGGCGGCAGCCGGGTGAAGCCCTCGCGGAAGCGCTGCACCGGGCCGCCTTCCTGGTCGACCGCGATCAGCAGGTGCTCGCCGCCGGCGTCGCGGATCGCGTCGCACAAGGCCATCAACTGCTCGCGCGAACGGTAGTTGCGCGCGAACAGCAGCACGCCGGCGACGCCGGGCGCGCGCAGCCAGCTTTTCTCGGATTCGGCCAGTTCCGGCGCGGCCACGCCGATCATCAGCATGCGGCATCCTCGGCGGCGCGCTCGGCCGGCGACCACTGCCGGTACGGGTGCGCGATCAGGTTGACGTTGTAGTAGCGCGTCAGCGCACTCACTTCGCGGCCCAGCCACGCGGGCCGCGGAAATGGTGCATCGACCGCCGGCAACTCGACCTCGGCGACGATCAGGCCGGCGTTGTCGCCACCGAACTCGTCGACTTCGAACAGTACGCCATCGACGCGGACATGGTGACGGGTCTTTTCCAGTACGCCGTCGCAGAGGCTCGCAAGCATGGCGCGCGCATCGGCCAGCGGGATCGGGTACTCGAACTCGGCCCGCGCAATGCCGGCCGTGGCGGCCTTGATGTTGAGCCAGGCCTGCTCACCGGCCAGCCGGGCGCGCACCGAGGCGCGTGCGTGGCCCTCGCGCAAGGCCTGCGCGCCGACCAGATAGCCCTGCGCGATCGGCTCGCTGCGCTCGATCGCGGCGCGCCAGTCATCGCTGGCCAACAGGAATTTGCGTTCGATCTCGATCGGCATGAAAGTCAGGAGTGAACGGAGAGGAGTGAGAAGTGAGAGAGAGCAAGAACAAGAGCGTCAAGCATGCACTGGATTTCTCTCACTTCTCACTCCTCTTCACTCACTCCTCGCTCCTCAGCGCTCGAACAGCGCGATGGATTCGACATGGGAGGTATGCGGAAACATGTCCATCACGCCGGCGGACACCAGCCTGAAGCCGTGACGGTTGACCAGGATGCCGGCATCGCGCGCCAGCGAGGCGGGATGGCAGGAGACGTAGACGATGCGCCGGGTCGCCTTGTGCGGCAGGTACTCGAGCACCTTGTCGGCACCGGCGCGCGGCGGATCGAGCAGCAGCTTGTCCCAGGGCTGACGCGCCCACTCGGCGGCGCGCTGGTCCTCGAACAGGTTGGCGACGTGGAAGCGCGCGTTGGCGATGCCGTTGTGCGCGGCGTTCTGCGCGGCGCGTTCGACCAGGCCGTGTTCGCCCTCCACGCCGACAATCTCGGCCACCCGCCGCGCGATCGGCAGGGTGAAGTTGCCGAGACCGCAGAACAGGTCGAGCACGCGATCGGTCGGCTGCGGGTCGAGCAGCTCCATCGCGCGCGCCATCATCAGCTGGTTCATGCCGGCGTTGACCTGCACGAAGTCGAGCGGCTGGAACTCCAGCTCCACATCGGCGTAGCGCGCGTCGTCGCTGGCAATCGTGAAGGCCAGCCGCGGGCTCTCCGGCCACAGCGGGCGCACGCTGCTGGTGCCGCCCGGCTGCAGGTAGATCGCGAAGCCGTGCTGCCGGCCGAATGCGATCAACGCGGCCTGGTCGCGCTCGCTGAGCGGCTGCATGTGGCGGAACACCAGCGCCATCAGCTCGTCGCCGGCGGCGAATTCGATCTGCGGGATGTCGTCGGCCGCGTCCATCGTGCCGAGCAAGTCGGCCAGCAGCCCGACCTTCGGACCGAGCGCCGGATGCATCACCTCGCACTGCCGGATCTCGGTGACGAAACGCGGGTTCTGCTCCTCGCGGAAGCCGACCAGCACGCGGCCCTTCTTCGCCACGTTGCGCACCGACAGCCGGCCCTTGCGCCGATAGCCCCACGGTTCGGCAGTGAGCGGCGGCAGCCAGGCCAGCGGCGTGACCTTGCCGATGCGCTCGAAGTTCTCGGCCAGCACGCGCTGCTTGGCGGCGATCTGCGAAGGGGCATCGAGGTGCTGCAGCGAGCAGCCGCTGCATTGCGCGAAATGCCGGCACTTCGGCTCGACCCGATGCGGCGAGGCGGTGATCACCTCGACCGTGTCCGCCTCGTCGAAATGCCGATGCCGCTTGCGCAGCTTGGCCATCACCCGCTCGCCGAGCAAGGCGCCGCTGACGAACACCGTCTTGCCGTCGATCCGGGCCACGCCGCGGCCGTCATGGCCGAGGTCGGTGATGTGCGCTTCGAAGGGTGTGGGCGAGACGGAGTTGGAACGTGACATGGGGTGCGGACAGAAGGACTGGCCGCCGATTATCACAGATCGGGGCAGCAGACGCCTTGGCGCAGGGCGAGCGGTGGCCGCTCTACGCGGTGCGGATCACTTCGCAGCGGAGGCTATTTCTTCTGCCAGGCGCCGGCGGCGTTCTGGTAGTACCAGCCGGCGTGCGCCTTCTCGATCCAGGTCTTGGCGAAGGCGGCGCGGATCTGCGCCTCCCATTCCGGATGGTTGTTGGCGACGGCGATTTCGCGGTACAGCGCGGCGCGGTCGCGGTTCTCGTCGGCCACGGCGGCATTGGCCTGGGCGCGCTGGCTCAGCGGCACCTTCGCCGCGTCGCGCATGGCCACCATGCCGTCGTGGGTGAAGCCGACCGCACCGCTGTCCAGCAGCTGGCCGAGGATGCCGCCGATGCGCTGGTTCATGCGCGCATGGATGGCGTCGGTGGCGCTGGTGTGGACGCGGAAGTCCGGCGTCTCGGCGGCCTGCGCGGCGGGAATCAGCAGGTCGAGCAGCATCGCCGAGGGATGCCCGGCGTCGCTCTTCGGCGGCTGCTCTCTCGCCGCCGGCTTGTCGGTGGCGTCGGCCTTGTCCAGCACGCTGCCGATGAACTGGTCGGCGGCCTTCTGCGCCGCGGCCTCGGGGAAGTACACGTTGATCGTGACGCAGCCGACCAGCGCCACGGCCATGGTGGTCAGGATGACGTAGACGAGCTTGCGCATGACGTGACTCCGGTGCTTGAAGGGGTGACTTAGTGAATCTCGGGCCCGCTGCCGCTGACGGCGTCCTGCAGGCGCTTGACCAGGGTGGGCCAGTCGACCTCGGTCTGGTGGCCGATCACATGCAGCAGTGGCAGGCCGCTGCCGTCGACGATAGTGTAGCCACCGTCGGTCGGCTCCAGCCCGCTCATCTTGCACACGGTGCCCTGCAAGGTGCAATTGAGGCCGATGCGCTGGTAGCCGAACGTCTTGAACAGTTTCAGCATCGCGCCCTGCAGGCCCGCGGCGATGCCGCCGCCGCCGACCGAGGTGAGGTTGTTCACCGCGCGCTGGCTGATCCGTCCACCGCTGCCGGCCAGCAGGCTGGCCTTGAACGCCACCGGGCTCCAGTCGACCAGGCGCAGGCCCTGGATGCTGCCGTCCAGCCGCCCGGTGATGCTGCCGAAATCGAACACGCTGGTGATCGCGCCGAGATCGAGCTGTTTCAGGTCGATGTCGGCGCTGAGCACCGGACTGTTCCCGAACGGTTGCTGCAAGGACAATCGGGTGATGTCGACGAAGCCGTCGAACACGTGGGCGGTGAGCCCGCCGCCGAGTTCCAGCCGGTCGTCGACCCAGCGCAGCGAGGGCACCGCGCCGGCCAGCGTGCCGGGGAACGCGGGCCAGCCCATCGCCTGGCTGAACGCCTTCATGTCCACGCCGGTCAGCACCAGCGAGGTCGCCAGCCGCTGGCCGGC